>Ga0210407_10000288_pt1 | contig 60419 bp, 52 predicted proteins | sample IncBWC27MmetaG_FD_150860 | JGI IMG/M metagenome (GOLD analysis project Ga0210407, IMG submission 150860) | Forest soil microbial communities from Barre Woods Harvard Forest LTER site, Petersham, Massachusetts, United States - Inc-BW-C-27-M | ecosystem: Environmental > Terrestrial > Soil >...
ACCTGGAGCGGCAGAGTGGACCCTGGCAACGCAGGAGCCTGGCTATACCGTCAGCGACGTAAAAGTGGATCCGGCGTGCCCCACCCGGGTCTACGCCGCGTTTGGATATGCGGCAATTTGGGGACAGCACCGCGGGGGCGTCGTTTTTTCCACCGATAATGGCGACACTTGGACTTCCATCACTTCCGGGTATCCCATTCACAACGTCCCCATTACCGATCTGGAGATCGATCCCTCCCAGAGCGGGCGATTGCTCGTTGCAACTTTTGGCCGCGGCTTCTGGGTGTACGACTGGGGTTCGAGCCTTCCCGCTTGCAAGCGCTAGTCTGGGCGCGGGACGTGGGCGCGGGACGAATGACAGGAGGAAAAAATCCGGCCACTCCCTCGTTATTTGGCTACGGCCTCGTAGCGCGGGAACTTCCCGGTATCCGGGCCACCGGGCAGTTCTACCTGGGCCAGAAACGGACCGGAACCGAAGTCACGAGGGAAATTCCTGGTGCGCCACGACACCACAGCGATGCGTGGTCCATACATGATGGGAAAAAAGGGGACCTCGTCGCGTACTACGTCGCAAATCCCTTTCCAGGTTTCGGGTTCGGGGCTGGTCCTGTGCTGTTCCAGCGCTCGATCGAGAGTTGCATCGCGCCAGCGACTGAGATTACTCCCTCGAGATCCAGCGTTTGTCTTGCCCGGTATGCTGTCCGTGGCGAGGAGCGATTGCATGAAATCCAGGGGGTCTGATGTGTCGGGAATCCAACCGGCCAGAAGCAAATCATATGCGCCCCTGGCGGCGACATCCATATATTCGTTCAGATCGCGCGGCTGCTTGATTTCGATCTTCAGCCCAAGTTCGCCAAGCTGCGCCGCAATGAGTTCCGCGGTGGCGCGAGGTTCCGGCAAATAGGGACGCGGCACCGGAATCACGGAAAATACCAGCGGGCCAGAAGGCCTGGCGCCGGATTGCGCGAGCAGTTCTCGCGCGCGGTCAAGATCGTGCATGATCAGATCTGGTGTGCTGCCCAGCACCGGCGGAAGCATTCCGGTCGCGGCGAAGGCCAGAGCATTCGAATAGGACTGGGCGGCAAGTTTCTTCCGGTCGATGGCGCCGGCAAAGGCCATACGAACGCGCCGGTCCTGAAAGAAAGGCCGCTCCACATTGAAAAAGAGCATCGCCGAGCAATATCCCAGATCGATGCACTTACGCATTTTCTCCACGCGGTTCATTTCTTCGCGAGCGAGTTCGTCGGTGAAATCCACTTCGCCCCGGTTGACTGCTTCCAGCAGTTTTTTGCGGCCGCCGTCGGCGTCCAATGGATAAACACGGCACTCGATTTCAGACAGCCGTGCGGAGTTCCGGGCATGCGGGTTACGCACCAGTCGAAAGTCGTCAGCCCGATTGTTCGGCGCCAGCATATAGGGCCCGGTGCCCAGAAGTTCCCGGCCGCGCTCCAGGACGATACAAAGATCAAATCGGGCCAGCAGCAGATCAAAACGAGCATGCGGGCGCTTCAGGCGAAAAACCACGCGGTCGCCTCGCGAGGAGGCGCTGGCGTGTGCTTTGAACGCTGCTGTTTTCTCGAGCGAAGCGGCAACGTGTTCTGCCGTAAGCACCGTGCCATCAGAAAAACAAGTCCCGGGAAGCACCTTCGCGGAATAGACCAACCCTTGTCCATTGGGCTCCGCTTGCAGCGGATGTTCCAGTAATGCGGGCCTGATGTGGTTCGAATTTGTGAGCTGGTACGGCGGTTCGTAAACGTGCCACTGGACCAGGAAACTGGCGTAGTTGAGCCCGGTTCGCGGATCGCGCCGCTCCCATCGGTTCACGAAACCGACGCGAAAGACTTCATTCATATAACGTCCTTTATGCCGAATCAGATTCCAAGGGGGGCGTGAAAAGTACTTTAATATGCGGCTTCCAGGCGGGCAAGTTACGATGATAACGTGACCAGAGGTTGGCCACTGGCACAGCTCCTCCCCGAACGTTTTTCAGGCGTTATGGACTCGGAACGGGGTCCAGGAATCGTTTCTAACGATCGCTAGGAGACTTCCTTGCGTCGCCCGGGGAGCTGCGAATAGGAGACGACGCGATTGCGTCCGGCGCGTTTTGCCGCGTACAAGGCCGCGTCGGCGAATTCGATCAGGTCGCGCTTGAACTGCGCGTCCGCGTCATAGACGGCTACGCCAATACTGATGGTGAGACGCTGCACAGTCTGGGCCGTTCCTGCCGGGAACCTGGCTTTTTCCGCGGCCAGCCGCAGACGTTCCGCCACGTAGATGGCGCCGGATTCCGCGGTTTCGGGCAGGATGATCACAAATTCGTCTCCGCCATAACGGGCCACGGTATCCACTTCTCGCATGTCCTGGGTCAGGACCTTGGCCACCTCGCGCAAGACTTGGTCGCCAACGTGATGGCCAAAGCCGTCATTCAACTGCTTGAAGTGGTCAATATCCAGCATCAACAAGGAGAACTTCTGCCGCCGGCGTTCTGCCCGCTTGAATTCAAGTTCCAACTGTTGTTCGAAGTAGCCGCGGGTGTGGAGCCCGGTCAGGAAATCGGTAAAGGCAAAACGCAGGAGACTATCGTTGGCGTACTCGCGCGTCAGCATGCTCTCGGCGACCAGGGAAAGCACCCAGAGCAGCTGGGCGTCTTCTTTGACGAACCGCGATTGCGCGGAAAAGAGCTGCAAGGACCCCATGACCCGGTTGCTCACGAAAAGCGGGACCGCCAGGGCTGAGCCCGCCTCCACAGTGTGCAGTAGCGCGTCTGCTTGCGCGTCATGTGAGGGCGCCACCAGCAGCGGCCGGCCATGTTTGGCGGCCCAGAGGTTCAATATGTTGCCGCCGGCAGAGTCCTTGATGGCTTGAGCAACTCCGCTAAAGCCGCGGGCGACGCGAAGCTGCATATGGTCCTGAGCGTCGTCCCAGAAATAGATCAGGGCTTTGTCGTAGGGTGCGATTTCCGAAACTAGGTCGCAGATCAGGTTGAACGTAGCGTCAAGCTGCATTTGCAGGCCAGCCAGCATGCTCAGTCGCAGAATCAGGTTTAAGTGCTGCCATCTGCTCCGGACAATCTCTTCCGGAAGTTCCGAGAACACTTCCACGACAAAGTGCTCCGGCGCGAAAGCAGAGGATTCCAGCAGTTTCCGGGACGGCATGAGGGAACCCCGTAAAATAACCGCGGCGGCCGGGGGCGTGGCCGTACGGTTAAAAGATAGGATGCCTCCTCACCCCTCCCCGAACACACCGAAAGTTACTGTCCCTGAGGCAATTTTAGTATTGTCCGGATGGACCTGGCCTTTCTGGCCGGATTCTCTGGTGGTTGTCGTTTATAAGGATTTCTTCAGACACTGAACTGCGTACTTTTTAATCTTTATATGTTGTTGATAGTAAGCTACTTATCTTGAATCAATGCGGTATTAATCACGCGCGTATGGTTGCATTTCTACTCCACTCGGAATAGGATGAAGTTGGTGCCGAAAAACCCGTCGGCATTGGTGGTGGGGGAACTGCAAATCATCGCCAACGCTTCGTAACACTTCGCCCGTTTCGAAAAACACAGACCGGACCGCAATGTTTTTTCCACTAGGAGAAGCATCCCCATGGCATGGTACGCGTACTGTATTACTGAACAGCAGGCATTCCAGGGCGATACTCGCGCCCGTCGTCCCTTTCCCGTTGAAGGTCTCAAAGGAATTGGTGACGCCCAGACTTTTGGCTATCCCAGCGGCGAATTTGCCGTAATTGTCAGCGAATACATCCCTGCCGGCGAACTGGGCCAGAAGGCCTTGTTGCAGCATGCACATGTGGTCAGTGAGTGTTTCAAGCTCACCACGGTGCTTCCGTTCCGGTTCGGCACGGTGTTTGACTCCGACGACGCCCTCCGCCGCGCTGTCCGCCTGAACCGCAAGGCGTTCCTGGAAAGCGTCTGCAAGCTTAAGGGTAAGGCGGAAATGCACCTGAAGCTCCTGGTAAAAGACGGCTCGCTGCGCGAGGCCCTCAAGGAAATCGCGCTACCCATGACCGTCGGCAGCGATTACTTAACCAAGCTGCGGGAAAAGGCGGTCCGGCAACGCGAACGTCAGACCAAGGCCCGGGCGCTTTCGGTCCAGGTCCATAAAATCTTTGGTCCGCTCGACCAGGATGTCTGTTGCCGCAAGGTGGATTCCGGCGGCATGCTGATAGATATTGCCCACCTCATTGACCACAAAGCCGTGGAGAAGTACCAGAACCGCTATCAGATGGCCACCCGGCATCTACCCGGCGTGGAAGTTGTTATGAGCGGCCCCTGGCCTCCCTATCACTTCATTCCCGGAAAGCGCTCTTCTTAACAGCTGGTTCCCTAAACGCGAAAAGGGCGGCCCCGGGAGGCCGCCCTTTTGAAATTTTGAAGCTTACAGCAACTGCACGTTCTCCGCTTGCCAGCCCTTGGGCCCCTTAACGACGGTAAACTGCACGGCCTGGCCCTCTTTCAGGCTGCGAAACCCGTTCGCCTGAATGGCAGAAAAATGGACGAAGACATCTTCACCGTTTTCCCGGCTGATAAAGCCATAACCTTTGGCGTCGTTAAACCACTTCACTGTTCCGTTTTCCATGGTGTTACACGCATTCCTTGTTTGTAAAGTTGTGCGGTTTTCCGAGGGTTAGTGCAGGCAGGTTTGCAGGGTTGCAGTACCGCTGTACAACGCTTCGAAATACGCAGGCACATTATAACCACGGTGTCAAAAATTTGTCTCTACGAAATGAAAACTTTCGCCTCCCGGCCGTCGGCGGGCAATGTGTTACCTTAACTGCTCAGCAATGATCGTAGGCACCGGAATTGACATCGCGGAGGTAGCCCGAATCCACCACGCCAGGGAACGCTTTGGCGAGCGCTTTCTGAAGCGCGTGTTTACTCCGGAAGAAGCCCGCTACTGCCTGGCCCGGCAGAACACGGACGAGCGTCTGGCAGCGCGCTTCGCGGCCAAGGAAGCCGGTATGAAGGCCATTGGCACCGGCCTGCGCCACGGCGTGACCTGGCAGGACGTTGAAGTCGTACGCCAGCCTGGGGGCCGTCCGGGCGTGCAGTTCCACGGAAAGGCCGCGCAGTTTGCGGCGGCCCTGGGATGCCAGCGCGCTCACCTGTCGTTGTCCCACACCAAGGAGCAGGCCATCGCTTTTGTGATTCTTGAATCCTGAGGACCCTTACCCGGAATGACCCCAGCTCCTGAAGTCCAACGCGCCGGTGCGCCAATGAACGCCCGTCCGATGATGGTTGCCGTGGCCCTGGTCAGTTTTGCCAGCCTGCTGCTGGAACTGGCGATGACCAGGCTGTTCAGCGTGGTCCTTTTCTATCACTTTGCTTTCTTTGCCATTTCGGTTGCGCTGTTGGGACTGGGCTCGGGCGGCGTATTCGCCCACGTGCGGCGGGAATGGCTGGCCCGGTTCGACATTCGAAGCCTCGGCGCCTGGCTTTGCCTCCTGAATTCGGTCTTCACTCTGGTCGCGCTGGAAACGGTCCTGCATATTCCGGTGTCCCTGCAAGTGACAGGATGGAATTTTGCCCGGCTCACCGTCATTTATGTGGTCACGGCAGTCCCCTTCTTTCTGACCGGCTTGCTGTTCTCGGTGCTGTTTGCCAGGTCCAGCGGCCTCATTTCGGTCCTGTACGGCGCTGACCTGGCCGGAGGAGCGTCCGCATGTCTCGCGGTGGTACCGCTGTTGAATTTGCTGGGCGCGCCCAACTCGTTGCTTTTTGCTTCTCTGGCCATGAGCGGGGCAGCCGCCCTCTGGGCAGGCCGGCGAAAAACACGCTGCATCAGTCTGGCGATGGCCGCGGTTTTTGCTTTCCTGATCGCCGCCAACCTGAACAGCCGGCTCATTGACGTGGTCTATGCCAAAGGCATGTTGCGCGATCCCAAGTGGATAGAGTTTGCCCGGTGGAACGCCATCTCACGCATTGAGGTCAACAACCAGGGTGGCGCGCGCTACATTGTTATTGACGCGGATGCCACCAGCGCCGTCATGGGCGTTGATCCGGCGCGCTGGGACCAGGACCAGCCCAGCAATCCCACGCCCACGAATACAGGTCTGCCGCAAAAGCCGGCGTTCAACTGGAAGAAAAGTCTGATGTCCGCCGCGCCGGCGCTGGCCAATGTGCTGCGGCCGCGCGGCGACTTCGCCATCATCGGCCCGGGAGGCGGTGTGGATGTGCTGCGCGCCGTGGCGAACGGCAGTCCCAGTGTCACTGGAATTGAAATTAATCCCATCATCATCAACGATGTCATGCGCGGGAAGTATGCCGACTCTTCGCATCATCTTTATGATCTGCCGCAGGTCCATATTCACATTCAGGACGGACGCTCGTACGTCCGCAGTTCTCAGGAAAAATATGACGTTGTGCAGATGACCCTGGTGGACACCTGGGCGTCCACGGCGGCCGGAGCCTTTGCTCTGAGTGAAAACAATCTCTACACGGTAGAGGCCTTCCGCGAGTATTTCGATCACCTCAAGCCGGACGGCATGATTGCCATCACCCGCTGGGAGTTCAGGCAACCGCGTGAAGCCCTGCGCGTGGTATCCCAGGCCATGGAGGCCCTGCATCAGCGTGGAGTCGGAGATCCCAAACAGAACTTCATCATCGTGGCGGATGGCGGCCTGGACGAAGACGGCCGTCCCGTCCTGGTCCTGGCCCGGAAGTCGCCTTTCACTTCCGCGGAATATGCCGCCGTGGCCCGGCACTTGCGCGACAATCCCAATCTCATCTGGCTGAATCCCCCCGCGGACTATGCCGGTATGCAAGCTCTGCCGCCGGCGGCGGATGTGTTTCGCCAGCTCATTGCGTCCAACGATCCGTGGCGATTCGCGCAGTCGTACGCCTACAATGTGGCTCCGGTAAATGACAACGCGCCGTTTTTCTTCTTCACCCTCAAGACCGGATACGTGCTCCGCAACATTCTGGCCGGCACCGGGCACGGCATGGACTGGCGCATTAATCTCGGTGTGGTCGTGCTCGGCCTGCTGCTTTTGATCTCCATGGTAGCGGTCCTGGCATTTCTGGTCCTGCCGCTGCTGTTGCGAAAAAACGGCGGTGGCCCGGGAACAAAAGCGTCTGCGCTGCTTTATTTCGTGGCGGTAGGGTTCGGTTACATTCTGGTCGAGATCTCGCTGATCCAGCGGTTCGTACTTTTTCTGGGGCACCCCACGTACGCTCTGACCGTGGTGGTGTTCCTGCTCTTGCTTTCCAGTGGCGCCGGCAGCGTGACCGCGCGGCGCTGGGTCTCCGACAGCGCGGGGATTCGCCGCCTGGTGACTGCCATCGTGCTGCTCATTGTGATTGATTTGGCATTCTTGCCGTGGTTGCTTTCAGCCGCCGTGGGTATGGAATTTGCAGTCAAGCTGCTGATCAGCGCCGTGGTCCTGGCGCCTTTGGGATTCCTGATGGGCATGCCTTTCCCGACAGGCTTGCGGCTGGTGAAAACGGTGGAATGGGCGTGGGCGATGAATGCCGCCGCCAGCGTAATGGGTTCGGTGCTGGCCATGATCATCGCCATACACTTTGGTTTGACCGTCACGCTGGCTTGCGCGGCCGCGGCGTACGCGCTTGCGGCGCTGCTCTCGCGTACGTGGAAACATTCACTCATTGGCGCCTAAACTGGTACATTTATAGTCACAAAGGGGCCATGAGTCGTAGGGTTTTGCGCGTTCACCTGGAGAAATAATGCCCAGTCAACATCAAACGCGGTGGTCTGAGCTGCGAGTCGGCGCAACAGTCATTATCGCTGTTGTGATCCTGTGTGTGCTTATTTTCCTGATGAGCGGCACCGCTGGATTTTTCTCTTCGAAGATCACGCTCTACGCCTATTTTGCCGATGCCGAAGGACTGAAGGTGGGCGCTCCGGTACGTCTTCAGGGCGTGGACATCGGCAACGTCAAAGACATCCGCGTGGTCGCCGACCACCGGGACTCTCCCGTAAAAATCACCATGCGGGTGGGCAGCAAAAGCGAGTTCCTGGTGCATAAGGACTCTAAAGCCACCGTGGCCACCGCTGGGGTGCTGGGCGAATCGTTTATTAACCTGGACAGCCGCGCCGCCGTTAAGCCGCGGGTGGCGGACGGAGACGAGTTGCCGGCGGTAGATACCCCGGGGCTGGAAGACGTGGTCCGCAGCAGCCAGGGCACGCTGCAGAACCTGGACATTCTCGTCAAACGTCTGGACCGCATCGTTGCCTCCATGGAGAGCGGCAAAGGGACCATGGGCGCGTTCATCAAAGACCCGAGCTTCTTTAACCGGGCCAACGACATTCTGGGTCAGGTCCAGGTCATGGTCAATGACGTCAGCAGCGGCAAAGGGTCGATCGGAAAACTGCTTGCGGACGACACTCTCTACCGCAAGATTACCGATGACGTTGACAAGCTCGACAAGATGCTGGACGAGGTGCAACAAGGCAAGGGCACGATCGGCAAGTTCCTGAAAGACGATTCCGTCTACAACAACACGAACCAGACCATCGCCAAAGCCAATAAACTGATGGATGACATCAACAGCGGGCGCGGAGCGCTGGGAAAACTCACCAAAGACGAGGAATTTGCCCGGAAGCTGGATAACGTCGTGACCAGACTGTCGTCCCTGACGGACAAATTGGACACGGGCAACGGATCGGCAAGTTTGTTTCTCAAGAACCCGTCGGTTTATAACAATACCGACCAGCTTCTCATCGAGACGCGGGGTCTGATGAAGGCGATTCGCGAGGACCCCAAGAAATACCTGACGATCCATTTCCGCATCTTTTGAAGATGTATCTCCGGAAGTGCAGCTACGCTGCTACCGGCTGCGCACTATTGAAGCTCTGCCGCGCCAAGGCTGACCAGCCCCGTTGATTCGGCCTGCTCATGCGCGTGATAGGAAGACCGCACCAGCGGGCCGGATTCCACATGCTTGAAACCCATCTCGAGGGCCTCACGCTTGATGAAAGTGAATTCATCCGGAGTGTAGTAGCGTGTGATGGGCAAATGATCTTTGGAAGGACGCAGGTACTGGCCGACGGTCAGGATATCCACCCGGCGCGCGGCCAGGTCGCGGAAGACTTCCAGTAGCTCGTCCATGGTCTCGCCAATGCCCACCATCAGGCCGGTTTTCGAGACCATACCTGGAGCGAAGCGCTTTACGTTCTCCAGTAGCGCGAGCGTGCGCTCGTAGCGGGCGCCGGAACGGACCGCGCGATAAAGGCGTGGAACCGTCTCAGTGTTGTGGTTGAGGACTTCCGGTTTGGCGTCCACCACAATTTGCAGGCAGTCTGCTCTGCCCTGAAAATCCGGAATCAGGACTTCCACCTGGCATCCGGGGGCCTGGCGGCGGACCTCACGAATGGTCTCGGCAAAAATCTTTGCGCCACCCACGTTGTCATCGTCGCGATTCACGCTGGTGACCACCGCGTGCTTCAGGCCCAGCGTGGCCACGGCTTGCGCCACCCGGCGAGGCTCGTCCCAGTCCAGCGGCCCAGGCTTGCCTTTGGGGACAGCACAGAACCCGCAGCGCCGCGTGCACAGGTTACCCAGCAGCATGAACGTCGCGGTCTTGTGGTTCCAGCACTCACCAATGTTCGGACACTGGGCCGACTCGCAGACGGTATGCAGGTCCAGAGTGCGCGCCAGCTTCTTCAGTTCGTGATAATTGTCACCCAGTGGCGCACGCGCCTTCAGCCACGCAGGCTTGGACTGCGGACGACGCGGCGTCAGGTCGATCTGGACGAGTTCTACGGGGCTGGCCATGGACCGGTAACTCTCTATTGTACGATGCTTTATCTCTCCCGAGCGAAGCGAGGGAACCCTATACCCGCGACAAGTCCTGAGGCAAAAATAAGCCCGCATTGGGAAAACGAACTCAATCTTAGAATCAATACTGAAAAGCACCTTCCTAACTTCGCTATCGCTAAAAGAGATAGGGATCCCTCGCTTTGCTCGGGATTTTTAAGGCTTCACAGGGTGTGTAAGTACGCAATCACGTCGTCGATTTCCTGTTCCGACAGCTGATTGGCCATGGGGGGCATCATCTTGCGGCCGTGGACAATCGCATCTCGCACAAACCTGTCGTTGGCGACCAGGCCGCTGGGGAGATATTGCTTCTTGTACAGCCCCTTCAGTCCCGGCCCTTTTTGAGGTTGCGTGGAATAGGCTTTGTGGCAGATGGCGCAATAGAAATTGAAGACGCGCCGGCCGTGCGCTTGCTGGTCATTCAAACCCAGCTCCGCATCGCTCTTGTTGGATAAATCCTTTTCGCAGCCCCCGATGGTCAGCAGAACAAGGCCAAAAAGTAGCGGGAGCAGGATGGACGCTGTACGCTTCAAGTGACTATTATTATGGTCTGGATTGCGATTTCTGGAAAGTTTCCTGCGTGCAATGATGGCCGTGTCGATCAAACACGCTTACCAAGAGGCTTCCCGCTCCGACGGCCAGCGAATCCTGGTGGACCGCCTGTGGCCGCGCGGCATCAAAAAAGAAGCCGCAAGAATCCACCATTGGCTCAAGGAACTGGCCCCGTCGAGCGAGTTGCGGCAGTGGTTTCATTCGAACGGCAACTGGCCCATGTTCAAGAAGCGCTATTTCCAGGAACTCTCCGAGCCGGAAGCCGCCGCCGACCTGGAGCGGCTGTACCAGCTCCGGAACGAACACAGCGCCGTCACCCTGATCTATGCTTCCAGAGACGATCAGCACAACAACGCCGTAGTGCTAAAGGAGCTACTGGAAGGCATGCGGAAGCCGCCTTCCAGCAGCGGCCCCGCGAAAGCCACGGCCATGCCCGGACGCATGGCGAAGCGCCGCTCCAGCTCATGATTCTTCGTCCCCTGCAACCTTCCGCGCCTTCACAGTCAAAGAACGAACTTGTGCCGGCATGGGAAGTGGTCCAGCGCACGCAGTCCCAGAAGTACCAAGAATGCTGGCTGATCACGCAGCCATCCCACGCGGCGCTGGCCGGCGAACTGGCGGCCAAAGTCTCATCTCCTCTCCTTCCGAACGTAGAGAACGATCTGGTCCGCGCGATTGCCCTGCACGATGCTGGCTGGGGCGTGCCCGACGCCCAGACCATTATGCGCAGCCGGTCGGTGCAGAAGCAGTTGCCTGAGTCATTTATCCAGGTGGCGCTGGCCGAGTACCTGGCTGCGTGGGACAAGTCCATTGATGTCGCGCAGTCGGTTTCACCCGCCGGCGGATACATCGTCAGCGCGCATTTTTGCCGGATCGCCGAATCCCGCCTGGCTGCCGCGCCTGATCGCAAACAAGACCGTTCGGCGGTCCAGAAATTCCTGGATGACGAATGCAAACGGCAGAAAAAGCTGGCGGCGAAACAAGCGCATACTCCCAAGGAATTGGAACAGCTCACCGAACTCCTGCAATTCTGCGATCTTTTGTCTCTCTATATGTGCTGTGATGCGCGAGAGAAAGTCGTCTTCCCTGAATACTTTGGCGTAACCGTGCGGCTAGTGGTCGAAGAATCGGGCTACCAATTCGATCCACCGCTGATCGAACGCGGCGCGCGGTTTTCGGTGGCTGCCTTGCGGCATCCGGCGACGAAAGAGGTTTCGAGTCAGGAAATGGTGATCAAGGTCATTTAGGCGGCAAAAGGCAATTGCCCATTCAGAATCGCCAAGTAAGGACACATATGTTAAAGTAAGGAATTAGAGGTATGCAGTGGAGAAAGAGGCGAAAATTACAACGAAGGGACAGATTACAGTACCGCTTGCGATTCGGCGGGCGCTGGGTGTCCAACCTGGAGACTCTCTGCTGTTCGAGAGCAACAAGGAAGGCGTCAGGGTTCGCCCGGTAAGGACGGAGAGTCGTTTTGCCAAATACCGCGGCATTGGGAATCGCGGGATCGGTACTGGCCGGAAGGCAATCAAACGCTGGGTCAGAGAGATGCGAGGCCGATGACCACAGCAGTGGACACCAACGTCATCATCGCCCTCTGGGACCGCGATCCGGCAGTGAGTAGACCGGCCCAGACGGCCCTCGATAACGCTTTGAATCGCGGGGCCCTGGTGGTGAGCGCGCCTGTATTCGCTGAACTCATGGCCGCTCCTGGCAGGACTGAGACGTTTCTCACCACTTTCTTCAACGAGACCGGCATCAGCGTTGAGTTTGATCTGGACCAGGCAATCTGGAAGGCTGCTGGCCGTGCGTTCCAGGCGTACGTAACCAGGAGAAGAAAACAGCGCGATCCAGGTCCACGCCGCATCCTGGCGGACTTCCTGATCGGCGCTCATGCGTTTCATCGCGGCTACCGGTTGCTCACGCTGGACGAAGCCCTCTATCAGGCTGCCTTCTCCGGCCTCACCGTAATTACGCCTTAGCCAAGCTTGATTTAGGTCCTTTGCATCCTGTCGCTCCCGCTGATACCTTATTCCGTACACCTTCCTGATTCTCTTTTGAGGAACAAATACTGTGCCCAGAATCCAGCGCGCTGTCCTGAGCGTTACCGATAAGACCGGGATCGTGGAATTTGCAAAAAAACTGGCGGAGCTTAAGGTGGAACTGGTTTCCACCGGCGGCACTGCAAAACTGCTCCGCGAATCCGGCGTTCCCGTGAAAGACATTTCCGAACTCACCGGATTCCCCGAAATGATGGACGGCCGGGTGAAGACGCTGCATCCCAAAGTTCATGGCGGAATTCTGCATATTCGCGGCAATCCTGGCCACGTTGCCGCCGCTCGCGAACACGGCATTCAGCCGATTGACATGGTCGTGGTGAATCTCTACGCGTTTGAGAAAACGGCCTCCAAACCGGGCGTGCATTTTGATGAAATCATCGAGAACATAGATATCGGCGGGCCTTCCATGGTGCGCTCCGCCGCCAAGAACTTCCGCGACGTGGCCATTGTGACTTCGCCGGACGACTATTCCTCGATCGCACAGGAAATGGCCGCCATCGGAAGCGACCTCAGCCTGGCGACGCGCTGGCGTCTGGCGCAGAAGGCGTTTGCGATCACCGCAGCTTATGACGGCGCGATTGCATCCACGCTGGCGCGGATTCCGCTGACTGAAGCCGGGGAATTCCAGCTTCCGCAAGCGCAGAACGATTTTCCTGCCCGGCTGGAATTTTCGCTCAACAAGATCATGGACCTGCGTTACGGCGAAAACCCGCACCAGCGCGCGGCCATGTATTCCGACTCCTCCGGCGCCGGCGTTGCCAACGGTACACAGCTCCAGGGTAAGGAGCTCTCCTATAACAACATCGTGGACCTGCAGGCCGCCTGGGACCTGGCACAGGAATTTGAGGAAACCGTTTGCGTCATTATTAAGCACACCAACCCATGCGGAACGGCGACGGGCAAGACACTGAAGGAAGCTTATGTGCGTGCCCTTGAGGCCGATCCCGTTTCCGCTTTCGGTGGGGTGATCGGCGTCAACCGCGTGGTGAACGCCGAGGCTGCCGAGGAAATCGCCAGGCTGTTTGTGGAAGCGATTGCCGCGCCAGGCTTTGATGCCGCTGCCCGCGAAAGGTTTGCCGCCAAGAAGAACCTGCGTCTGGTTGAAATCAAGCCCAGCCGGGAGAAGTTTGTCACCAAACATGTCTCCGGCGGCATGCTGGTGCAGGACGTGGACATGCGCCCGCTTACCGACGCTGATCTCAAGATCGTCACGCAACGCAAGCCCACGGAACAGGAAATGCGCGCCCTGCTGTTTGCGTGGAAAGTGTGCAAGCACGTAAAGTCCAACGCCATTCTTTACGCTCGTGACGGGCAGAGCATCGGGGTGGGCGCCGGGCAAATGTCCCGCGTGGATTCTTGCAAAATCGGCGCCATGAAGGCGGTGCTTCCGCTTCAGGGTTCGGTGGCCGCTTCCGACGCGTTCTTTCCCTTTCCCGACGGAGTGGAAGAGATCGCCAAGGCCGGCGCGACGGCCATTATCCAGCCTGGCGGGTCCGTCCGCGACCAGGAAGTCATTGACGCGGCCAACCGCCTGGGGCTGGCCATGGTGTTTACCGGCGTCCGGCACTTCCGTCACTAAAGGACGCCTTTCTTTACTCTTCTGCACAAAGACTCTTCTGCATAACTGGGGTTCAAGTACTACAATAGAGTGGTGCTGCAGCCAGCTCTCACAAGCGTTTTCCGCATCCAATAGAGAGGTTTTGTAATCTTAGATATTATGACTTTTGTAAAATCGCGCTCTCTTTTTTTAGGGATCGTTCTGGCAACTCTGTCCCTTTCCGCGCAGCAGAATCCGCCCACCAGCACTTCGCCGAGTGGTCCGTCCGGTCCGGCACAGCCGGAAGCGCAAGTCCAGCCTTCCACGCCGAAAAAAGTGGACCATGCGGCTTCGTATTATCACTATGCGCTGGCGCACTACTACGAAGAAATGGTCGTCATGTATGGCCGTTCCGAGTACGCGTCCAAGGCCATTGAGGAATACCGGCTGGCCATGGAAAACGACCCCGGGTCGGAATACCTGGCGTCGGGTCTGGCTGAGCTGTACGCCAGAACGGGGCGGATCCGCGACGCGGTGGTCGAAGCCCAGGACATCATCAAGCGCGACCCCAACAATCTGGAAGCCCGGAAACTTCTGGGACGGATTTATCTGCGCTCCATGGGCGACATGCAGTCCGGAACGCCGTCGCAGGAAATGCTGAAACAGGCCACCGAGCAGTATGAGGCGATCGTCAAGATTGAGCCGGACAATATTGAAAACCGTTTGCTCCTCGGGCGGCTTTATATCCTGAACAAAGACACGGCCCGGGCGGAAGGCGAATTCACCGCCGCCGTCAAGCTCGAACCGCACTCGGAAGAAGCCATCACCAATCTGGCTTATCTTTACAATGAAGAAGGCAACGGCAAGCGCGCGGTCGAGACCCTGACTTCCGTGCCGGAAGCGGCGCGTAGCGCCAAGCTCTACGCGGCGCTGGGCTATACCTACGAGCAACTCAAGGATTACTCCAACGCGGTCAGCGCCTACCGGCAGGCTGTAAGTCTGGACCACGAAAACCTGGAAGCGTTGCGCGGTCTGGCGCAAAATCTGGCCAATGACAACCAAACCGACGCTGCCCTGGCCCAGTATCTGGCCCTCGGCGAAGCCGATCCTCAGGACCCGCAGGCGCCCGTTCAGGCCGCCAAGCTCTACCAGCGACAAGGCAAATTCGACCTGGCTTTGCAGCAGCTCAAGAAAGCCGAGATGCTGAACCAGGATTCCCTGGAAGTCCCATACAACGAAGCCCTCATTTTTGACGCCCTGGGAAAATATGACGAAGCCGCGGCACTTCTGCAGAAGCTGATTACCGCCACCACCAAGCCGACTGGCAACTACACTTCGCAGGAACGCGGGAACCGTGCACTGTTTCTCGACCGGCTGGGGAACGTGTATCGCGAAGAAGGCCGTCCTCTGCTGGCGATCGAGACGTTCCGCAAGATGGTCGAATTCAGCGGCGAGGACGGCGCACGCGGATACCAGGAAATCATCGAAACCTATCGCGAGCAAAAGCAGTGGAGCGAAGCCACCAAGGCCGCGCAGGAAGCCGCGAAGAAACTGCCCGACGACAGGAACCTGAAACTCATTCTGGCCACCCAGCTGGCCGATGACGGCAAAGCCGACGAGGCCATTCAAACCGCCAAGTCTCTGCTCAAGGGCACAGCCGACGACCGGGAAACTTACATCTCCATCTTTAACATCTATGCCCGGCTCAAACGCTGGAAAGAAGCGGATGAATCGCTGGCCAAGGCCGACCAGCTTTCCACGCGTCCGGAAGACAAGGCCACCATCCATTTCCTGCAAGGGTCTCTCTACGAACGCCAGAAGAAATATGATCTGGCGGAGCAGGCTTTTCGCCAGGTGCTGCAGCAGGACCCCAACAATCCCATGACGTTGAACTATCTGGGATACATGATGGCCGACCATAACACGCACCTGGAAGAAGCGCTCTCGCTGATCAAAAAAGCGCTGACCTTCGACCCGCAAAATGGCGCCTATCTGGATTCGCTGGGCTGGGCCTACTTCAAGCTGGGCAACTACGATATGGCGGAAGAAAACCTGGGCAAGGCTCTGCGAAAAACCCCCAACGACGGTACGGTCCAGGACCACATGGCAGAACTCTACTTCAAGACCGGACGGCTGCAACTGGCCGCCACGCACTGGGAACGCGCATTGGACGAATGGAACAAGTCCGTGCCCGCGGACGTGGACCAGCAGGACGTGGCGCGCGTGCAGAAAAAACTGGAGAGCACCAAAGTCCGGCTCGCGCAGCAACGCCAGCAAACGCAACCGTGATTTGGGTAAATCTGATTTAGACTTCCTGCATGCTGCCGCTGGCCGCCTACGCGTTTCGTCCGGAGGAGAGCCGCGGGCGGCGGTTTCCCGAACCGCGGCATCCTTACCGCGGCGACTTCCAGCGGGATCGTGACCGCGTTGTCCACTCGCGGGCCTTTCGCCGGCTGGAAGACAAGACGCAGGTCTTTACCCGCCGCTACTCCGACCATTTTCGCAACCGGCTCACCCACACCATTGAAGTTTCCCAGGTCTCGCGCACCATCGCGGCGGTGCTCGGACTGAATGAAGACCTGGTGGAAACCCTGGCGCTGGTCCACGATGTTGGCCATCCTCCTTTTGGCCACGCCGGGGAGCGCGTTCTTGACGTTGCCATGCAGGCCCATGGCGACCGCTTTGATCACAATCTTCATGCGCTGCGCATCGTGGAGCAGTTTGAGCAGCGCTACGCCGATTTTCCCGGCCTGAACCTCACCTTCGAAGTACGCGAGGGCATCATCAAGCACTCGCGCGACTACTCCCCCGCCGACTTTCCGCAGTTGCAGGAATATGCTCTGGACCAGCGACCGCCGCTCGAAGCCCAGCTCATTGACCTGACCGACGAAATCGCCTACAACACCGCCGACCTGGACGACGGCGTGGAAGCCCGTCTGCTCGGCATCGAGCAGATCCGCGACGCCGTCCCGGTCTTCGCGCGTTTCTATGCTGAAGTCGAGCGGCTCTATCCCGGAGCGGCGGAAAAACTCAAATTCAACGAAGCGCTGAAGCGTGTCCTGGACCGGCTGGTAAGCGACCTGATCGAAAACACGCGCTGCCGGATCGCCGCCTCCGGTGTCCGCTCGGCGAGTGATGTCCGCAGGCATCCGCAGCGGCTCTTTGCCTTCAGTCCGGAAATGGAAGCGGAACGCCGCCAGCTCAAAGACTTCCTGTACCGGAATGTGTATTACAGTCCTCTGCTGCAACAGGACCACGAACTGGGCGAGCGGGTCATTTCCGGGCTGTTCGAATACTTCATGAAGTCGCCAGAGCGGCTTCCGGAAAACTATCAGGAAAAAGCGCGCCAGGAACCTTTGCACCGCGTGGTTTGTGACTACATTGCCGGTATGACCGATAGTTACGTCCAGGACCAATACCGGCATTTTTGCCCGAACGGATAGTTCTTAGAAACAGAACGAGACTGCAAGATTTCATCACGATGATCGTTCCTCGTGTGAGTTCGCGGAGGGAAAATATGCGCTCCACCATCGGCAAAATCATCAGCTCAGTTTGTGCGTTGGCTTTTGTGTGCATCTTGTCAGTTGGTGCGCTCGCGCAGCGCCAAAGGGATGATGCCTATCAAGCCCAGCGTCGTCAGGCGATGCAGCTTCTTGATGCCGACAAGCACCTGGAAGCGCTACCGATGTTTGAAGACCTGGCCAAGAGAAGTCCCCAGGACCGTGAAGTGCTGGTGGGACTGGCCGTCTGCCTGGTAGGTGAATCAGCGACCCTTACGGACGAGGACACGGCGACAAAGGAACGCCTGCGTGCGCGTGAGCTTTTGCTGAAAGCCAAAGAACTGGGCGATACCAGCACATTAATGGAGAACATGCTGCAGACGATCCCGGTTGACGGAGTAATCAAGTATTCCAGTACCCCAGCGGACCAGGCCATGCGCGCGGGAGAAGCCGCATTTTCCAGAAGGGATTTCGCTGAAGCCATCAAGAACTATTCCAAAGTACTGGAGCTTGACCCAAAGAATTATTCAGCCGTACTTTACATCGGCGACACGTATTTCGCGCAAGACAACTTCGCTAAAGCCAGTGAGTGGTATGAGCGCGCCATTGCGGTGGACCCCAACGTTGCGACCGCCTATCGCTATTATTCAGACATGTTGATCAAGCATGGAGAGATGGAAAAGGCGCGCACCCGCGCCATTCAATCTGTGGTGGCTGAGCCTTACAACCCGATCACATGGCGCAGCTTGCGGTATTGGGCGCAGGCGAACAAAGTGCAATTGATACGAGTACAAATTGACGTCCCCAATAATGTGTCGCAAAAGGACGACAAGAACATAACCATTAACGTTGACCCCAACGCACCGGAAGAAACCTCTGCCGTTTGGCTGTCCTACGGTCTGTTCAAAGCCGGCTGGCGTGGGGACAAATTCAAGAAAGAGTTCCCAAACGAAAAGCAATACCGGCACAGTCTGGCGGAGGAAGCGGGCGCGCTGGCGTTCGCTGCCACGGTGTGGACTGAATCAGACGCCAGCAAGAACCAGAAACCGTCATCTGGACCAAAAGATCCCAGCCTGGTAACACTCCTCAAGCTGAATCACGCCAAAATGATCGAGCCGTATGTGCTTCTCATCGCGGCCGATGACGGCATTGCCCAGGACTATGCCGGCTATCGTGAAACGAACCGCGCCAAACTGGAAGACTTCCTGGACCAGTTCGTGGTGCCGCCTGCTCCGTCCAAAGCTTCTGCCAGAGAATAGCCGCCTACCCTGCGTCGATCGCCGGTTGTGGGTATTTCCCCTCGGAGCGTGAAAGATTTACCCGCTTGGACAGAATCCTAACAAGACATGATTTTCCTAACTGCCTGAAACTAAAGCTCTAAATTCCTCTTTTCTTCCCGCGGAGTTTGGCAACAAGAATGTAGTAGTGAAGGGCTTGCAGGGTTTATGCATTCGGAGTCAAGGTGGGCTCCCTCCCCTTGGGCCCGCCTTGAATTCGAGGGCAAAGATCAAAGATCGTTGAAAGCGCAGGCCGGCGAAGCAAAGAGCAAATCTCAAAGAGTTCTGAAGCAACCGTCTTCGACCAACGACCAACCCGGCGTTCGGAGGATTTCAGAAATGAAAAAGTTTTGGCTACTCTCACTTTGCATAATTGCGAGCCTGATCATTGCCGCGGCGGCACAAACTCCATCCAGCAATTCCCAGGACCAGCAAGCCACCCAGGCCCAGATGCAGGACAAAGACCAGCAACAGCCCGCGGCCACCGGCAAACAGCCGCTGAAGTATGAGCGGCATGAAGGCTTCTGGGGACACCTGAATCCTTTCGCGCGCAAGAAATACGTTGAGCGGCAAACAGCCCCGATCCGCGGACGGGTCAACGAGCTGGATGAACTCACGGCCAAAAACTCGCGCATGATCGCCGACGTTGACGCGCGGTCCACCGAAGGAATCCGCAATGCCATGGGCAAGGCCAATGAAGCCGATTCGCACGCCTTAGAAGCCGGCAACCGCGCCAGCCAGGCGCAGCAGACCGCCGACCAGGCCACCTCGCGGCTCACCAACGTGGAACAAACCGTCAGCAAACTCGACCAGTATCAGGCGGTCACGCAAACGGAAATCCGTTTCCGCGCCGGCCAGGCCGCCCTGAGCCAGAACGCCAAGGCAGCTCTGGACGAAATGGCGGTAACGCTCAAAGGCCAGAAGGGCTACGTTGTCGAAGTGCAGGGCTTCTCCCAGGGCCGTGGAGCGGCCGCGATTGAGAACTCCCGGCAACTCGCCCAGTCCGTGGTCCGTTACCTGGTGCTGCAGCATGACATTCCCGTCTACCGGATCTATACCGTCGGCATGGGCAACCAGCCCATCCAGGCCGAAAACGGCAAAATCGAGCACACCCGCGGCGGACGCGTCGAGATCAGCCTGCTGAAAAACAGCCTCGGCGAACTCAACCCCAGCACGGCATCGAGTTCGACGCCAGCCCAGCCCGGAAGCACACCGCAGAACTAAACTTCTGCAGAACCAGCCGTAATCCGGCGGCTGAAATATGACACCGAATCCCTCCTGCGCAGCAGGAGGGATTTTTTTGCTTGGGCGGCGTCTGGTTTCTGATTGCTTCTTCCGATCTGTGTCATCTGCGTAAATCAGCGGTAAAAGCTGTTTCCGAGCCCTTAAGGTATCTGATACACTGATACCATGGATACAGGTGAAATCCTGAAACTGTTCGATCGACACTTGGCCAAGAGCGGACTGCGGCTGGACGCCGTGGTAATTGGTGGCGCCGCCCTCAACCTGCTCGGCGTTGTGTCGCGGTTTACGAAGGACTGCGACATTCTGTACCCGGAAATCCCAAAGGACGTCGCCGACGCTTCGCGGGTCTTTGCCGCTGAAGTTCGCCGAACCGGCGAGATACTCCAGGATGACTGGCTCAACAACGGACCGGCTTCCCTGGCCGGTCATCTTCGCCCGCAGTGGCAGGAGCGCCTGCAAACCGTGTTTACCGGCGCGGCCATCCATCTGCGCTGTCCCGGCCGGAGTGATTTTCTTTGCGCCAAACTATTTGCTCTGTGCGATCGCGGCATTGATCTTGGCGACTGTCTCGCGCTGGCGCCAACAGCCGCAGAGCTCAGCCACATCCTTCCCTGGCTGGCGGAGCAGGACGCCAATCCCGACTGGCCGGCACACGTCCGCTCAACCCTTGAAGACCTTGGACGGAGACTCGGTCATGGCGTTTAGTCGCGCTCTGGTTCCGGCCGCATCGGCGGGAGGGGATGCGCTCACCGCCGCCATGGTTGGCATTGGAATGAACTTCGCCGTCTCGGGCACGCGTCAACCTAATATCGGTTTGACCGGCGGCGCGCCCAATATCAGCGGTGCGCCAAACATTGAAGACACTCTGCTGTTCGCCTCGATCGAAGGTCTGGAAAGGGAAAAGCCGGACCTGCGCGTGCTCGCCATCCTGGCTACATGGTTTGGGGTGCACGCCACATGGGTGAACGCGGACCGGCTGACCCGGCTGGCGGGCATGAACACGTCGCCAAGGGTCCGCGCCTTTTGGTCGGCCCTGGCAAGCTGGCAGGAGCAGGAAAAAGACCGCCGCTTCGCGCGCCTCGCCCGGTTGTATGCGGGTCCGCGCCAGGACCTGCTGGAGACCGGTACGGAGTTTCAGATCAAGCGATACGGCGAAGATCCGCGTTTCGCGGGGAGCGCTATCCGGGTTGCGGCGAACGTCCTGCGTGATCGCACCACCGATGTTCTGCCGCCGGCTGCTTTGGCGCGACGCCATCCCACCTACCGCTGGCGCGTCGTCATCGGGCCCAGCTATCGCGCGGACATGTGGGCCGTCCTCGAGGACGATACCACCCTGTCAGCCGCCGCGCTGGCCAGGAAAACCTATGGCTCCTTTGCCACTGCCTGGCGAGTCCGCCGTGATTTTGGCCTGCTGACAAAGCTGCCTGATTGATCGCCCAGCAACTTTCTTCTCCTGTTCCCGACAAAACCATACCGCTGATTACGCTGATGACGCAGATCGGGAAAGCACTTGCCGGATCCGTGTTCATCCGCGTAAATCAGCGGTAAAAGCGGCAAAAGAGGCCAGCGCGTAACCCATTGAAAACATGGACAATTTTTCTCTTGCTTTTCGCTATAGCTTCGCGGTACCATGCGCGCCGCATTGGAAGCAATTAGCAGTTAGTAAATGGCAATAAAAGAAGCAATTGGCAGTTAGCAGTCAGCAATTAGCAAAACCTGGGACCATCCGATACGGCCGGGGGGCCCGCCCAGGCGGACCGTGGAACGATCTTTGAAAACCTAAAGCGAGGAAAACCATAGAACCCTACCACTGATGACACTGAAAACAGCAATCAGCAATCAGCCAGGCAAGAACCAAAACCAAAAACCAAAACCAAAACCAAAACCAAAACCAGGAACATCAGCGTCGTCAGTGGTATGGTTTTCCGATCGCGGCGATCACGTGCGATGACGGCGATTCCCCCTGTTCCTCCCCTGTTCTTCCCCTGTTCGCTCCCTGTTACGAATTGACTCCGTCCGGGAAAAAGGTTCACGAAAGGCCCGTGGAATCGAGGTTTTGCATGTCTGGAGTATCAAAGCGCTCGCGTTCTCCCCTGTTTTTTTCCCTGTTAGCAGGGAAACGGCCGAGCCGTTGGGGCGGAGCGGCTCGCTGCTCCGGATTCCCTGGGATCGGCATCTTCTTACGATCCCAGCTTCAGGAGGGCTTCGCGCAGGCGGCCATGGTTCTGTGTGAGGTGCAGGAAACGCATTTCGTCGGCGCCGGCTTTTGCGCGGATGACTTGCAGGAAAGAAGCTTTCTCGTCCTGTGTCCATGATTTCAGATCAGGGACCATGGCCAGAGCCAGCGCGAGGTTTTCGAAAGCGATTTGCTCGAGCGGCGTCAGCGTGGAAGTTCGCGGTCCGAGCGCGCGGGCAACCTGCTCTGAAGACGCTCTTCGGACTGCGGCGCTGTTTCCTCCGAATTCGCGGGCCATGCGCCGGTTTACTTTCATGCCGATGTTTCGTGTAGAAAAGGTGTCCCAGGCACCGGGTTCGCTTCCTGGCAATTCGTAGAACACGTGCTCTGCGGCCAGACGGCGCAGGGTCCTCGCCGGTGTTTTATAGCCGGGTTTTGCGGCGATCCGGCGTTCTTCGCGTTCTACCAGCCGGGCCAGATCGTCGCGTCCCGGCCGGAAGCCGAGTTTGCGGTAAAACCAGAACGCGCCGGATTCAATGGCTTCGTCGTTGTGATGGCCGAGCTGGTACGGATAGACCGAGATGCACGTCGCGCCCGTCAGATGGCAGAGACAGCGCAGAGCCTGGGCGTAAATCCACGCGGTTTCTCCGCCGCGAAACGTGTAGAAGGTGTTGAAGCCGACTTCGATCCATTCGCACAGCCCAATGGCTTCGATGTAGTTGACCGGAACGCCGTTCTTCAGAGTGAATCCGGCAACGTAGGCGCGCAGAGGCAGGCGGCGCGACGCGGGAAGGCCCCAGAAGTAGATGGAAACGCCCCGGTCCAGGTCCGCGCGCACGACGTGCGCGGGGTCTCCGAGCGTGGTGCCGTAAAGCTCACGGTAACGGACCAGCATGACTTCGCGCACCAGGTCCATCGTCTTGCGGCCTTCCGCGAGCGAAAGCCGCTTGAGTTCCGGCGGACGCCGCGCCAGTTCTTTCGCGAGCGAAACCTGGCTGCGCGCTATCAGCGGGGCGTCATGATAGAAAACCTTCCGGACTGTCCGCCAGTTGCGCGTACGAGAGATACGATGATTGTTCAAGTTCCAGATCAGCGGAAGCCGGAGCGAATCGTAGAGTTCAGCCTTGGCGGCGTCGGACAACGGCAGTTCTTCGAACCGCTGCACGAGCCAGTCCGGACCGTCCTGCTTACTGCCTTGGGCCGTCTGCAGCCATTCGCGCCACGGGATGGTGGCTTCCACGTACCCATCTTCTTCCAGCAGCGGGATGAAGCGCGGCCAGGTGGAGCCCATGGCGCGCTCTTCGTCGTTGTTTTTCCAGTCAATGTGGACCATGCCGGGAACGTGCCGCAGCAGCCAGCGGGTGACGTCAAAAGTCAGCGTGTCGCTCATCCGCGTGCCCGCAATGCCGGAAACTTCGAACGAATCAAAAGCACTCATGTCCGCGCCGGCTTGCCGCAATTCTTCTACTCGCTGGCAGAAAGAATTGAGCAGGCTTTCGACTTTGCGCAGTACGTGCGGGGAGTGCGGGAAGGCCCGCAGAAACAACAGCGCTTCGTGGAAGCGGACCAGACACGCCGTATCCGGAAACTGCCTTGCGGCCAGCCTGTTCAGGACTTTGGCCGTCCGCGCGGCTTCCTTCCGGCCAAAAAGGTAGCGGCACTGCTCCAACTCGGCGAGGTCTTGCGGATGATATTTGGAATTCACAGGCATGGGATTGGCGACAAGTGTACTGTCCAGGCCCTTATATTTTGCATTTTTCTTGAAACGCATTGCGTCATGCCGTCACTACCTCTGTAAGCCCGGTATTCGGCCTCTGCCCGCAGAAGGAGAACATGTTGACGGAAACCAAAGGGAACGGTCATGGCAACCCAGTGACCTCGGCGTTTCCGCAGGCAGTGCCCCGCCGGAGCAACGTCCAGGCCATCAGCTCTGCTTTAAGCTTTCTTTTGTCGCAGCAACAGGGCGGACACTGGTCCGACTTCAGTCTGGCGGACAGCGAATCTGATGTGTGGGTCACCGCGCACGTTCTGGCCCGTCTGGGTGAAATTCCTTCCTACTTTCTTTCCAACGCCATGCGCGTCCAGGTGCGGACTTCCCTGGACTGGCTCCTGGCCGCCCGCACGCCTGAGGGAGCCTGGGGCCACAGTTCCGGTGCGGAAGCAGACGCCGATTCCACGGCCTGGGCCGTCATCGCATTGCGCCGCCATGGCCGCAAGGTCCCGGAAACCGCGCTTGACCTGGTCCGGGACTGCGCCCGGCCGGACGGCGGGACAGCCGCATGTCCTGAAACCAGCGCTGCCGGAGATTCCTGGAAGTTGAGCGCTCCGGACGTTACCGCTATGGCGGCCAACGCTTTGCGGAACTTGGTCCCGCCGCGGCCGAGTATCTTGATTCCTGGCTGCTGCGGGACAGGCTCACCATCTCCGGCTGCCGCGTCCCATCCGCACTCTATGTCTGCTCGGCGGTGCTTGACCTGGGCCGTGGCGCGATACCGCTGGCCATTGCGGAAAAGCTCCGAAATCTCGCAGGCCGCGCAAACGCCGACGATGCCTTTGAGCAGGCGCTGCTTCTGCGGTGCTTGTTGCAGTTGCGGTTGCAACGGGCGTGGTGGGTGGCTGTGAGCCTGCGGCGCAGACAGTTGCACGACGGGTCCTGGCCCTCGACCGCCCGCGCGTGTCCGGCCCTGTGGGATACGCCGGCAGCGGGGGGCTGTTTCTCTTTCGATCAAAAACGTATCTTCACGACGATCACCGCGGCAGCGTCGTTGGTCATGGCTGAATCCCAGCCAGGACTCTATTTTGGTTCGGACATGCCGCTGCCCCGGAGGCTCTATGAATCCTGATCTGCATCCTGAAGCCCGACGCGGAGGCACGCTGTACACGGAGGCAACGCTGTAAATGAAGAGCGCGAACGCACATACCATGGAACGCCCGGCTGCCGGGACAGTCCTGCCCTGGCGGCCGGGTGTCCGGGAGAAGAAGCCGCGCAGGGCCGCCGAAAAGCGGGTTAGCAGCGCTGAAGTATACTTGTCCGCTGGAAAACCAGTGGAACTCTACACCTTTGACGACGACTATCTGCGCCGCCTGCGCGGGGCTGACCCTGCCACGGAAGCCCATTTTGTCTCGTATTTCAGCGCACTTTTGCGCATCAAGCTGCGCAGCCGGTTTCTGCCGCCCCAGACCGTGGACGACGCCTGCCAGGAAACTTTCCTGCGCGTCCTTCTGGCGGTGCGTTCCGGAGACACCATCCGCAATCCGGAGCGGCTGGGCGCCTTCGTTAATTCGGTGTGCAACAACATTTTGCTGGAGGGCTACCGCGCTTCCGCCCGTGCCCAGCAGGTGGACATGGATACATTCGACCTGCCGGACTGCCGCACTGATCTGGAGCGTTCCGTGCTGCAACAGGAAGACACCAGGGTAGTGGCCGAAGTGCTGGCAGGGATGGCGCCCCGGGACCGGGACTGTCTGCGCGCGCTTTTCCTGGAAGACCGCGACAAGGACGAGATCTGCCGCGAACTCGGCGTGGCGCGCGGATATCTGCGGGTCCTGGTGCACCGGGCCAAGAACAGTTTTCGCGCCCATTACAAAGCCAGGCGAAGTTAGTAGTTAGAGGATATTTCAATGAGCACAATGAACCATGAACAAGCGATCCAGGACCAGGCCGCCGAACGCTATCTGCTGGGCGAACTGGACGGCCCGGAGCGCGACGCCTACGAGGAACATTTCTTTACCTGCGCCGCGTGCGCCGAGGAAGTAAAGACCGGAGCGCAGTTTGCCCGCGCAACCCGCGATTTTTTCGCGAACGAGCGCGTGCAGACCGCTCCTGACCCGAAACCCCGGGCTGTATGGCTGGGGCTGCGTGACCTGCTTCGTCCCATGCCGGCATTCGCTGTCGCCGCGCTGGTGCTCGTGGCTGGATTGGGCGTCTACCAGAACCAAGTGACCATTCGACAACTCAGGGCGCCGCAAGTCGGAACCGCGGTCTTTCTGACACCGTCGCGCGATGCGGTCAAGACCGTGACCGCGCCGCGCCATGGCCGTGTGGCCTTCCAGGTTGATGTTCCGCCCCAGGGAGGCTTCACGAGTTATGAAGCCCGCGTCGTTGACGAGTCCGGCAAGGTAGCGGATTCCTTCCGCATTTCGGCCGAGCAAGCCAAGGCAGCAGTCCAGGTTTCGCTGGATGCCAGCGGATTGTCCGAAGGCAGGTACACGGTGGTCGTTGACGGAATTGCCGGAACAAGCAGCAATAAGACCGAAGTCGCCCGATACCGTTTTGACCTGAAGCTTCAGGACTAAGTGCAGCTTTTCCAGAAGGATACGAAGGATACAAAGATAAGTGTTCTGACAATGTCGAGGTTGAGTGTGGGATGATTCGGCATTAAAGGTTTCTTGCTTTTTCCCGTCTTTGCTATAGACTGAGCTACCAAGTGCGGTCAGCTGGTTTTTCCCTCGCACAGGGCCGCTATACAGGTGAATCTGTAGGGAGTGTGAAGATGAGTCTTTACCATTCCAATGCAGTAAACTGGCGGCGACATAGATTCTCCTCTTCTCAGCAACGTTCCATGCCCCAACCATGGCCAGGCGCGAGCGGGCCTAAAGAAGAAAAGGAGCAATGAACATGCCTAAACCGTCTCCGAGATACCAATCGCAGTACATGTATCAGGCGTGTGCGTACGGGTTCGCGGCCGAGATCGAGCGGCCGGTCCGGCAGAGCGTCCCCAGCCAGGCATCAAGCGTGCTCCCCACCAGCGGAGGTCGCGGTTCCGGCCGGGTGGACAAATTCAGTCTTGCGCCTTTCATCTCGGTCGCGGCAGCCTACACGGAAGTAGGCGGCAGTTTTGACCCCGATCACAACAAACACACCACCTACGCCTCTTCCACTGTGGAAGGCTTGAATATCGCCGACGTGGTTACCGCTGACAAAGTGGTTTCCCACATGGTCATCTATTCTTCCGAAGTCGGAAAAGATGATGAACCGAGTTTTAGCATCACGGGCAGCCACTTTGACAATCTCCGGGTCGCCGGCCACGAAATCAATATAAAATTGGCGACTCTTAAGCTTCACCAGTGCGACACGTATTCCAAGTTTGAAAGCGCGATTCACGCCAAGGGCGGCGCCAGCCTGCTACCCTGGGGCGATCAGGACAACACCCAGTTGAATGAACTGGAGAAGCTGGAAGACCAGTATCATGCCCTAAGCGGCATCGGTCAGAGAGCCAAACAATGGAAGAAAAAACCGGGAGCCAAAGGCGGCGCCTACTGGTGCTCGCCGGCCGGTCATCTGGACCTGAAAGACCACGTCAAGGAAACCGAGTTGGAGAACTTCGGGGCCATCATTGTGGTCCCCAAGTTCGGTGTGGTGCGTCTGGCGGAACTGCTGGTCACCCCACACTCCCGGAGGCTGACTATGTTCCGCGTGCAGATGTGCTCTGGCAGCACAGGATCAAGCGACGGTGGCGGGACCACAGGCAGCGGCGGGATGCCACCTCCAGGTTAGGCCTGGTTTTTGGGGTCCTGTGCGTTTGGTTCCTCAGCCTCGCCGGTTGTAAAGCCAATCCGGACTTTCAGTCCCAATACTCAGAAGCTCGCCTGAAATATCGCCAGGGGTATACCGATATCTCGCTTCAATTGGCCGATAAGGGCCTTCATGGTTCTGAAAACCAGGACGCTACCTGGAACTGGAAATTCCGAATTCTGAAGGCGGAGGCGCTCCTGCGGGCGGGCAGATATGGAGAGACAGTCTCTCTGCTTGATCCGGAACCGCCGGACACGGTTTTCGCCGAAATACGCGTTCGCAAGCGGACGGTCCAAGCACAAGCTCTTTGCCGGGTCGGTAAAGGGGAGCGAGCGCAGAACATCCTGGCAGAAGCGGAAAAACTCAGCCAACTTGCCGGCCGCGACTTGGCTGCGGGAGTTGCATTCTCGCGCGCGGCCTGCGCCTTGTCCACCGACCTCAAGGTTGCATTGCGCTATTACCAACAGGCCGCCGAATTAGCGCAAGGTGGCGACCCGTTTATCCGTGCGAATGCTCTCCTGGGCGTCGGCTACGTGCTCTTGCGCAGCGATCTCTACGATGAGTCTATAGCCCCATTAGCCCATGCGCTCTCTCTGACCGAGTATCCGCTGATCAGAGAAACGGCACAAGGCAACCTGGGTTTCAGCTATGCCCAATTAGGCGATTTCAAGCGAGCCATTGATTACTCCAAACAGGCTGCGGAGATTGCCGAGGAACTGACTCGTCTGGATGCTAGAGAAAGGTGGCTGCTTGACTTGGGCCGCGCTTATGCGGCTCTTCCCGGTGACTATCCGGGCGAAGCTGAGGTGCAGTATCACGAGGCCCTTCTCCTCGCAACCAGATTGAAGGATGAAGACACCGCGAGAAAATGCTTGCACAACCTTGCGCAGCTGGCGATCAAGGAGCATGAGCCGGATAAAGCCGAGCGATATTGGAAAGAAGAAAAGACCCATATTCCTGATAATGATGACGATCCTGACTCATCTCTTGACGAAGCGGAAATTGCCTACGCAAGAAATGAATTTGCCAAAGCAGAGCAGCTGTTTGAGGTTATTGCTGCGAACCCGAAAACCAACGCCGTGCGTCGGTCCATGGCGCAAGAGCGTTTGGGAAGTGTGTATTGGTCAGAAAAGAAGGTCGTTCAAGCCGACCAGATGTTTCGCGAGGGCATCGACACAGCCGAAAAAGCCTTGACCAAAATTCGGCCGGAGTATCGCACGTCGTTCCTTGACGAGCATCCGTTCTTTGACGCTTACATTCGTTTCATGGTCGCACAAAATAAGCCGGCCCAGGCACTGCATCTCGTGGAACACGTCCGCTCATTGACCCAGGTTGCAGACGCGGCAGACACGGCAAAGGCCCGTTTCGATATCGCGACTATCCGCTCCCGCCTGAAAAAGACCCAAGAGATCGTCCTCGACTATCAGGTCACCGACCATGAGTCCTTCCTTTGGGTCATTACTCCGTCCGAGTTCGAGGTTTTTCACCTACCTAAACATTTCGATCTCTATTCGCAAATCGCCGCCTACAGCGGCGAGATACGTGATCATCGCAACACCGAAGGTTCCTTGGCGGGCGAGAAGCTATACGCCACGCTTGTTCAGCCTGCTGCAAGGCTCATTCCCAAAGGATCACGCGTCACCATTGTCCCCAGCAAGATCCTGAGCCTCATTAACTTTGAGACCCTGGTGGTTCCGGGCTTGCCGGGCGCTAAGCCTCATTACTGGATCGAGGATGTCGCGGTTCAGGAGACCAGTTCGCTTGCGGGATTGCAGACGTTGAAGCCAAGCAGGAAAGCAACTGGATCGACCAAAGACATGCTTTTGATTGGCGCTCCAGTGGAAGTGGACAAAGATTTTGACGGATTGCGACACGCCGCGGAAGAAATGGACCGCGTAAGCAAACGTTTTCCCGGAAGTTCGACCGCGGTTCGCAGCGGCAAGGAGGCAACCCCCAAGACGTACTTGTCCGGCGCTCCCGGAGACTATCGCTTTATCCATTTTGTGGCCCACGGCACTGCTAGCGAGAAGATCCCCATGGAATCCGCCATTGTGCTTTCGCTGGATGATACCAACGCGTACAAGCTGTACGCGCGCGACATAGTAAAGACGCCACTGCACGCGGACTTGGTCACCATTTCCGCCTGCTATGGCGTCGGCACGCGCTGGTACCAGAGCGAAGGCATCGTCGGCCTGGCTTGGGCCTTTCAGCATGCCGGCGCGCGCCAGGTAGTAGCCGGACTATGGGACGTAGATGACGCCGCCACGCCCGAACTGATGGACCACTTCTACGCGGCTATCCAAAACGGCAAGTCCGCTGCCGATGCGCTGCGCTCCGCCAAGCTCACAATGCTGCATTCCAATACCGTCTACAGGCATCCGTTCTATTGGGCGTCATTGCAGTTGTATACGGGAAGGTAGGGATGAGCTGCGTCGGGGGCCATCGCGTCGGCGCTGTTCTTCGCTGATGCTAATTGCCAATTGCTTGTTTCCCCTTGGCAAAGAAATCCTCCACGTCCGCCAGATCGCGCGTTTTCTTGTACGGCGGAAGGCTTTCCAGAAATACCCGTCCATAGCGCTGCTTCAGGACGCGGTTGTCCAGAAGCGCCAGCACGCCGCGGTCTTTCATGGACCGAATCAGCCGGCCAAAGCCCTGCTTGAGTGAGATCACGGCCGAAGGCACTTGATACTCAAAAAAGGCATTGCCGCCGGCTTCGTCAATGGCCCGTATGCGCGCCGCGACTACCGGATCGTTGGGAACGGCGAAGGGAAGGCGGTCAATGATGACGCAACTCAGTTGCTCACCCTGGACGTCAACGCCCTGCCAGAAAGACGCCGTGGCAAACAGCACGGCGTTCGGCGTGAGCCGGAATTCTTCGAGCAACGCGTTCTTGGGTGCGGAGCCTTGCAGCAGCATGGGAAACGGCAGCTCTCCCAGGAGCCGGTCGTGAATGTCGTGCATTTGCGCGTAGCTGGTGAAGAGGCAGAAGGCGCGTCCTTGCGTGATTTCCAGCAGGCGGCGGACCTTTTCGGCGGCAGCGCGCGGGAAGGCCGGCGAGCGCGGCTCCGGCATGTCCGGCGGGACATAAAGCACCGCCTGGCTGGCGTAGTCAAAGTGCGAAGGCACGACCAACTCGCGAGCATGGTCGAGTCCGACTCGCTGGCGAACATACGTAAAGCTGCCCTGGTCATTCGTCGCTGCCACGGCCAGCGTAGCCGAGGTCAGCACGGCGGTTTCGACGTTTTCAAACAGCGTCTGCTTGAGAATCTGCGAGACATCAATCGGCGTGGCCTGCAGGATGGTGTGTGCTTGTCCGGTGCGGGTCTTGCGGCCTTCTCCACGGCGCTCGATCCAGAAGACGGTGTTCTTGTCGCGCGATTCCATGATGAACGCCAGTTGTGTCTGCAATTCCTGGGTACGGCGAGCGAAGGCGAATACTTCGTCGGGCTTTTGCGGCAGCAGTTCCAGTTCGGAAAACACGCGGCCCAGGGATTGCATGGCGGTGTCGAACTCGTCTCCGTGCTGTTCCAGAAACTCTTCGCGGTTGCCGAAAGCGAACCGGCCTTCGCCCTCGGGCAGCATGCCGAAGAAAAACCGGGCGCGCTCCCGCACGCGGGCCAGCGCCTGATGCAACCCCGCGGACATGGCCTGTTTCTGCTGCAAGGTGTTTTCGATGTCTCGCGCCAGCTCCTCAAAACGCAAATTGCTGACGCTGACGCCAAAATAGCTGCTGGCCACTTCTTCCAGATCATGGGCTTCGTCGAAAATCACGGCGGAGAATTCGGGAAGGATTCCCGCATCCGGCGCGCCGCTCTGCCGCAACGCCAGGTCGGCGAAAAAGAGATGGTGGTTCACGATAATGATGTCGCTTTCCGCCGCGCGGCGGTGCATCTCGGTGATGAAGCAGCGGTCCCATTGTTTGCACTTCTGTCCGGTGCAGCGGTCAGCGCGGGCATCGAGTTTCTGCCACAGAAGGTTGTTTTCCGGAAGGTCTTTCAGTTCGGCGCGGTCGCCGGTCTCGGTCGCCGGCTCCCACTCCGCGATGTGCCGATACTGTTCAATTTCCTCCAAGCCGCTCAGCACCGGCTGGTCGGTGAGGTCATAGAGCTTCTGGCGACAGAGATAATTGTTGCGGCCTTTCATGTAGCAAACGCGCAGTTTGCCCAGGTGCTGCTCCAGGAATGGGATATCCTTGAAGAAGAGCTGCTCTTGCAGGTTCTTGGTACCCGTAGAGATGATGACCCGCTTGCTGCTGCGAATGACCGGCAGCAAATAAGCCAGGGTCTTTCCCGTTCCGGTCCCGGCTTCAACGATGAGATGCTTGCGCGTTTCCAGTGCCTGCTCCACGGCTTCCGCCATTTGCAGCTGGCCGCGGCGAAATTCGTAATTCGGATGCGCGCGGCTGAGCAGGCCGTTGGGAGCAAAGAACTGATAGAGCGTGGGCCGGGAACGCGGCTGGTCGCTCGCAGCAGATGCGGAATTAAAGGTCGAAGACACGGCGAAACGTCTCTTAATAATAGACGGAAAAGACGGAAATAGCCGGAGACTGTTGGTGGTATGAGATCAATCGTTGAAACGAAGGACAAAACGGGTGTGCCGCTCCTGGCCATTGTGGGCCGGCCCAACGTCGGTAAATCCACGCTCTTTAACCGCCTGATTGGATCGCGCCGGGCGATTGTGGGCGACGAACCCGGCATTACGCGTGACCGCCTCTATGGCGAAACCACGTGGAACAACCGGCGGCTGCGCGTGGTGGACACCGGTGGCATTGTTCCCGACGAAAAAGACTATATTCCGACCGAAATCTTCCGCCAGGCGCGCGTTGCGCTGGAAGAAGCCGACGCCATTGTGATGGTTGTGGACGGGCGCAGCGAGCTGGCCTCTCCGGACATGGAACTGGCCCGTCTGCTGCGGCGCCTGAGCAAACCTTTATTCTTGGTGGTGAACAAGATTGATTCCCAGCAACAGGTGGCCGCGGCGGAAAATTTTCGCACTTTGGGGATTGACCAGCTCTTCACCGTCTCAGCAGAGCATGGAACAGGAACGGCTGAGTTGCTGGAAGCCGTGCTGGCAGTCGTGCCGGTCTGTGAAGGAGAAACAGAAGTGGAACTCCCGGATGCAGCGGCGGGTTCAGAAGAACGTCCGGAAGAGACGGCTTCGGAAGCCCAGACAAACGAGACCAAAGTTGCGATCATCGGCCATCCGAACGTCGGAAAATCTACTTTGCTGAACGCACTCACCGGGACGGCGCGGGCCATTGTCTCGCCGGTTGCCGGGACTACGCGTGACGCGGTGGATGAACTTATTGAGCACGGCGGACTGCGCTACCGTTTTATAGATACCGCAGGCATCCGCCGCAAAGGCAAGACAAAGCTTATGGCGGAAAAGATGTCCGTGGTCATGGCGCGCAAACATCTGGAAGCCGCAGACGTTGCCTTGCTGATCATTGACGCGACGGAAGGAGTGAATGCTCTCGACGCCAACGTCGGCGGTTACGCCCATGAGAGCGGACGCTCGGTCATTATCGTGATCAACAAGTGGGACCTGGTGGGGCCGGGCCGGCCGGATGGACGGCCTCCGGCTGACCGCCTTACCTATGAACAGCACGTCCGCAACGAACTCAAGTTTCTGGACTATGCGCCGATCGTTTTTGTGTCCGCAACCAGCGGGAAAAACCTGGACCAGATATTCAAGACGCTCGAACTGGTCTCCAGCGAGCGCCGCAAGCGCATCGGCACCTCGCAGATGAACCGCTTTCTGGAGAAAGTTGATTTTGAGCGCGCGTCGGTTCCCCACCGGCAGAAAGTCAAAGTCTTCTATATGACGCAGGCGCACGTTTCTCCGCCCACATTCATTCTGTTTACTGACAAGGACGTGAAGCTGCATTTTTCCTACGAACGATTTCTGGGTAACCAGATCCGCAAAGCTTTTGGCTTTGTCGGTACGCCGATCTGGATCAAGAACCGTCCGCGCAGCAAGGTTGAACTTACGCCGCGAAAGGAGCGCAAAAAAAGAAAAAGGTGAGAAAACCGCGCAGCGCTGTCACTCGATTCTTACGGCGCGATCATTGACTTTGGGAAAACGCCCAAACACTGCCGGATCGTGTCCCGGAATAATCAGCGTGGGGCTTGCAGCAAGTTGTCTCATGCGGTCCTGGGCGCGGAGATTGGAATCGGAATCCAGACTGGCAGCGATGGGGACGTGCTTGTCCAGGTTTTCGTAGAGATACATGTTGTCGCTCGCCAGCACCACGGTGCCGCTTTTGCTGCTCACGCCCACATACTGCGACTGATAGGTATGTCTGCCGCCGGTGTAGCAGGTGATTCCGGGGATGATCTCCTGGTTGTCGCCCGGCACCAGCGCCACGCGGCCTTCGACGTTGAGTCTTACCAGGGCCTGCACGTCATCCGGATCAATCCCGCCGTGCGTGCTTTTTTGCTGCCAGGCTTCGCCCGTGTAATAGACGTATTCGTCTCTTTGTATCCAGATTCTGGCTTTGGGAAAAAGGTCCATGCCGTCGGCGTGGTCCCAATGCATATGGGAGATGATCACGTCAGTGATCTCTTCGGGTTTTACGCCGAGCAGGGCAACCGCTTCAGACGGTTTGATGAAATCTATGATCTTCCAGTCCTTGAAAAACTTGTCGCGGTAAAAACCGGAGTCCACCAGAATGTTGCGTCCGTGGCCTTTGACCAGCCAGACCGTCATGGCGATGTCGAGCTTGCGCGAAGGGTCCGCGCCTTTCACCAGTTGGGCCACACGAAAGTCAGGGATGGTGGCGTAACGAATCGCGTAGATCTCATACTGCGGCTTTTGGTCCGACTGCGCAAAGGCAGCGCCGGTCGAGAACAAGAGAAGGGTCGCGACCAGCTTTACGGTGAATCCCATCATTGTTGACCTCATGGAAGAAATACTTGCACGTACCTTCGCGGGAGTTATTGTGCAACTTGCGAGCAGCTACCATCCGCCGCCAATTGTGTCTGGCAGAAGTCCAGCGGGTGTTTTCTCAGAACTCTTTGCCGGGCGTCTGGTCCAAGCCGACGCGGCCAGCCACAATCTCGGCGCGCGCGTAGTTTTCGCCTTTCATGGGACAGCCCGCGAGCCGGCGCAGTATGGCGAGCTGTCCGGTGTGGGTGAGCGCGTCGGCAATGGGGCCCTGGAAGAGCTTTGCGATGGGAAAAGCCAGCGGGGCGTCCGAGGCCAGATAGTCGTCAAACGCCTGCAATGTTTTAAAGAAGCGCTGTACCTCTTCCTTCCAGGGCAGCGGAGTGGAATCGTGCCACTCCTGTTTGCCTTTGGCCATGCTCAGTGCCCAGTCAAAAAGATCGCCCATGTGCGCCAGGATTTGCGCTGGCGTCTTGCCGCCCGGAGGTGGATCAAAAGTGGCAAAGCTTTCCGGCGCTCCGCGAAGAGGTCTGCCCGCGCGATACGCGAGAGTGGCGAGGGTATGACGTAGCAACTGGCGGCTGGGATCTGCTGGATTCATGATGGCTCCGCGTTTGGTGTAGTTCTCACTTGAGCTTAGTCTATAAAAAGGTCAGGACTTAGTCTTGGCCAACTGCGCCGAGGTGCCCCGCAGGCGCTGCGACAATTTTAATGCCAGCGATTTGTAAAACCGCGCTTCCAGATGAGGATAGTGCTGGAAAATGTCGTTGATGTCGGCAAGATCCAGCGTATCCACTTCGGCTTCCGTCTCCGCCACAACGGACGCGCTGGCCACGCCGTCTTCTATAAAAGACATTTCCCCGAAGATTTCTCCCGCCACGAGCCGGGCGATAGGAGTGCCGCGCACCACCTCCACGACGGCGCCGCCGCGCACCAAAACGAACAGGGCCGCGGGCCGCGAGTTTATGGCGATGATTATCTCCTGCGCTCCAAATGTCTGTCGGCGCGCCCTGGACCGCAACAGCGCCCAGTCATTGTCCGTGAGGTACTTGAGACCGGTCATCGGCTTTGCCAGATGCTACCACGGCAGTACAATCACTCTTCAGTATTTTAATGAACACCCCAGGCAGTGACCGATGAACGGAGACTTCCGGACGACGCTGGCGATGCATCTGGTACTGCTGTCCGCGATGATCGCTCTTGCGGCGATCCAGACTGGCCCTGCAAAGCCGGTCACCGCAGGGGAAGTTGGGGGTGTCGAAGTCTCCGCTGAGGTCCTGGCGTCAAACCGGTTCTGTGAGTACGGGCCGAAGGCATACATGGTCTACTTTCCGATTGAGGTCACCATCACCAACGCCCGGCATACGCCGATCATCGTGGCCAAAGGATTGAATGTGCAGCGGATCCTCCTGGGCGCGAGCGTCAGTGACCTGACTGCGGGCAAGTATGAACTGGCGACTCCCGTGCGTCCTTTGCGCAGTTCAGGTTTGAACGTGAAGTTTGACACGCCAGCGCCCTCGGACGATTTCGCGGTGCTCAAACACAACCAGAGCTATGCATTCACTACGGTGCAGGGCATACCCGTGAGAAACCTCACAGCCGACGCGGCGCCGGGCACAGTTCCCGACGGCAATCATTTCATCAGTGTCGAGGTTCAGTCGTGGCCTTACGCGCGCGACGCCGGAGCGACGAAGACGCAATGGTCCCGTTACGGAGAATTGATTTCGGAACCGCTGGTCAGTTTTCCTTCGCCGATCCAGCTGCCGGCGAACCCGGTCGTGGAAAAGTGCGGGCTGATAATACACTGAACTTAGATCTGCTTGCCTTCGGCGGAAGCAGAGGATTAGTCTTGATCTTATGAAGCAAGCGCTGGCAATTCGGACACGGCCTCTGCTCTTATACGCCTGCCTGGTCATTTTCCTGAGTGGCCTGATGGCGTGCAACTCAGTCAAAGCCGCCAGTGCTGCCGTCCCAGGTTCCATTCTGGACGAACCTTTGTCCAAGACGAAGACCCAGCAGACCGCTGTTTTTTCCGGAGGCTGTTTTTGGGGCGTCCAGGCGGTGTTTGAGCACGTCAAAGGAGTGACAAGCACGACGGCGGGATACTCCGGAGGCAGCGCCGATACCGCGCATTACGAAATCGTGGAAAACGGCGCCACCGGACATGCCGAGTCGGTGCGCGTCAGCTATGATTCGTCTCAAGTTACTTACGGCCAGCTTCTCCGTATATTTTTCTCCGTGGCCCACGACCCTACGGAATTGAACCGGCAGGGGCCGGACCAGGGCACGCAATACCGCTCGATCATTTTTTACACCACCCCAGCCCAGCAGCGGATCGCGCAGGCCTACATTGATCAGTTGAACCAGGCTAGAGTCTTCCCGCGGAGGATCGTCACGGAAGTCACGGCTCTCAGGGCCTTTTACCCCGCCGAGGATTACCATCAGGACTATCTGGTGCACCATCCGAATGAGCCTTACATCGTCTTTAATGATCTCCCCAAGCTCACACATTTACGTGAGCAGTTTCCCGAATTCTACGTAGGGAAATAAGAAGATCAAGACGTAGAGACGTGGCATGCCACGTCTCACTCGTGGCCTTACGAGAATGATTGTTTTCAAATAGATTCTCAATGCATGTTCATCTCGAGCCGCAGGAATTGTCCCGGCGGGAACAGTTAGACGCGGCAGTGCCGCGTCTCTAGGATGGGTGTGTCTCCTAGTCCGTGTCATCCTCTTTGCGTCCGCGCTTCTCCACATACCGCACCATTTCTTCGACGGCCTTGGCTACGCGCCGTCCGCGTGATTTCGGGTTGCGGTAATAGAAGATGCCCAGCAAATGTCCCCGGCGGGCCGCTGGCGGCATGAGCTGCCATCCCGCGCGCCCTTTCGGGTTGTGCGCGAACGCTACTTGCAGCACGGGAGGCAGTTCATGTTCGGCTTCCATGGTCAGCATGAGTCGCTCGGCGAGCTGTTCGGCGCGCCGTTTGCGTGTTTCGCTTTGCTTGCCTCCACCAATCCATTTGCTGATCTCATGGCGCATGGAGTAGCTCAACGACGCGTGATATTTCTGCAGCCGCTTGGACTCCCGCAGAACGCGGACCAATTCCGCCGGCGGGGCAACTTCACGCGGGGTGGTGTCGGGTTCCAGACGGAAGCGCGCCTTTCTCCCGACCGCCGCTCCGCCGCCGGCCAACATTTTCTTGTTGACCAGCATGCAGTGAGCGCCCTTGCCGTCGGGAAAGAGCGAGGTGCGGAAAGCAAAACTGTTGATCTCGCCCTTCACGCGGAGCTGGCCGCGCTTGCCCCAGAGTCTTGTGGAATCAAACGGCAAGCGGATGATCACCCAATTCAGGCGGTCCCCGGTGCGCTCCGGTATGGCATCGAATGTTTTGGTGCTGGCCGCAGGCATGGCGATAGTCTAGCCGGAACGTGTGCCTGGTGCGCGTGAAATCGACAGGATCGCGCGGCCGCTTCATGCGCCGCGTTTTTTCGCCAGCCAATACGCCACGCTCAGCACCAGCAAGTAAGGCCCGGCACACTCGACCGTCACGCGCGATTCGTCCACCCAGGCGGTGGCGATGATCGCTGCCGTGATGGAGATAAATCCGAGCACCGACCCGGCGGCGCCCATCGGCGCTCGCAGGGGGAGAGAAGCAATCTGTTCCCGCGAAGTGACTTGGCGAAAGCGAACGTGCGCGGCTAGAGAGACCAGCCAGGCCAGCATGCCGCCTACCAGCGCCGTATTGATGATGTAGACATAGGCCCTTTCGGGCGCTTTGAGCTGGACCAGGATGGCCGCCACAATTCCGGTCAAAGAGACAAGCAAAGCGGACATAGGGACACCATGGGTATTCAGCTTTCCCAACCCTGCGGGTGCGTAGCCGGACCGGGCCAGCGAGAACAGCATACGGGATGCCACGTAGAGAGTGGCGTTCGCGCCGGAGAGCGCGGCGGAGAGGACTACCAGGTTCATGATCGCTCCGGCCGCTGGAATTCCGGCTACGTTGAAGACCGTTACAAACGGGCTCTCCGCGCCACCGGCGTGACGCCAGGGCATGACGCCTACCAGCACCGCCATGGCGCCCACATAGAGGAACGCCAGCATGGTGAAAGCAAGGCGCGTGGCTTTGGCGACCTCGGCGCCGGAGCGGGCTTCGCCGGACGAGATGGCGACCATCTCAATACCCAGAAAGCTGTACAAACCGAACGACGCGGCCAGAAGCGCCGCGCTCCAGCCGTTGGGAAAGAAGCCGCCATCGGTGACATATTGCCGCGGGACTTTCCCGCTGAAGAGGAGAGATCCTCCGATCACGATAAATAAGAAGATGGTAATGACTTTGATGAAGGCAAACCAGTATTCAAAAGTGCCGTAGTTTCCGACGGGAAAGAAATTAACAGCCAACAGGAGAAAGCCGAACACAACCATCCATATCACCACGGGCACATGTGGGAACCACGCCCGCATGTAAGTGCCTGCCGCCACCAGCTCCGAGCCAATCGCGATCACTACGGAAAACCAATACCCGTAACGCGCCACGAACCCGGCCCACGGGTTCAAGTAGAGTTCCGCGTAAACGCCAAACGATCCGGCGGCCGGATGCACGCTCGACATTTCACCCATGGCCAGGGCCACGGTCCAGCACATGAGAGCGCTGATGACGTAGGAAACAATAACCCCCGGGCCCGCCACCTTGATGGCGAAGCCGGAGCCCAGGAGAAGTCCCGTACCAATCGAGCCGCCCACGGCCACCATGGCCATTTGTCGGGCAGAAAGCTCGCGTTTGAGTCCGTGTTCCTCCTGGTCCATTCGCACAGTTATAGCGGTTGCCGGCTCACATTGCCAGGCGTAGGGCCATTCCGGACGAAATCTCCGTCTGTTGGGCGGGATTGAGCCGGAAGAGTTTTCCGCATAGAATGGGCATACTTCACCCTCAAGCGCGGCTTCGGTTTCCCCTCGCCGAGCGCGCACCGAGGAATTTAGCTGATGCCCGACATCTCCAAGCGACTGGAAAAAGCGGAGAGATACCTGCAAAAGAGCAAGCCTGAGGCTGCTCTGGACGAGTATCTCGGAATTCTGGAAGAGGACGCCGGCAACGAGCAGGTCCGGCAAGCGGCCGCCGATCTTTGCCTGGCCCTGGGACGTGACCGTGAGGCTAGTGCTTTACTCAGCTACCTGTTTGAAGCGGAGGTCGCGGCCGGCGACGGCGTTAAAGGAATCACTACCTACAAGAAGCTGGCCAAGGTCGTCACTCCGACCGCGCTACAAACGTTCCATTTCGCCCAGTTCGTAGAAAAGCGGGACAAGAAAGAAGCCCTCGAAGCCTACGAGACAGCGCTGAAAGGATTTGACGCTCAGCATCGCCCCAAAGAGGCCCTCGCGGCCGCGAAAAGGATTGTGGACCTGGTCCCGACCGCGAAAAACCTGCGGCGTGCCGGTGAGAAGGCAGCGTCTCTTGGCGAAAGCAAAGCCGCCGCGTTGTATTTCGGGCAACTGGGAGTCCTCAAGGACACTGAATCAGCCGGGACCGGTTTCGAATGGTTCGAGAGGGCCTACCATCTCGACCCGCAGAACCTTCATCTGGCGCTGCCGTATGCGCGCGGCTTCTTCGCCCGCAATGCGTTTCCGGAGTGCATTGCCGTGCTGACACCCGCTGTGGCCGAGCGGGGAAGCAGTCCCGAATTACATGACTTGCTGGTGCGCGCGTTAGTCGCCTGCAAACAACCGTCATCGGCGGAACCCTACGCCTGGGCGCTGTTCGAGAATGATCCCAAACGTCTGGATGAAATGTGTTCCCTGGTCGGCGCGTATCTGGATGGAGGCTTCACTGCCAAAGCGCTGGCGCTGGTGCAAAAGCTGGACCAGCATGAGACCAGAGCGGGAAGGCAGCGGGACTTCATCTCCCGTTTGCATGAAGTCTCGGAGAAGGCAACTCCGGCGATAGAGTTCCTGGAGTATCTGGTCCGACTGTTCAACGCCACGAACCGGGAGCAGGAGTATTGCGGTACGCTGGGCAAGCTGTTCCAGCTTTACTACGCTTCAGGGGATTACGCTAAGGCCGGGGAAGCCCTGGATCGGGTGGTGGAAGTTGACCCTTACGAGCCGGGCCAACGTCAAAAACTGGCGATGCTGCGGGGCAAGATAGATCCCAACCTGTACAACAGTATTGCTAACCGTTTTCAGTCGGGCGCCGCTACGGAAGAACCCTTACCGCCGTCCAACGTCAGCACGCCGTCTGATCCACATGATCCGCAGCCTACGGTTCTGGAAGATATCATTCTTCAGGCGGAAATCTATCTGCAATATGGAATGCGCGCCAAAGCGTTGGAACGTCTGGAACGCGTCAGCAGGCTTTTCCCCGGCGAAGAGGGTAAGAACCAAAAGCTGCGTGAACTTTACATCACAGCTGGGATGGTTCCCAAGCAAAGCGCCCCTTCGAGTCCGCCCGCCAAAGCGGCGCGTCCCGCCAACCCGCCCAAGAATACTCCCGCCGCCAGTCCACCTCCTCCGCCTGAAGTGGCGGCCGTGGATGATTTTGCCAGAGTAACCGAGATCACGCGCAACATCCATCGCCAGGTCAACGTCAAGAGCGTGCTGTTCAGCGCGGTCAATGAAATCGGCCGTCATTTTGGCGCCAGCCGCTGCGTGGCCGGGCTATGCACTCCGGGAAAGCCGCCCTCAGCCGCATTGGAGTACTGCGCGCCAGGAGTCACCCAGTCCGAAGTGCTGGCCATCGTCAAATTGATTGGTGTGGTCCAGCAGCTCGCGGTCAACGGCGCTGTTTCCATCGCCGACGTCCGCAAAGTGGGTGCATTCGAAGCCATGCGGGAACATATTGCCGCACTGAAAATTGAATCCTTGCTGGCCATGCCATTGATTGATGCGGGCGAGCAATCCGGCATCCTGATCCTGCAGCAGTGCACTCCACGGCAATGGCGGCAGGCTGACATCGTCGTGTTGAAGACCCTAGCCGAGCAGGTAGTCCTGGGTGTGAGCAATGCCCGGCTGCGCAGCCTGATGAAGAGTCTGGCGGTTACGGAAGAAAAATCAGGATTGCTGAAACGGTCTTCCTATCTTGACGTCTTTCTTTCGGAAGTGCGCCGTGCCGTACAGCAACAGACGCCTCTGACTGTGCTGCTGTTCCATTTCGGCAAGGCCTCAGCGCTCAGCAAGGAGGTTGGCGAGTCGCAAGTGGAAAATATGATGCAACAGGCGGGACAGACCATTTGTTCCCACGTCCGTCAAAATGACGTTGCCTTGCGCTATGACCTCACTACCATTGCCCTGTTGCTCTCGGACACGGGCGAAAAGAACGGCTTTCTGGTAGTGGAAAAAATGAAGAAGGTGCTGGCCTCCATCCAGGTTCCGGGTACCGACCGCATGCCGGTATTGAGTGTTGGCCTTGCCGAAACGGCCCTGCAGCCCAAGTTCGATCCCGTGGACATTGTCACCGAAGCGATCAACCGCGTGGAGGCCGCCCTGGAAATGGCCCGGGCGGACGGCAGTAACAAGACCCGCGCCCTGCGGCCCAGTCTCGAGCCGAATCCGGTTGCGTAGATTTCGCGGCGGGTTGAAGCGTCCGCCAGAAGGCAGAACCGCCCGACCAAAGTAGTGATCTGGTCAGTGTCCGTGATGATGCTGTACGGAACGGCAACCGCCATGGTGGTGTTGTCTACCACCGTGACCGGCGCCGCGCGAGTAGTACATCAGCAGGGATAGGAGCTTGGTCATTCGGGCGAACCAGGCGCCGGAACCAGATCTATGAACACAAAGGGATCACGGACCACAGTTTCTCCGATGGAGACGGACAGCGGACACCCGAACATGGGGCCCTCATAAACGAACGAATGAAATTCGCCGCGTTCACCACAGGGATCAACCCCGCTGGGGAAGGCCGCTAAGAGCGCGTTATCGAAGTCACGGCCGGCGAATGAGGGATCGAGTTTTGTGGTATCAACGCAGGTCAGCTTCGCGCGTAAGCCGGATGCGATCATTTCCTGCGCCAATGCCCGCGTGGGCAAGCCCCATATTGGGAATATCGGTTCCAGCCCGGTCCCCGTCAATTGTCGCTGGCGGTAGGCGCGCACGTCTTCCAGGAAAAGGTCGCCAAACGCCATTCCCTCAATTCCTTCCGACCCTGCCTGCGCGCAGGTTTGGGCCATGATCGTTTCGTATTGTTCGTTGGAACACGGCCAGGGCAGCGGGACGCTCCAAAGAGGAATGCCGGCAGCTTGTGCCTGCTGCTCTACTAGACTGCGGCGAACCGCATGCATCGCAACCCTGTCGGCTGCTTCATTGAAAGTAGTCAGCAGGCCGACGACTTCGTACTCCCCGCGCTGTCGGAGAACCTGAAGCGTCCAGGCGCTGTCTTTGCCACTGCTCCAGGACAGCAGAATGGGTTTCACGCTTTACCTGTTCGCCAGCCCGCTCGCAACTTCTGCTGTCTGCGTGCGCCGAGATTCATAAAAACGATAAGTGCCAAACAATATTCCCGCGAATAGCACTGTGCTGCCCAGTGTGTAGCCATAAAAAGGAAGAGCGGCGACATAGCACGCCACCAACCCCGCCAAGGTTGGCGGATACGTGTGCCATCCCAGCCAGACACCAAAGTTGCTAATCAGGTAGAACGCAGTAGCCCCAGCCAGGCAAGCAAAAGAGAACCGGCGCAACGAGCTCCTCTCACGGAGCGCCCATCCGATCATTGCAATCGAGGCGAATGCCGCTATCTGGATGAGTTCTTGCCAGCCCAGGTTCAGGTGGTACATCAGATTGGTCAGGACATAATCGCTGGCCGCCAGCAGGACCAGGGGAAACCAAAGGGAATCCCGTTTTTTCAATTGGGCGCCGCCAAACAATAGCGCTCCATAGACCGGGGAAAAGTTCCAGACATGCGGCAGGAACCGTGCCAGAACAGCGAGCAACACCATCAGGTAAACCATCGTGGACTCCTTCGCAACGGAATTGTGAGGAGCCTTAGAGGGCGGAGACACGGGCCAGATCCGTTCTCACGGACCAGACCAGCACGCAGAAGGACTATTTTGAAGCCGGACTCCACTGCTCACCTTCCCTCGAAGGCTCAAGTCATGCGCTTCTGGCAGGTCTCCTGACTCTCGCTTCACCAGACTGGCCGCCTTCCCAACTCTTGCAAGAGTCAGTGGCATTCTGGCCAGTCCTCCGCGATCACAGTGACGGGGTCGTGCCGGGTTCTCACCGGCTTCCCTATTGAGCTTTTAAAAGCACCAAAAGCAAACTGCTTACAAACCGATTACAACAACTACCAGCATCAGGCTGGCACATTCGCAATCCTGGTGCCGGGAGGGGGGGTCGAACCCCCATGACCCGAAGGTCGACGGATTTTGAGTCCGTTGCGTCTGCCAGTTCCGCCATCCCGGCCAGTCTTTTCATTTAAGCACATCCCATCTTTTTCGGCCACAGCCGCGAACAGTGCGATTTTCCGTACAGGAATCGTACTATCACCGATGGTACAAAAGCCTGCGCTGACATCTAATCGGTAGCGACGTTTGAGATTAATCGCCGTTCACCATCGAGATCCTGGACGGCCTGGCGTAGTATGATTCTGTTCCTGGAGCGTCCTTACGAATGTGGTGGGTTAAAGGTCAAAGCGAGAGTCTTCACGTGGCCCTGACGCCATTAGGCACGCTGGAGTCGCAATTAATGGAGCGGATATGGAGGCGCGGAGAGGCAAGCGTCCGCGACCTGCATTCCGAGTTTGCCCACCGTCTGGCCTATACCACGGTGATGACTACGCTTGACCGGCTCTACAAAAAAGGACTGCTCCGGCGTCGCAAAGCCGGCAAGGCCTATTGCTACGCTGCTGTCTTCGGCGAAAAAGAATACCGCGAGCACCTGGCCCGGCACTTGATTGGAATGGCGCTGCACGATAACAGGAGCACCAGCACCGTGCTTTCTTGCTTCGTGGATACAGTGAGCAAGGCCGATCAGGAAATGCTGGACCGGCTTGATGAGCTGGTCAAGGCGAAACGGCGCGCGCTGCGGCGGCGGGAGTAACCGGCCATGTTTTACATGCTTGGAGTCGCGATTTGCCTCGCCGTCTTGTTCCTACTGATAGCCGGGACGCTGCTGTTTCTCGTGCCGGCGTGTCGGCTCGTAAGCAAATCAGCAAACTCCGCGTCACCAGACAGGGTGGCGCGCTGGTTTTTCACAGTCCGCATGGCTCCCTTGCTTGTGTCCTGTGTTGTTACTTTCGGATTTGTTCTTCCGGCATTCTTTAAGTTCGAACCTCGTTCCACCGGCGAGACCATGGGCCTAAGGCTTTCTGGATTGGCAGCGTGCGGCTTGGTGGTGGTTATTGCCATGGCAGTTCGTTCGGTGTGCATTGCGCTGGCAACGGCGCGGACACAGGCGCAGTGGCGGCGGTCTTCCCGGAAACTGTACATAGAAGGCTTCCGTTTTCCTCTCTATTGCGTGGACAGTCCAAACGCATTGCTGGCAGTAACAGGGATTTTTCGGCCCAAAATTTTCGTAACTCGGAAGGTCGTCGAGGCCCTTTCCCCGGGAGAACTGTCCGCCGCGCTGGCGCACGAATGGGCGCATGTGCGGGCCTTCGATAATCTCAAGCAAACGCTTCTGAAGATCACGCGCCCTCCCCTCTGGCTGGCGGACATAGCTTGGACCAACGCGTCGGAAATTGCCGCGGACGAAGCCGCATTGGCTACCGGAGCGTCTGTTCTGGATTTGTCTTCAGCCTTAGTCAAAGTGGGGCGGCTGGGATGTCAATCGGGAGTGGCGCCGGGCGTTGCAGCTTCTCATCTATTGCCGGCTTCGCCCGGGTCTGCCGTGGAAATGCGTGTGAAGCACCTGGAGACGATTCTTGACGGTAAAGGTGGCGTGCCTGTCCTCCATCAGGGGGGGCGCAGGACCTACAGGTTTCTGGTTCCGGGCTTACTGGGCATTGCAGTCTATGCAGCCTGCTTCTATCTCGTTCTTCCGTGGGTCCATGAAGCAATGGAGCTTCTGGTCCGCTAAGCTGACCTTTTTATTTGATTTGCTGGACCCCGTCAGAGAACGAATCGTCAGCGAGCTCTCTGCGGTGCAGCGCCTGGAGCGTGGCGCGGCGCGCATTCTCGTTTAGCCGCGAATCATAAGCAAGGTTTTCAAGAATTTCCGCCGCAGCATCTCCCGGGATTGCCGCGATTGCCTGAATGACCTTCAACGCCATTCTGGTGTTGGAAGCTCCGGGACCATCGAGATAGGACTCCAAACCGGGCAGGCACGACTGATCCTTGTGGTAAGACAGCTCGTCGAGAGCTTCCTCCAGCACTGCGGGAGCAAAACCGGGAAGGACCCAGGCAATCACGGCCGCGCTCCCTGGCATACGGCTTTCCATCACCGTTTTCATGGCCGCCTTCTGGACACGGGGGTCTTTGTGATGCAAGGCCGGTTCAATTTGCTGCAGCAGTTCGGGGTCTTTGAGCTCCCCCAGCACCTTGCAGGCGTTGCGCACCACGTACCATTCCGGATGCACCAGACGCTGCCGTGCAGGCACCAGACTGGCATCGCCCAGGCGCGCCAGCAGACGGACGAGCACTAACCTGTTGGCAGTTGACGACTCCGATTCCAGCTTTGCGAATAGCCGGTCCACGCCCCGTGGGCCCGACCAACGCAATAGTGCAACGACTATACGCGCCCAGACAGGGTCGGTTCTCCGTTGGATGAATAGCTCGCCGATGCGGTCCACCGCCGACGCCGGAAGCAAACTGGCCAGGGTAGCCGTACAGCATTTTGCATGGACTTCGAGGTCGCGCGCGGCGCTCAGTTCCAAAGCAGCGCCAATCCTGTGCGTGGCGGCAAAGTCTTCGTAAAGAGCAGTCGTGGTCGCCAAAGCGGCAAGCGCGTTCACGACCTGAATATGAATGATCCGGTTAAGTCTGTCGGAGGTGAGGGCGGTTGTCAGACATTCGGCGGCCACAAGGCGGAACTCGTTGCTTACTCCCGCAAGCGTCCTTAACAGATCAGGGACGCGCCCCACCTCTTCAATTTTGATTTCATCGTAGTTTTGGAAGATCGCGAAATAATGCGTTCCCAACGCGACAGCATCTTCCATCTTGCCCCGGCTGATAAGGTCTTTCATGAGTTCAATCAACCGGCGGAATTCCGCAAGACTGTAGTGCCCTATGGCAAGAAGGTCCCGTAGCTTTTGCGGCGGCGCCAGCGTCATCCAGCGGATTTCCTGCTGCATGCGATCAACGGTTTGGCGCGGCAACGCGTATTCCACTGCCAATTCCGTCAGACGGTGCGCCAGACGCGACGCAGTCTGCGTGGCTTGCAGGCTGCGCAGAAGCACGCGAAATACCTGCTCTTCCACAATCACTGCTTCCTCGCCGGTGGGCGCCGCAGCCAGACGCTGGCTCGCCCAACGGAGCGCTGCATCTTCAAAGAGCTCGCTCGTCACTTGTTCGCTGGGCGCTTTCGTGGAGCTGCTGGATCCCGCCGGTGCTGCCGACATTGCGGACAATACGTAGTCAGGACGAAGTCCCCTGATGAGACTGGCCAGTTGTTCATAGGCTTTCTTGGGATCGTCATCTGGATTCCTGAGAAACGACTCGAACTTCTGGTCAACCGCCTGCTGGATCGCGCCAAAACTGCCCCCGATCGTGTCGCCGCCGGGACCTGCCACACTGTTGCCGGCGACCCTAACCAAGCCACCGCTCAGACCACCGCTCGGGCCCTGGCCGTTCTTCTCCACATTGCCGTCACCGTGGCCCTGACCTCCCATAACGTTCAGGCGTTCCACGCGGTTCAGTACAGCGTCCATTCCATGGGAAAAATCGGGTTTTATCTCCGAAAGGGCTTTCGAGATCAGAAACTCTTCGGATCCCACCTCAAGGATGGTGTCGCCGTGTTTGTTTCGTACTTCATTCTTATTCGCAGGGAAAATCCGGACAAATGCCAGCTGTCGCTGGTCCAGCAGCGGCATTAAGCCACCACATTCCTCAATTGTTTGGGCGCTGGCCGCCAGCACGGCCACGGCGTCCCTGTAGGCAGCCAACGTGATGCCGGCGTCAAAAGTTACAGCGCCAATTCCTCTCTTCAGGAATTCGTTTTCAAGCGGTTTGAGGTTCGGTTCGGATGTGAGGATGCTGTTGAGCAGGACGCGCTCGTTCACAAACCCGACGGTAAGATAGCGGGTTTGCTTCACGATGTCGTTGAGTAAATCGTAGCTCACCTGCACTGGACGCAGCGAGTTCGTATGCTCCACGGAGAACATATTCACCATCTTTATGACGCTTTGCAGAGAGCGCGCATAACGGAGGCCGCGAACCTTAAACTGGGCTGTGTCCAACATAACGACTTAAAGACCGACTTACTCGCTTATAACACGGCTGGAGCAGCTTACAAAGCCCTCAGATTAAAGACTTATAACGAAGGTAACCCGCTGTTTTGGCTTATGTTGCACCTGTATTTCTTGGGCAGCGAACGAAAAAAGAGAAAGTTGTGGCTTTGAATCGCGGACCCGTGAAATGTAATCTATTCTTGAAATCTACCAATTAGAAGAACGGAGCGGGAAAATGAAGATCGGGATTCTGGGCGCAGGAAATATAGGAGCCGCGGCTGCGCGTTTGTTCCTGGAAGCGGGGCATGAAGTCGCGGTAAGCAACTCGCGGGGTCCGGAGTCATTACAGGAACTGGTCTCGAGCCTCGGCCCCAACGCCAAGATCCATGCCATGACCATTGCGGACGCCGCGCGGTTCGGCGACGTTGTTTTGCTGGCCGTGCCATGGCGCAGCCCGGAAGCCTTGCCCGCGCCCGAATTCCTGCGGGGTAAAATCGTGATTGATGCCATGAATCCGTATCGTGCCGACAGCGGCTTCTACGATCTGGGCGGTTCCACCTCCAGCGAAGAAGTCCTCAAGCGGCTTCCTGGTGCGCGACTGGTGAAGGCATTCAACACCATCTACTATCAGCACCTTGCTACCCGGGGACGCAAAGACCTGTCCGTGGAAGACCGCCACGCCATCTATGTTGCTGGTGACGATCTTCACGCCAAACAGGTGGTCTGTTACTTGATCGAGCAGATCGGATTTGGCCCGGTGGATACCGGAGGCCTGCGTGAAGGCGGCCGGAAGCAGGAGCCGGAAACAACTATCTACAATAAGATCCTCACGGCGCGTGAGGCCCGCGCGTTTCTTGAAAGCCAGACAGCAGCACAAACTCTTTAGCGGACCTGTTCGTCTGGGCATCCGCTCCTGCTCTGCGAGACGCTGTTTTCAAATCTTCGCGGCAAAACTCTGATCGGCCAAATTCAGATCTACTCGTATCACGGAAGTTCCAAAGCCAAGGCGAACGCGCACTCGGCAGGTCAACGTGGCGCTACAAGAGGCTCCGTCTGGGTTCGGCCCCTGCTCCCAACGTCTGCTGCACGTTGAAATTTTCGACTGCTGCCGCTTAACAAATCTTTTCGAGGTAATTTGCTTTCTTCGGCCCGGATGCGGCGGTCTTTTGAGATGATTAATATTAATCAGGTTCGGAATTGTCAGCTTGGAGAAAGACAAAAGATTGGGTATGCAGCGACTTGGGACGCTGTACATGTCTATTGGGCACAGGCGAACGCCCCTAATCCGTTTAAGAAACCGGGCCTGAGTAGAGTCCTATAATGATGAAGAGCATGAAAAAGTCAGGAGTCCAGTTTGTCTTCGCCGCAGTATTGGCCTTCGCCGTGTCCATCCATGCGCAGGACCCCTCACAGCAGGTGAGCAAAGTAGGTACGGTGAAGTCAATCAGCGGTGACACGCTGAACTTGAAGGCCGATTCCGGCATGGACCTCAGTGTTTCCGTTCCCGAGGGAACGCGCATCCGGCGGCTGGCGCCGGGGCAAACGGACCTGAAAACCGCCACCCCTATGCAACTGCAGGACGTGCAGGTGGGCGACCGCATGCTGGTCCGCGGCAGGCCGGGCGACAAAACAGATTCCCTGGTGGCGCTTTCCATCGTGGTGATGAAGCAAGGAGACGTAACGCAAAAGCAACAACAGGAAATGCAGGACTGGCAGAAGCGCGGGGCAGGAGGAATCGTGACTGCGCTTGATCCGGCCAGTGGCCTGATCACGGCATCCGTCACGCCGACAGTCAGCATCGCCGTCACGACTTCCAAGGACACCGGGTTCCTCCGCTACGCGCCGAACTCCGTGAGATTCTCCGATGCCGTGAAAGGGACATTCGACGATATCAAAGTAGGCGACCAGCTCCGCGCGCGCGGCACCCGCAGCGCAGACGGCAAGGCATTGGCAGCGGAACAAGTCATCTCGGGAGCGTTCCGCAACATCGCCGGTACGGTCAGTTCCATTGATGCCGGCGCGGGCACCATCACAGTGAAGGACATTCTGGCCAAAAAGTCAGTGCTAGTGAGACTCACACCGGAATCCGTGATGCGCAAACTGCCTCCGCAGCTTGCTCAGAGAATTGCTTCTGCTTTGAAGGCCCCTGCCGGAACAACTTCTGGCGCTCAAGGCGCTGCAACGGGCGGAAACGCGCCCGCAGGAGGCGCTCCTGCAACTCACGAACCTGGAGCTAATGGCCCCGTAGCCGGCGGTCCACGACCGGGTGGCGGCGGTGCGCCGGATTTTCAGCAGATGATCACCCGACTGCCGGCTGTTGCGCTGGCGGATTTGCAAAAAGACGAGGCGGTGATGATTGTCTCAACCCCGGGAACAACCGGGTCTGAAGTCATGGCAATCACGTTGCTCAGTGGCGTGGAACCTATTCTTACCGCCGCGCCCAATGGCATGAGCGCAGCCGCCCTGCTATCCGGATGGAACCTTTCGTCCCCGGGCGGAGGCGATGCGGGACCGCAGTAACGCAACAGTACGATTCAGTCGAGGAGACAAAATTCTCATGGGTTTCGGGCGGATAGGCAGACGCATTCGTGTAGTTGTCCTGAGCGTAACTCTTTTGTCCGTTACCAGTCCGTTGGCGGCGCAAGCACCCGTGAGCAGACTACACGGACAAGTCGCCGATCCCTCCGGCGCGGTCATTCCTGGAGCCGATATTTCTCTCAAGAACCCAGGTGGGCTGGTTGTCACGGCCAAGTCGGATGGCCTGGGATCGTATGCGATTAAGGACCTGGCTCCGGGCAAGTACACCCTTACGGTGACCGAGCAGGGTTTTGCTCCGTTCACAAAGCAGATCACCGTTGCCGCCGGGCAGGACAACAAACTGGATATCAAGATGGAAATTGCCGTCCAGGAGCAGAAGGTTGATGTTCAGAGTGATGCCGCCAAGGTCAATGTAAATCCGGAGAACAACGCGAGCAGCGTGGTCATCAGCGGTAAGGACCTGGATGCGCTCTCTGATGATCCCGATGAATTGCAGTCCGAACTGCAAGCGCTGGCTGGGCCTTCTGCCGGCCCCAACGGCGGCCAGATTTACATTGACGGATTTACCGGCGGCCAGCTTCCGCCGAAGTCTTCCATCCGGGAAATCCGTATCAACCAGAACCCTTTTTCCGCGCAATATGACCGCATGGGTTTCGGGCGGATTGAAATCCTTACCAAGCCGGGAACCGACAAACTCCATGGCCAGGTTTCCTTCAACGACAACCACTCCACCTTTGATGCCCACAATCCCTTCGCGGCTGGCGAGCCGGACTTCAGTTCGCAAATCGTCAATGGCAACATCGGCGGACCGTTGACCAAGAAGGCATCCTTCTTTTTCAATTTCGAGCGCCGCGACATTCATGACGCCGCCGTAATCGCGCCGGGGGCGTTCAGCCTGGCGGGAGTGCCGGTCACTCCTCTGCTTAATCCGCGCGTCCGGACCGCCATCAATACGAGGCTTGACTATCAGGCGTCCACTAACAACACGCTTATGGTCCGGTACCAATACACGCAAAACAACGAGCAAAATGATGGAGTACAGCAGTTGGCCTTGCCCTCTCTGGCCTACAACCAGACCAGCGATGAACACAGCATTCAGGTCAGTGACACTCAAGTGTTGAGTCCCAGGGCCGTGAATGAGACCCGCTTTGAATGGGAGCGCGGCACGACCATCCAGAATTCCTTGAGTTCGGCCCGGACCATCAGCGTGCTCGGCTCGTTTACTGAGGGCGGCAATCCGCTCGGCATGACCAACAGTAAGTCAGACCATTACGAACTTCAGAATTACACCTCTTATAACAGAGGCAATCATTTCATGCGCTTCGGTGGACGCTTGCGGGCAACGGCAATGTCCAACCTGTCCACGCAAAATTTCAACGGGTCCTATACATTTGCGTCAACGCTGGATCCGCTCAATCCCGGGACAAAACTTTCCTCAGTGCAGGCCTTTCAGAGAGGCATACCCAGCCAGTTGGTCCTTACTTTCGGGAACCCGCTGATCCAGGATACGTTCGTGGATGCCGGAGTCTACGCGGAAGACGACTGGAAAATCCGGCCCAACATGACGCTGAGTTATGGACTGCGCTTTGAGACGCAGAACGGCATCAACGATCATGGTGACTGGGTACCGCGCGTAGGTTTTGCCTGGGGTCTGGGAGGCAAGAAGGACAAACCGCCCAAGACCGTGATCCGGACGGGCTTCGGTCTCTTTTACGACCGGTTCGGTCAGAACCTCATCGTTCAGGCAGAACGCCTCAACAATCGTAACCAGGAGCAATTCACGATTACAGCCGAGGCCAACAATCCTGCCGGGCCTCATCAAACGGCGTTGAACACCTTCTATATGCAGGGCCTTCCTACGCTCAGCCAGGTACAAGGTGTCGCTTCCCTGGGCGCAAGCTACCAGATCGCTCCCAATCTCCGTGCGCCGTACACCGAGCAAGCGGCAATATCCGTGGAGCGCCAGCTGTCGAAGGCATCAACTTTGTCGGTGACGTATCTGCATTCGTACGGCGTGCATCAGTTTTTTGCAATCAACCTTACGCCCAACTCAACGCCTGCCTATCAATACGAATCCGAAGGCGTGTTCAAGCAGAACCAGATGATCGTGAGCTATAACATCCGTGCCGGAGCCAGGCTCAGTTTGTTCAGCTACTATTCGCTGAGTTTTGCCAACAGTGATACCGCGGGCACCGGGAGCTTTCCCTCGAATCCGGCCCTGGGGATTACCACCGATTACGGGCGCGCGGCGTTTGACGTTCGGAACCGCCTCTTTTTTGGCGGGACCGTCGGCCTGCCGCGCGGTTTTCGCGTGAGTCCCTTCATTGTCGCCAACTCCGGGCCACCGTTTAACATCACCCTGGGCCAGGACCTGAACGGCGATTCCATCTTCAACGATCGTCCGGCGTTCGCAACCAGTGCCACGGCTGCGGCCAACCTGCGCGCGACGGAGTTTGGCAGTTTTGATATTGCGCCTGCGCCTGGGGCGGCCCGCATCCCAGTGAACTTCGGCACCGAGCCCTCGCAGTTCACCTTTAACGTACGGCTGAGCAAAACGTTCGGCATTGGGCCCAAGCTCGAAGGCACTCCTGACAACAACCAGCGACAGCGGGGCGGCGGACAGCGCGGCGGTCCTGGAGGAGATCGCGGCGGGCAAGGCGGACGCGGTCCCGCGCCGATGGGCGGCATCTTCGGAGGAGAGCGGTCAACCCAGCGGTACAGCCTTACCTTCAGCGCGAACGCCCGCAATCTCTTCAACAAGGTGAATGCCGGGCCGCCCATCGGAAATCTGAGTTCGCCCCTGTTTGGTACGGCAACGTCTTTGGCGGGTGGCGTGTTTAACACGCAGTCGGCCAACCGCAGAGTGGATATGCAAGTCGTGTTTGCCTTCTAACGGCGCCTCAATCAAGTCAACGGAAAAAGATCAATTCGGGACTTCAGCCACTCCCAACCGCGTCATGATTTTGCCGGGGGCAAAAGCGTCGGCACCAGGATAATCAGGGGGCTGGCTAGGCAAGTCGGGGCCTAGACCGCTAGTTTAAGGGCTCGTCCTCGCCCAGCGGCCTTTCAAAGCCATCATAGTTGCCGCCAAATTCTGCCGCGAGTTCCGTGAGTTCCTCCCAGAGCGGCCACATCTCTTCATCACCGCGCGCGGGTTGTGTCGCTAATGCGAGCCAGTCCGTTCCATCGGCCCCCGGTTTGACAGTGACGCTCCATCCTCGCGCAAGCAATGGCTTCGCCGCTTCGTCAGCCGCAGACTGCGTTGGAAAGTAAAAATAGTGCTCGACATACTCAGGGTATTCTTTCGTGCCCCGGTAGCCATTCTCAAATACTCGCTGGTTGCTCATGGCGGACTTATTTTTTCACTCCTTGGCTGCTACCCCACTCTTATACACCTTGCCGCGCAGCGCGGTGCACAATCGTGAAGTGTTTGGGCGCGTCGCCCGCATAATTCTCATTAGCGTGCCCATCTGCCCCCCGGACAAGCCTGGTTTCCCAACTCGGACAGTCGCAATAAAGTACAATGTAAACAGAGAAGGTTCACTCTTCTCGCCAATTTTTGGCCCCAAGGAGTGCTCATGGCCGGTAGTTCAAGAACGACTTTTGCCAAGAGACAAAAGGAACGCGCCCGCCAGGAGAAGGCGGCGGAAAAGGCGCAACGCAGAGCCCAGCGCAAGCTGGAGCAGGAAAACGTCGCTCCGTCTGAAAAGCCCAAAGAACTGGCCGTAACTTACGACGAAGAAGGCCGGCCGGAAGGCCTGGGTTTCCACGATTTTTAATGCTTTCCGGGAGCGCATCGCTTTTAGGTGTAGTATTGAGTTCGAAGGTTCAGTTGTCCTCGACATCGGATAGACACGTTTCCACTTTTTGTCTTCCTGCCTATTTCTGCTGAGAACAGCCAAATCCAAGCAACAATTACAAACAAAGGAAGTGGCCCGTGAAAAAGATTTACGTTGGTAATTTCTCTTTTAGCATGACAGAGTCGGAACTTCGGTCGCTGTTTGAGCCATACGGCAGCATTGAGGGCGTTTCGGTGGCCACAGATCGTGACACCGGGCGATCACGCGGTTTCGGGTTTGTCTCCATGCCCAATGATGACGAAGCTGAAAAAGCAATGGCCGGGTTGAACGGCAAGGACTCAGGCGGACGGGCGTTGACTGTCAATGAAGCGAAGCCCCAGACGCCGCGGAGCGGGTCCCGCGACGGCGGGCGCGGCGGTCCCCGCCAGAGTCGAGAGCCACGCTGGTGAGGCTGAACGGAGTTGCCAGACGTCTGCGCGCAACGGCGGAGCCCAACGTCTCCAGCACCTTGATGGAGACCGTTGTCTGCGGCAACTGCGGCCAACGGTTTGTCATCCATAATGGTCCGGCTTTTCAGGATGTGGAACTCGCCAGAAAGCAGGCATCCTGGGTAGCTGATCAGCTTGTCTGGGACCATATCCAGGAACGCAAGCACCATGGCACGATCGAGCTGCCGAGCCTGGCATAAGACCGAATACTGTGATATATTGAAGATGCTTTAGATCCGCGGTTGCAGGGTTCCTTTTGATCGAGATCTGGTCCTGGTTCCCATCTTTTGTACCTCCGATTTCTACGGCGAAAATTAAAAAATATCGGCATGAGATCACTCTGCCTTGACGTTTTTGGAACGTCCTGCCAGCACCCGCCGCCGACCCAAAGAAAGCAAAAAAACAACAACTGTGTCTACGTTTACTGAACTCCCAATATCTCCCTATCTACAAGACCGCCTGAAGGCGGCTGAATTCCTCATCCCGACTGAAGTCCAGGCTGCGGCCATTCCGCACGCCGCGAGCGGCAAGGATGTTGTCGCCACCGCCCAAACCGGTACCGGCAAGACGCTGGCCTTCCTGGTACCCATAATGGACAAGCTAATCCTGCAGCCGGAATCCCGGCCCGGAGCGCTGGTCCTGGTTCCCACGCGTGAGCTGGCACTGCAAATCGGCAGGCAATACGAGCAGCTGCGGGGCAAGAAACTTCCCGCTGCGGCGATGCTGATCGGCGGCGTGCCCGAGCGGACACAAGTGCAGGCCATGCGCGCCGGGGCAAAGCTGGTCATCGCGACTCCCGGCCGGTTCGAAGACCTGCTGGAAAGAAGGCTTATTTCGCTGGATGGCGTGAAAACGCTGGTCCTGGACGAAGTGGACAGAATGCTCGACATGGGGTTTATCCCCGCTATCCGCAGGATTGTCGGCAGACTGCCCAAGTCCCGACAGACCTTGTGCTTCTCGGCCACGCTTGAAACCTCTGTAGCCCATTTGATCCACGATTACGTGCGCCAGCCTGTTCGTCTCGCTTTTGGTTCGACCCAGAAAACCTCGGATGCGGTCCACTTGACGGCTTACGAAGTCCAGCCTGACCAAAAGGTTGCGCTCCTGAAACGGCTCCTCGAAGACGAAAGCGGACGAAGCCTGGTTTTTGTCCGGACGAAGAGAGCAACCGAGCGGCTCGCCGACAAGCTGAAACGGCACGGGATCAATGTGGGTGTCATCCACGGCGACCGCAGCCAGTCGCAAAGAAACAGCGCTTTGGCCGCCTTTCAGCAAGGGACATCGCGCGTGCTCGTGGCGACCGATGTGGCTTCGCGGGGCATTCACGTGGACGACATCGCGCAGGTTGTCAACTACGATCTGCCGGCCATACCTGAAGACTTTATCCACCGCGTAGGACGTACGGGAAGGGCCGGCGCCAAAGGCACGGCGGCAACTTTCTTTTCCGGCGTTGAGCGCTCTGATTTAGCCAGGCTGGAACGCACTCTGCAGCTCAAAATGCTTCGCGGACACGTTGAGGGTGACCTTATCCGGGAAGAGCGCGTTCAAGCAGTGGATGTCTCTTCCCTGGTGCCCGTGCCGGTCAAGCCGGGATCGCGAGTAGTTCGGCTGCCGGGAGAAGTCCTGCAGCGATACACTGTGTGAAACGTCTGAAATACGCGGAAAACGACCCCCGCGGAGCGCGCTAAATTGGCCGGGTCGCGGAGAGGGAGTCTCCTGTTAAAATATGAATATGTCCAATCCAAATGACCAGAAGGCCGAGTTGCTCGGCAAGACTGCCGATTTTTACCGGCGTTCTATTGCGAACTACGGGCAATTTACAAAAACAGAACGGAAACCGCGGACGAAGAAGCAGTTGGAGCAGCGACTCGCTACTGTTCTTCAAGAGATCGAAGCCTTAAAACTCAAGCCCGTTCTGTAGCCCGACTCCTCCCTCAGACCGCGGCAGAGCAGTGTGGATCGACCCGCATGGGAACCCGAAACAGGCTGTTAGAGTAAGTGCGATTATTTCCTCTAACGGCGAGGAAGGTAGCTTTTGGCTGTCTACGATAAATACGCCCGTGTTGAAGAACTCGTTAGCAGTACCGGCGAGAGCAAAGGTTACCTCCCTGGCGACGATCTGATTGCGGAGGGGCCGTCCGCTGGGGACGACATCGACGACTTGGCCACCATGCTGGACAGGCGAGGCATTGATATGGCTCCCGAACGGGAGTTGACTTCACAGCGCCGAACCAAGGCAGGGGCGGAACTTGAGGCTGGCGAGGAAGTGGAGGTCAAGCTGACTCCGGAAGTCCTGGACAAGACCAGTGATCCCGTCCGTCTGTATCTGCGAGAAATGGGTACGGTCCCCCTTCTCACCCGCCAGGGGGAGATTGAGATTGCCCAGCGGTTCGAACACGGCCATCTCCGGGTGCTCAAGGCCATTTCACGTTCCCCACTTGTGGTCCGGGAAGTGATGGCGATTGCCAAGGACCTGGAGCGCGGCGTTCGTTCCATCAAAGAAATAGTGATCTTTGACGATGAAGAAGTGACCCCCGAGATTGCCGCCGCGCGCCTCAAGGCCACGGTTCGCCAGATTCATGAAATGGCAGCGCACCATACCGCGGCCCGGGCGCTTGAAGAAAAACTCGAGGGCATCAACCGCAAGGGAAACCCCAAACAGTATCGCCGTTATCGGTGGAAGCTGGGTCGCCGGAAGATATTGATTTCTCGTCTGGTTCGCGGGCTCAAGTATACCCATGCCGAGCGCAAACGCCTGATCGGGCTGGTAACCAGCACTACGGACACCATGCGTTCTCTGGACCGCCAGTTCAACTATCTGAAAAAGAAGTATGAAAGCGCGCGCACCGACCAGCTTCGCGCTAACTATAAGCAGCAGCAGCGGAATTGCGCGGCGGACCTTAAAAAGCTTGAGCAGGAAGCCGGCGCCAGTTTTCAGGAGCTCAACCGCACGCAACGGGAAATCATCCAGGGCAACGTGGATGCTGAGTACGCGAAACGCGAACTGGTCGAAGCCAATCTTCGGTTGGTGGTTTCGATTGCCAAGAAATATACAAACCGCGGCATGCAATTTCTGGACCTGATCCAGGAAGGCAACATGGGACTGATGAAGGCGGTGGACAAGTTTGAATATCGCCGTGGCTACAAGTTCTCAACATACGCAACCTGGTGGATCCGGCAGGCTGTGACTCGGGCAATTTCCGACCAGGCGAGGACAATTCGCGTCCCCGTACACATGGTCGAAATCATCAATAAGCTCGTTCGTGCTTCGCGCCAACTGGTCCAGGAACTGGGCCATGAGCCGACCTCGGAAGAAGTCGCACAGCGTATGGATATCCCAGTGGCCAAGGTTCGCAAAGCACTGAAGATCGCGCAGCAACCTATCTCGCTGGAGAGCCCAATTGGAGAAGACGAGGGGTCACGTTTGGGCGACTTTCTCCAGGACACGGCGGGAGTCTCGCCCGCTGAAGCCATGGTCCGCGTGAACCTGCAAGAGCAGACCGCCAACGTTCTGCGCACGCTCAATCCGCGGGAAGAGCGCATTATTAGAATGCGGTTCGGACTGGAAGACGGTTCCGAACACACGCTTGAGGAAGTGGGCCAGAACTTCCAGGTCACAAGGGAGCGAATCCGCCAGATTGAAGCCAAGGCATTGCGCAAGCTGCGTCACTCATCGCGTTCCCATAAGCTCAAAGCATTTGTGGAAGCGTAGGACCAACCGTTGTAACGACGATGGACGCGTTGAACCCCTTTCGCGCGCATCTGGTGCCCGACACGCTCGACCCCGGTGACCTCGGACAGCGTGTAGTGAAGAAAAATCTGCGGCTTGCCTCGTGAACGGTAAATCAAAGGCTTCTGCGAACCCGACTGATGCCAGGGACAGTTTGTCCTGTTAGCAGCGCACTCCCTCAACGTGCTGGACAAAGGACAATAGACGGCGGTTTTAAGTCTGTCCAGTGCTTTAAGGATCAAATGGCGGAGCAGAGTGGAGCTTTCTCATACGGACTGCGGACGACCACCTGATACTTCCGCCTTTCCTCGATATTCCAATCGTAAGTCTTGCAAAGCCTACCCGTCCTGGTATCCAGAGCTACACCGGCAAGGTTTTTGAATGGCTGGAATCTGCCGGTTCGCGAATCGGCCGTTGTCTGTATATCCGTGCAGAGGGGTGTGGTGTCAAAATGATTTAAGTCTATGACTCGTGAGTCGTTCTTGGGAGTATGCCAGTCATACGTCCGGCAAAGTTGCCCTGTCTTGGTGTCCAAAACTACACCTGCAAGGTTGTCAAAAGTCTGAAATCTCCCTATTTGTGAATCAACCTGCGGCTTGGGCGCGGCTAGCGTCGGCGCAGTCTTGTCCGTGTCGCAGCCAACTCCCGAAGCGACAACCAATGCAACCAAAAATATCCACGCACGTTTCATATGAGGCCCTTGGGTTCCTCGCCCCATCAGGAGGCAGAATCAATTCCATCGCCCGCATTTTTTCCATAGTCCGGCTTGAAGTCAATGACAAACAACGCACCGTCGTCCTCGCAGAACTGAAGTAAATAGAGTCCGTCTTCGCGCACGACAGGGACAACATCGCCGTGAGCGAGGTCGCGGATGTGCTTCCGGGTTCCGTCTTCGAGGGGCACACGAAGCTGGTCGTCGGCGACTGTGAGGATGAGCCGATAAAGACTGCTGAAATGGTCGTCCTTTTCTGCCACAATTGACTCCTCAGAATTAACGATGAGTAAGAATCCGCGCTATCACTCGATCCTCGCAATTATCTCAAAATTAAGGACAATCTTTTCTCGCAACTCTCTCTAGGGCGGGTAGCTCCCTTTATTGGTGAAATCTAAGTATTCTTCGTGTCTCCCCTTATTTTCGAAAGCGCCAAGATTCCCTCATTATCACTCTATAGTATTGTTTGTAAACGACTTACCTAGACATTATCTCTTCCCGCACTGGTACTAGAACTTCCGGTTACGACGGTGTGTCTTCAGTACCACAGTAATGTTGGTCATTACAACTTTCTAATGTTGAATGGCTATGTACCCCAACCGCAACTTGTAACTGACCGACATTCCCGCAGTTTGTTAACTGCCTTCGGGTGTCTTGCGCGCGGGTCTGCAAAGAAGCAGCACTCAAGGAGAAAACAATCATGCACACGACAAAGATCCTCAAGTCGGCATTGATCGCAATGGCAGCGCTAGCGTTGTACTCGGCTGCCCAGGCCGAAGTGAAAGTTCTTTTGGTGGCCAGCAAGATCGTTGTAATAGACGGCGGTGAGCACAAGCAGGCTGCCGACAAGGCGAAACCAGGAGACGTAATTGAATACTCAGCAGAATACAAGAACACGGACAAGAGCGCCGTCCGCGACGTAATGGCGAACCTTCCCATCCCGTCCGGAACGGAATACCTCCCGCAAACCGCCGCGCCGGAGCAGGTAATGGCAAGCACGGACGGAGCGAACTTTGCGCCAGTGCCTTTGAAGAAAAGTGTGCATGGAGCGGACGGAAAGATCACCCAGGTACTCGTCCCATATTCGGAATATCGCGCGCTGCGCTGGAATCTCGGAGAGATCGGCGGCGGAGCGAGCAAGACGGTCAAAGCACGCGTGAAGGTCAAGGCGGCACAGTAAGTGAGAAGGGTTTCAGGTTCGAAAGCATTCGGGTTTGTGAGCTAAGTGAAGAAGTTATCCCCCAGGTAACTTTGCGGATTCAGAAGAAGGAGATCAGGAAATGAAAAACGAGAAATCCACAC
>Ga0210407_10000289_pt1 | contig 60285 bp, 41 predicted proteins | sample IncBWC27MmetaG_FD_150860 | JGI IMG/M metagenome (GOLD analysis project Ga0210407, IMG submission 150860) | Forest soil microbial communities from Barre Woods Harvard Forest LTER site, Petersham, Massachusetts, United States - Inc-BW-C-27-M | ecosystem: Environmental > Terrestrial > Soil >...
GAATCCGCCAGATTGAAGCCAAGGCATTGCGCAAGCTGCGTCACTCATCGCGTTCCCATAAGCTCAAAGCATTTGTGGAAGCGTAGGACCAACCGTTGTAACGACGTTGGACGCGTTGAACCCCTTTCGCGCGCATCTGGTGCCCGACACGCTCGACCCCGGTGACCCTGACAGCGTGTAATGAAGAAAAATCTGCGGGCTTGCCTGGTGAACGGTAAATCGTGCAGCGATACTGCCCACACAATGAATCCCGCTGAATGCCCCGAGTATCCCGCGGGTCCGGAACACGCCGCAGCCCTGCGCCGGAAATACGCGACGTAATGCATGACGCAAGGTGCCGCCAGTTGCGCTAGACTTCCTCTGAAACCCGACCGGATCAGATCCGTGGGCGCGCTCGCTTGTCATGCGACCGGTAAAGGAGATGGTGATGATACCAGCGGGCAACAACGGGATCATTAGTCAACCCAGCAATCATTCGGTGGACCGCACGGTGGAGAAACTCAAGGCCCTCCTCCAAGCGAAGGGCGTCACGTTGTTTGCGCTGATTGACCACAGTGGGGAAGCGGAAAAGGCGGGAATGAAAATGCGTCCCACCAAATTGCTGATTCTCGGCAGTCCCAAAGCTGGTACGCCACTGATGCTGGCAGCACCCAGCATAGCCATCGATCTGCCGCTGAAGATGCTGGTGTGGGAAGATGCGCAGGGCAAAACCTGGGTCTCTTTCAACAGCCCGGCATATTTGCAGGAGCGTCACGGTGTGCCCCAGGACTTGCTGCCGAACATTGCAATCGTAGAAACGCTGGCTGCAAAGGCTGCAGAGTAGACGAACGGGGGTTTAGTTAAGACTTGAAATCCCGTGGCGTTCGAGTCGCACGCAAGATGGACCTTGCCTATTCGTGTCAAGCAAAACTCCACCGAACAGGCCCGAACATTGGCGAGCCCCGACGCGCTGTCACTCGATCCTCGCAATCAGTTCCACTCGAATTTCCAAATTGTGCGCGACCGCGCTGGCCTTCGAGCTGTGGAAATCTCAATATTAAAGACAATCTTTCTCGCAACTCTCTCTAGGGCGATAGCTCCCTTTATTGGTGAAATCTAAGTATTCTTCGTGTCTCCCCCTTATTTTCGAAAGCGCCAAGATCCCCTCATAACCACTCTATAGTGTTGTTTTTAAACGGCTTACTTGGATATCGTCTCTTCCCGCACTGGTACTACAACTTCCGGTTACGACGGTGTGTCTTCAGTACCACAGTAATGTTGGTCATTACAGCTTCCTAATGTTGAATGGCTATGTACCCCAACCGCAACTTGTAACTGAACGACATTCCCGCAGTTCGTTTACTGCCTTCGGGTGTCTTGCGCGCGGGTCTGCAAAGAAGCAGCACTCAAGGAGAAAACAATCATGCACACGACAAAGGTCCTCAGGTCGGCATTGATCGCAATGGCAGCACTAGCGTTGTACTCGGCTGCCCAGGCCGAAGTAACGGTTCTTTTGGTGGCCAGCAAGATCGTTGTAATAGACGGCGGTGAGCACAAGCAGGCTGCCGACCAGGCGAAACCAGGAGACGTAATTGAGTACGCGGCAGAATACAAGAACACGGACAAGACCACGGTCCGCGACGTAATGGCGAACCTTCCCATCCCGTCCGGAACGGAGTATCTCCCTCAGACCGCCTCTCCGGAGCAGGTAATGGCTAGCACGGACGGAGCGAACTTTGCGCCAGTGCCTTTGAAGAAAAGTGTGCATGGAGCGGACGGCAAGATCACCCAGGTACTGGTCCCATATTCGGAATATCGCGCGCTGCGCTGGAATCTCGGAGAGATCGGCGGCGGAGCGAGCAAGACGGTCAAAGCACGCGTGAAGGTCAAAGCGGGACAGTAGGTGAAGAAGGGTTTCAGGTTCGACAGCATTCGGGTTTGTGAGCTAAGTGAAGAAGTTATCCCCCAGGTAACTTTGCGGATTCAGAAGAAGGAGATCAGGAAATGAAAAACGAGAAATCCACACAGAGGGGGACGGCTATCTTCAGCAGGTGGCCTATCTTCTTATTGCTGGTGCTGACCATTGCTGTTCTGTTGGTCCCTACAGGGGCCACAGCGCAGACCGCGGCAGGCACCTCCATTGGTAACCAGGCGTCGGCGACGTATACAGACAGCTCTTCGGTGTCGCGCACAGCGACATCGAACGTTGTCACCACGATCGTACAGCAGGTTGCCAGTTTGACCTTAACAGCCAACGGCGCAAAAACAGCGTCCCCGGGTTCGCCGGTGTTCTATCCACATACTCTGACCAATACCGGCAACGGTTCGGACAGCTTCACTCTTTCGCTGGCGCCAGCGCAGTCCGGTGCGTTCACTCTGACCGGAACACACATCTATCTTGACGCCAATGGTGACGGTATTCCAGACAACTTCACTGATTTGAATGGAACCACTGTGACTGTAACTCCGGGCGCGGCCAACGCGTTCAAGTTCGTCATTACCGGCACAGTTCCGCCGAGCGCCACCGCTGGGCAGACCAACAACTTCCCGGTAACGGCCACGTCGGTTTTTGATAACACCAAAGCAGCCACTGATACGGACGTGACCACGGCCACTTCCAATGCCGTGATCAATCTCAATAAGACGATGAGCGCCAACTCGGGCGCATCGCCCAGCGGGCCTTACACCGTCACGTTGACTTACACCAACAGCGGCAACAACACAGCGCTCGCGGTCAACATGAGCGATGCATTGCCTGCGGGGATGACCTACGTTGCGGGCAGCGGTCGCTGGAGCGTTACCGGCGCCACGGCGCTGACGGACGCTACGGGCGACGTTCAGCCCGCGGCGGGCACTCCGCACATTGACTACAGTGTGACGGGCAGCACCATCACGGCAATTGTTGACCAGGTCGCCGCAGGCGTCTCCGGACAATTGACATTCAATGTGAATATTGCCGCCGGCGTGGCTCCGAGCGTGCTGAGTAACACCGCGCTCCTGTCGTTCAATGACGGCTCCGGTACCACTGTCAATGGCAGCAGCAACACCTATAACTTCACAGTGCGCCAGAGCGCGGCTGTGACCATCAGCGACACCGGTGTCGCCGCAAACGACAATGACGCGACCATCAACGGCATTGACACGATCAATTCCGCTGCGCAGGGAAGCACTGTTACCTTCACGGATGTCGTAACCAACGCCGGCAACGGGACGGATTCGTTCAACATCACGATTCCATCCAATACGTTCCCGGCCGGCACAGTCTTCACTCTCTACAAGAGTGACGGCGTAACACCGCTGATTGACACCAACGGCGATAGTATTCCTGACACCGGTCCGTTAGCTGCAGGCGCGTCCTACACGGTCATCGTGAAGGCTGCTCTGCCTGCCGGCGCAACGGGTGGTCCTTTCAACGCGACTGCGACCGCGGCATCCACGGTCAGCGGAGCGTTGAATGCTGGCGCCAATGCCAGCATGACCGACCGTTTGGTCGCCATCACCACAAACACGGTTGACTTGACCAACAATGCAGCTGTTGGCCAACCTGGCGTTCTAGGTACGGGTCCGGGTCCGGAAGTTGCGGTGGTCGTGAACAATGCGACCAATCCGGGAACCAGCACAACCTTCGTGCTGTACGCGAACAACACAAGTGCGGCTGGCGTTGCGGATTCGTACGATCTGCTGGCTTCTACGTCCACCACATTCGGCAGCAGCAGCACGCTTCCGGCTGGCTGGTCCGTAGTATTTCGTTCCAGCAACGGTACCGATTGCACTGCGGCCAACCTGGGCGCGGTAATCAGCAACACTGGTGTGGTGAACGGTGGCACGGCGAAGCTTGTTTGCGCCGTCATCAGCGTTCCTGCGGGCTACGCAGCAGGTGCACAGGCCGTGTACTTCCAGTCCAAGTCACCCACGTCGGGCGCCCTGGACCAGATTCACGACCAGGTGACCATCAACACTATCCACAACGTAACCCTTACGCCGAACGGATCCAACCAGATCTTCCCCGGCGGGTCGGTTGTGTATACGCACTCTCTTACCAATAACGGTAACGTGAGCGAAGCTATCACCTTCACCAACCCAATCACGTCTGACAGCCAGGCAGGTTGGTCGTCCGTCTTTTACCAGGACACCAACGGCAACGGCGTACTGGACGCGGCCGATCAGGCAGTATCCACCTCAACCACGTTTACCCTGACTGCGGGACAAAGCGTGACCCTGTTCGTCAAGGTCATCGCCCCTGCTGGAGCGGCCGTGGGCACCGTAGACACAACAACACCGCGCGCGGGTTATAACGCTACCTTCGCAACGGTCCAGGACCAGACCACCGTCATTGCCGGTGAACTGCGCCTGGTCAAACAACAATCCCTCGACGCCGGGTGTACCGGTGTTGCTGGTGCGTTCTCTCAAGCGAACATCACGGCCGGGGCAGTCCCCGGTGCCTGTGTCATCTATCAAATCACTGCGACCAATGCCGGCACCTCGAACATCACCGGCGTGGTTGTCAGTGACGCGACACCAGCCTTCACGCTCTATCGGAACAGCCCTGCGGCAAGCACAACGGTGGGAACCATCACCGCGCCTGCCAACGGGACTGCTGGAACGATTCAAGCGACGGTGGGCACGCTGACTCCTGGACAGTCAGCCGTGATCATCTTCGCGGTGAAGATCCAGTAGCAGGAGACCCAGGAGGGGAGGCGCCAACCAGCGCCTCCCTTTCTATTCACACGACCACGCAACCAGGGGAAAGACCCTGGTGCGTGACGTGTGAAGGTGCAGTCTCGAGGGTTCCGATGAGGAAGACCTATTCAATTCTCGTGTGCTTGTTGCTTGGCCATGTGGCCGCAGCGATCGGCAGCAGCACGCCTCCGGGCACCTCGATTGATAACCAGGCCAGTGCCACGTTTTCACCCGCCGCAGGAAGCAATCTCACGGCAACTTCCAACGTTGTACACGTCATTACGCAGAACCCTGTTGGTCCGGGTGCTGCACTCTCTGTCAACAAGAGCGTTTCCAAGACCACCGCTGCTCCCGGTGACCAGCTTACGTTCACGCTGAATCTATCCAATACAGGCAGCGGCGATGCTGCTGCCATCGCGGTTACCATTGACGGCTCTGCGGCGAACAGAATTCTCCTGCGGGACGTGGTCCCCAACAACACCCGGTTCACGGCGTTCCTGACCGCCGGCGTCTCGACCCCGCTCTACCACATATCCGGCGCTCCCCTGCAGACTTACGTCAGCGCAGCGCCCGCGGACCTGTCCACAGTGGACGCAATCGCGTTCGCCCTGGACACCTTTACTGCGGGAGCAGCCGCCAGCTTTAGCTTCCAGGCGTCGGTCAACAATTCCGCCAGCGGCATGGTCCGCAACACAGGCACCGTGTTTTACAACAATGGCAGCGACACTTCGGCGGTTTCGAACGAAGTTGATGTTACCGTTAACGGGCCGTCACCGACGATTGCCTATTTCTTTGACGGTACATTCAGCAAAACGATTCAGGCCACGCCGATCAGTTCGCAGCTTTGGATACAGATCAGTGCGGCGGCCTGCAATCTTGATCCGACCGCCATCGAGAGCAAGCCGATTACTCTAAAATCCACCTTGACCGGCGATACGGAAACCTTCACCGCGACCGAAACCGGTCCCAATACGGGAGTGTTCCGGATATTGCCTGCGGTGCCTATGCGTGACGCCAGCGTGAACCCCGTGGTTTCCGGCAACAAGATCATGGAAGTGCTCAGGAACGACCAGATCGTTGCCTCGTTGTCCGGCTGCGGAGCGGCGACGGTAACGGCCACCGTCCTGATTGATCCTGCCGGAGTGGTTTTTGACAGTCACAGCAATGCGCCCGTCGCGGGAGCGAATGTCACGCTGATTGACGTGACCGGCAATGGCAACGGCGGTCATCCGAACTCTCCGGCCAATGTGTTCCAGTTTGACGGCGTCACTCCCGCGCCCAGCAGCGTCGTTACCGGCAGCAATGGGCAATTTCAATTTCCCCAGGTCCTGCCCAGCACCTACCGGTTCGCGATGATTCCGCCAGGTAACTACAAGTACCCATCCTCCGTGCCCGCGGCACAACTTCCTCCAGGGCGGCACATCGATCCGTCCGCTTCTTACAACGGTTCATTCGTGGTTGCCAGCGCTACGGCCAACTTCGATCTGCCGTTAGATGCCTCTGCTAACTCCACGCTCTTTGTGCAAAAGACTGTGGACCGCGGCGCGGTGGAGCAAGGCGAGTTTGTAAATTACACGCTGCAGATCAAGAACTTACTCTCCATCACCCTGCCTAACGTGCAGGTGACTGACACACTGCCACCGGGGTTTGCCTACCAGGCGAAGACGGCGCGTCTGAATGGCGTTCCAATGAGCGATCCGGCGGGCGGCAAAGGGCCAACTCTTACCTTTAATATAGGCAACCTGGACTCCAACGCCGACGTAAAGCTTACGTACCGCGTTTTTGTCGGTCCAGGTAGCGGTGTGGGCAATGCTGTGAACCGGGCCTACGCCCGGAGCGGGTCGTCGCAATCGAACACCGCGACGGCCCAAGTGGTGGTGCAGAGTGGCCTATTCATCAACACCGGGTTTATTGTCGGCAAGGTGTTTCAGGACTGCAACGGCAACCACATTCAAGACCGCGGCGAATTGGGTGTGCCGGGCGTGCGGGTCTATCTTGACGACGGGACCTTCGCCATCACGGACGATCAGGGCAAATACAGCATGTACGGCGTTTCCGGACGCACGCACATGCTCAAGGTCGATATGTATAGTCTGCCCGAGGGCGTAAAGATGGAAGCGATCTCCAGCCGTAATGCGGGCGATGGCAACAGCCGCTTTATTGACTTGAAGTTCGGCGATATGCAAAAGGCGGACTTTGCCATTGCCAACTGCTCTTCCGCCATGGTGGACGAAATCAAACAGCGCGCTCAAAAGAAGGACGCCAAAGCGGACGAACTGGCGCGTGGGATAAACGCCCAGTTCAATGCACAGACTGTGGAGAAGAGCGCCGCGGAAGTTAAAGGACTTGCCGCGAGCGGGTTCGTTGCCGGAAACGCGGCTGCTCCCGGCTCAGGAACAGCGGTATCGCAGCCGGTTTCCAAGGTTGCCCCGGCATCGTCGGCGTCGGATGCCGGCAAGATCGCTGACGCCTCGGCGGAATTTGCGAAGCTGGACAACGATCTCGGTTTCGTGGACCTTCACGACCAGGACATACTTCCGTTTGCCCAGACCCGCATCCGCATCAAGGGAATGCAGGGTAACAACTTCAAGGTCCTGGTGAATGGGACCGAGCTTTCGCCGAGGCAGGTTGGAACTAAAACCATGGTCGCGAACAGGCAACTGGAAATCTGGGAATTTGTTGGTGTCAATCTGCTCCCTGGCAAGAACAAGATAGAGGTCAGCCAGACTGACCCGTGGGGAAACAATCGCGGCACCCAATCGATCGAAGTCGTTGCTCCCAGCAAGCTGGGCAAACTGAGAATCGAGACCTCCAAAAACACGTATCCGGCTGACGGCAGGACGCCGGTGAAGGTAACGGTCCGGCTTACGGACACCAATGATGTGCCGGTGACCGTACGCACCCCGATTACCCTTGAAGCCACGAACGGCGTGTGGTTGGTCAAGGACCTTGATCCCAAGGAGCCAGGCACGCAGGTCTTCATCGAGGGAGCTCACGCTGAATTTGAGCTCATGCCGCCGATGGAGCCGGGTAGCAGTATGCTCCGGGTCAGCAGCGGCGGAGTCAGTTCCGAAGCCAGGATTGAGTTTGTCCCGGAGCTGCGCCCCATGACTGCGGCGGGCATCGTGCAATACCAAGTCAACTTTGGCGGGATGGCCCACAATGCGATTCAGCCCTCCCTCAATGATGGATTTGCCAATCAGTTGCAAACGTTTTCCGTGCAAAATGCCGATGGGTCTGTTGGTTCCGGGGGGCACGCGGCCCTCTTCCTGAAGGGAAAGATCAAGGGTGACACACTGATCACGCTGGCGTATGACTCGGACAAGACCTCGGGTCAAAGGCTTTTCCGCGATATTCAGCCTGACCAGTACTACCCGGTATACGGAGACTCTTCCATCCGTGGATATGACGCGCAGTCTACGAGCAAAGCGTATGTCCGCGTAGACCACGGTCAAACCTACGTGCTCTATGGCGACTATCTCACTGCGGAACCCGGCGTTGGCAACAGTCTCGGCAATTACAGCCGCAGCATGACGGGCGTGAAAGAGCACTTTGAGAACGACCGGGTCAACCTCACGGGTTTTGCCAGCTATGACACCTTGCGGCAGGTCGTTGAGGAACTGCCGGCGAACGGCACTTCGGGGCCGTTCACGCTTTCCAATCCGAACGGCGTCGAAAACAGCGAAAAGGTGGAAGTCCTTACGCGCGACCGCAATCAACCCGCAGTGATCATCGACATCAAGCAACTCAGCCGGTTCACCGACTACGAGTTCGAGCCGTTCACCGGACAGTTGCTTCTGAAGGCGCCTGTCCCGACCCTTGATTTCAACTTGAACCCGATGTCCCTGCGCGTTACCTATGAAGTGAATCAGGGCGGACAGAGGTTCTGGGTTGGCGGCGGCGCGGCGCAGGTCAAGCTCGCCAATCGCGTCCAGGTCGGTGGCACTTTTGTGGACGACTCCAACCCCGCCGATCCGAACAAACTGTTCGCTGTGAATACCGGAATCAAACTGCTGGAGAAGACGTTCTTCAGGGCCGAGTTTGCCGGCACGCAGCATGACAGCGAAGGGACCGGGATGGGCTACCGGTTTGAACTGCAGCACGATGGCGACAAACTGAAGACGAAGGCTTATTTCGCCCGCACCGACGTTGCTTTCGACAATCCGACTTCCATCATGAATAAGGGACGGGGCGAAGCCGGCGTGAAGGCGAACTATGCCCTCAATAGCACCCTGCGCTTGAACGGCGAGTTCATCCGCACCGAAGATGCCCTCAGCGGCGGCACGTTGCAAGGCGGCGAGGTTGACCTGCAAAAGAGCCTTCGTGGCAATATCCAAACCAGCTTTGGGTTCCGTCATGCCGAGCAGGGTTCTACTCCGGCCAACAGCAGCAGCATCGGTATCACGCCGAACGCCATCAACAGCGTGCTGACCAAGTTCAGCATGCAGATTCCGCATTACAGCCGGCTGACGGCCAGCGGTGAATATGAGCAGGACATCAGCAACCTCAGCAAGCGCGTGCTGGCGGTGGGTGGGACCTATCAATTCTGGACGAAAGGAAAGGTCTACTTCCGCCAGGAATTGATTTCGTCTCTGGGCGATGTTTATTCGCTGAACAGCTTTCAGCACCGCAATACCACGCAGATTGGGATTGACACTAACTATTACAAGAACGCGCACGTGTTCAGTGAATATCGCATCCACGATCTCGCCAGCGGCCGCGAAGCTGAGGCGGCCATTGGGCTGCGCAACCAATGGACGCTGGCCAAGGGATTCACGGCCAACACCAGTGTAGAGAGCATACGTACTTTGAACGGCGTTAGCACCAATGCTCTCGCGCTGACCGGCGCAGTGGAATACACTGCGCATGATAACTGGAAGGGTTCGGCGCGTATGGAATGGCGCGGAAGTTCCACCACCAGCGGCCTCCTGAGCACTCTAGGTTTTGCCGCGCGCCTTACGGACAGTTGGACATTCCTGGGCCGCAACGTTTTTTCCACCACTACGACTAAAGGATCCACTGGCGGCACGCACCTGCAGGACCGAATGCAGTTCGGCTTCGCCCTGCGCGATGCCCAAATGAATCGCTGGAACGCCCTGAGCTTGTTTGAGGTCAAGGCGGACAACGACAATGCGACGCCCGCGTCGCCCACCAAGAGCACGATCGGGATTTTCTCAACCACCGCCAACTACCAGGTAAGCGCGCCCCTGACGTTCTCCGCGCGCTATGCGGCGAAATGGAGCCTCGCGAACGGCGACGCGATTGCCAGTTCCGCGGTCACGCAGCTGGTCGGAGGGCGCGCCATGTGGGATGTAACCAGAAAATGGGATTTTGGAGTCGCTTCCAGCACCACCTACAGTAGCGGATTCGCGTCGCGGCAATACGCGATGGGCTTTGAGACGGGCTACCAGGTCGTGGGGAATTTGTGGGTCTCAAGCGGCTACAACCTAGTGGGATTCAGCAATGCTGATCTGACCGGAGAAGACGTCACGCGCAAAGGCCCCTTTATTCGTTTGCGTTTTAAGTTTGACGAACGCATATTCTCGCCGCGAGAGAAGGCGCACCTGTGACCTGGCACACCAACACGTTCGTGCGAAGTTGGCGCCTCATCTTCTTGATGATAGGGCTGCTCATCGCAGGCACCCAGGTGTGTAGCGCCATCTCGATCACATCCACATCGGGGACGGTGATTAATGTCGATTCGGCGGGCAACGTAAACCCCAACCTTCTCGGCAACTACGTGAGCTACAACATTACGAACGATACTGGCGCTCCGATCGCCGACGCCTGGGCGACCATCGGCAATTTCGCGGGCGGATTTTTATCGTTGGGCATCAACGAAAACGGACTGTATCATATTGGTCCGATGGCGGTGGGAGCTACCAGGACTGTCTTTTTCTACCTGGATGTCAACTGCTCGTCGTTCCAGGCCGGCAAATGCACCATCGCCACCGCGCAGACCTTCGTCGTGAGCTTATACTCAGGACCGCCGGCATCGAATCTGCTCGGCTCGCAGGCGTTCTCAGTCACCGTGCTGGATACGACGGCCGCGTCGGCCAACAAGGTCACCTCAGTCGTAACCACTTCCAATAATCCCGTGCTTGGCGCAATTGTGACGGTGACCACCACCGGCAACACCGGCACCATCAGCAGCTCGAACATCTTTTATTACAGTCCAGCCACATATTTCGACTGGCCGGCGAGCAGCTTTCGTCTGTACAGCACGAGCATATCGTTTGCCAGCGGCGGAAGCGCTGCCAACCAGCTTCTGGTGCCGACCTCGGCGCTGCCCCCGTCGGCTTCGGATTACACAATGGTGGCCACTTATCTGGTGCAGGGACCCACTTCGACGCCGACTGCCGTGAGCCCCGTCGCATTCATTGGCAGCGGGACGCAGGTCAAGCACACGGACACCAGTAAGTTCGCTTCATCGTTTCCGCCCATCGGCGCCACCAGCAATGCCCTGACGTTGTCCAAGCTGACGAGCGCAGCAATGCTTCCTGGCGGCGGTACTACTACATACACATTGCGGGCCACTAATACGAGTTCATCGAGCGTGAGCCTGGATAACTTCGTCGACACGCTTCCTACTGCGCCAGCCGCAGTAACCTATGTCGCCGGAACGTCGAAATTCGCTGGCAGTTCGATTCCGGAACCGAGTATCTCGGGTGGTACATTGACCTGGACGGGAATTTTTACGGTCCCGGCAAATGGCACAGCCGATCTGACTTTCAACGCCACCGTGCCTAATACCGCCGGGACCTATACAAACTCCGCGGTCGGACACATCGGCTCGACGCAAATCGATACGACGCTGGTTACTACGGACAACTCACCCGCAACGGTCAGCTTGATCGTTGGTACAGACATTTCCGGGAAGATCTACGGCGACACAAACCATAATGGCAGCGCAGACAGCGGCGAAGACTGGACGGGTGGCGTTTCTGTATTTCTCAATCTGGTGCAATCTGGGGTCGTGGTCCAATCAATCACGGTTCCCGCGGGAGCGGGGACGTTCGACTTTGGCGGTGTGAGTGGCGGCGCCTACTCTATCATCGTCACCAATTCCGCAACCGCAGTCACTGCGGGAGCGCCAGCCGGCTATGCATTCGTCAGCCCAACTGCTGGAACCTTACAGGTCAACGTTTCCAACGTCGCCGTCGCCAATCAGAATTTCGGATTGTTTCACGGCAGTCTGGTGTCAGGCAAAGTTTTCGCAGACACCGGGGCCAGCGGGGGAACGGCAAATAACGGAATAATGGACAGCGCCGAGCCAGGCATTGGCGGAGTCACCGTCAAAGCGACCAATGGCGGAGCAACCACGTACGACATCGAACAGAGTGCCAGTGACGGCACGTATACTCTCTTCATCGCGCCCGGAGCCACGGCGGTCGCGATTGTTGAAACGAATCCTGCAAGCTACATTTCGACGGGTGCATCTGTTGGCACAACCGGGGGCACATACAACCGCACCACCGATACGCTCAGCTTTACCAAGGCCGGCGAGGCTATCTACACAGGAGTAAACTTTGGCGACGTGCCGCAGAATACTTTTCAAAGCAACGGGGCACAGCAAGGCCTGCCGAATTCCGTGTTGTTCTATCCGCATGTGCTTGATCCGGGGACAGCTGGTTCGATTACGTTTTCGCTGACGTCCGCTACTTCGCCTAGCAATGTTGGATTTACCCGCATCCTCTATCAGGACACTAACTGCAACGGCCTGCTTGACTCTGGCGAGCCTGTGATTACCGGCGCAGTGACCACGGTGGCAGGGACCAAACTCTGCATCATCATGAAAGTCTCGATACCCAACGGCGCTCCGTTCAACGCAACAGATGCCACGGTCATTTCCGCGACCTTCGCGTACACCAACGCCAACCCGGCGCTTTCTGCCGCTTACACCGTGACCGATTCAACCACTGTGGGTACGGGCACGAACGCCGGACTGCGGCTGGAAAAAGTGGTGGACAAGGCGTCGGCATTGCCGGGCGCGAACCTTACTTACACTGTTACCTTTATCAATGACAGCACCTCGCCTCTCTCCAATTTGAAAGTAAATGACGATACGCCCGCCTACACCACGTTCGTCAGCGCAGCTTGCGGCAGCCCTCTGCCCGGTAACCTTACCGGTTGCATGATTGCAGCGCCGTCGGTTGGCGCAACCGGCGCCATTCAATGGACCTTCACCGGCACGCTCGCGCCCAGCCAGGCAGGTACCGTTACATTCGTGGTGAAGATCCAGTAGTCCAGTTGACCTCACTGGTAAACTATCTCAGGAACTAATCTGGCGACCCACATGTCATCCAGCCCGCGGACCAGAGTACACCCCACCGTTCCGGCGCAATTGTTACGGGCAACGCTGTTCCACACGCCGTACAATCCATTTCTAACCGAAGGCGCGTTACAGACATTCAGCGACGGCGGTCTGGTGATCGCTGAAGGGCGCGTGCTGGCATGCGGCAATTATGTGGCGTTGCAGGCGCAATATCCGCAGGCAGTTGTGCGTGATCTCCGGGGAGGATTTCTCCTGCCGGGGCTGGTAGATACGCACATTCATTATCCTCAGGTGCGTATCCTGGGCAGTCTAGGACTCTCGTTACTCGATTGGCTGCAGCAGTGCGCCCTGCCAGAGGAAACACGCCTCGGCAACGAGGAATACGCCCACACGGTTGCGAAGGAATTTGTCCTCGCGCTCGCTGCGCACGGCACAACGACCTCGCTTGTCTTTGGCGCGCATTTTCCGGCCGCTACCTCGGCCCTGTTTGACGCCGCGGGTCGGATTGGCCTACGCATGGTGAGTGGGCTCGTCGTTGCGGACCGTCTTCTGCGGCCCGATCTTCACCAAACGCCGGAAGCTGCCTACGATGCGTCCAAAGAACTCATCCGTAAATTTCATGGTAAAGGGCTGCTGCTCTACGCTGTCACGCCTCGTTTTGCCCTTTCAGCTTCCGAGGCCATGCTGGAGGTCTGCCAGACATTGATGCGTGAGCATACTGACGTCCGTTTCCAGACGCATTTGAATGAGCACCCCCAGGAAGTCGCTGAAGTGCTCAAGCTATTTCCGTGGGCGAAAGATTACCTTGCAGTTTACGAACGGTTCGGTTTGATCGAAGAGCGCTCGGTACTGGCGCACAATCTGCATCCGACCGACGGGGAGTTGCAGCGGTTGTCGGAAAGCAAAGCAACAGTCTCGCATTGCCCGTGCAGCAACGCCGCACTGGGCAGCGGATGGTTTCCATTGCGCCGTCACATTGAGGCTGGAGTGCGCTGTGCGATGGGTACTGACGTTGGGGCTGGGACCGGTTTTGGCTTGCTGAAAGAGGGTTTACAGGCCTACATGATGCAGCGGCTTGCTCCCGAGGGATTTCCGCTCGGTCCAGCGCACTTGCTCTATCTGGCGACGCGCGCTGGGGCTGAAGCTTTGGGACTTGAAACTAAGATCGGTGACTTTCAACCGGGTAAAGCTGCGGACTTTGTGTACCTCAGACCTCCCAGGCACAGTCCGCTGGCAGTCGTGTCTGCCCATGCCAACAGTCCAGAACATCTCCTGGCTGCGCTTTTTACGCTTGCCGGCGCAGAAAGCGTGTGCGAAGTATGTGTGGAAGGCGTACCAGTCTATTCACGCGACCATGACAATTAACGAACACCCTCCATGCCTGGCGGAGCGTGTGTAGCTGCAGCGGTCGTTATAATGATGCGTTGTCTTTCTTGACGTCACGGACGGTTGGAGCCGTCGCAACCATTTTGTTTTAGAAAACGACCCAATACGATGGAAGAAAGAAGAATGTGTTCATGGCCTATCCGCACCTCGATCTGACGAACAAAACGGCCGTCGTGATTGGCGGGACTTCGGGCATAGGCCTGGCTCTCGCAAAGGGACTTGCCCAGGCCGGCGCCAACGTACTCCCCACGGGACGGCGGGATGAGCTGGTGAACTCCGCCGCCAAGGACATCCGCGCTGCCGGAGGACGGGCGCTGGCCATGACATGCGACGTGACCAATTCCGCCAGCCTGGAAGCCTTGCTTGCCCGCGCCTGCGCGGAATTCGGGAGTGTGGAAATTCTGGTTAACTGCGCCGGACGGACGAAACGGACACCTACTCTGGACCTTCCGGAGACGGAATGGAATGAAATCCTGGAAACCAACCTCACGGGCACACTGCGCGCTTGCCAGGTTTTTGGACGTCACATGATCGGTCGTAAATACGGACGCATCATCAACATCGCGTCCCTGTCTTCGTTTGTCGCGCTTTATGAAGTTGCCGCATATTCCGCCAGCAAGTCTGCCGTGGCGTCTCTGACCAAATCTCTTGCCATCGAATGGGCGCGTCACGGTGTCTGTGTCAATGCGATTGCTCCCGGCCTTTTTCGCACCGACCTCAATGCGCAGCTACTGGACGGAACGCCACGGGGAAAGGAATTCCTTATGCGCACGCCCATGCAGCGTTTTGGAAAAGTCGAAGAGCTTGTTGGCGCTGCGATTTTCCTGGCGTCAGAGAGCGCAAGCTTTGTCACCGGCCATTTGCTGGTGGTGGACGGCGGCTTCCTTTCCAGCGGAGTGAATCAGTAAAGACTGAAGCCCAAAGTTCTAAGATGTTATAAAAGGTGGCAGAGACGGCTTGTTCCGGGCCTGCGATTACGGGTTGGAAACAGCCGGATTCTGACTAGCCTTTTGGGGGGGCGGTGATTAAGGACCAGGTTCGGCAACGAATCCTTGAGATCGGCATCGTGCCTGTCGTACGGGCGGCGTCGCCGCAACACGCAATCGCGGCAACTCGTGCTGTTTCCGCCGGCGGGATTACCGTCGTAGAAATAACTATGACGGTTCCCGGAGCGCTTGACGTCATCAAGGAACTTGTCAGCTCCAACAGCCAGAATTTGCTTGTAGGCGCCGGCACGGTGATGAATGCTAAAGCCGCGCAGCAATGTTTGGACGCCGGGGCCGAGTTTCTGGTAAGTCCGGGATTTGATCCAGCGACGGTGAAACTGGCGAACGCCGCCGGCAAGCTCATCATGGCGGGCGCGCTTACGCCTACGGAAGTTATGACGGCGTGGGACGCGGGAGCGGACTTTATAAAGATTTTTCCTTGCAGTGCGGTGGGTGGAGCAAGTTACATCAAAGCGCTGAAGGGCCCCATGCCGAAGATACCGTTTATCCCGACCGGAGGCGTGAATCTCAAGACCGCAGCGGATTTCATTCGTGCGGGTGCTGCCGCCCTCGGTGTCGGCGGGGAGCTGGTGATGCCGTCCGCTCTGGCCAGCGGAGATACAAAGGCCATCACCGACCTGGCCAAACAGTTTGTCGCTCTCGTGCGGGAAGTGCGCGAGTCCGAGCAGGCGTTAGCGGAAGCAAAAACCTGAAGACGCAACTTGACCGGGAAGAGTCGCTTGACGATCATCGTCAACGCTGAGAGCGCAGGCAGCGGCGGATTTGGAAATCAGCTTGTGTACAATAACACCGGCTGTTTGGAGTTGATCACCGCCGTACCACATGGTGACACAGTGCCTGATGCCGGCCGGCTACGTCTGAATGTATCCGTAACCATTCACGCGGGATGGCAACAACCTGAATCTATATGCCGAGGGGCATAGAGACCGTGAAGATCAAATCTGCTGAAAACTGCCGCTGGGACCTGGTTTCTCTTGGGGAAGTCATGCTCCGCCTGGATCCCGGAGACGGGCGCATCGCTACTACACGGACCTTCCAGGCCTGGGAAGGCGGCGGCGAATACAACGTGGCCCGTGGGTTGAAGCGTTGCTTCGGGCTGCGTGCGTCCGTCGTCACCGCGTTGGCGGACAATCCCGTCGGGCGACTGGTTGAGGATCTGATGTACCAGGGCGGCGTGGACCAAAGCCATGTCCGCTGGGTGAAATATGACGGAGTCGGGCGGGAAGTTCGCAACGGTCTGAACTTTACCGAACGCGGCTTCGGAGTGCGTGCTGCCGTTGGCTGTTCCGATCGCGGTCACACCGCTGTTTCTCAGCTCAAGGCAGGCGAGATCAACTGGAAGCGGATCTTCGAGGAAGAGGGCTCGCGATGGTTTCACACCGGGGGTATTTTCTGCGCGCTTTCGGCAACAACCCCAGAGGTCGCGCTAGAAGCAGTGAAAGCAGCGAAGACCAGTGGTGCCATTGTTTCCTATGACTTGAACTATCGCGAATCGCTGTGGAAGAGTATCGGGGGCAAAAAGCTGGCGCAGGCAACCAACCGCAAGCTGGCCCCGTATGTGGACGTAATGCTCGGCAACGAAGAAGATTTCAGTGCTGCCCTGGGATTTGATATTCCCGGGTTGGACGCCAACCATTCCAACCTGGATCCAGCCGGCTTCAAAGGCATGATTCAGCGGGTGGTGCGCGAGTTCCCGAACATTTCCGTCGTGGGAACGACTTTACGTAACGCCAAGACTGCGACGATAAATGACTGGGGAGCGATCTGCTATTGTGACGGCGACTTCTTCCAGGCGCCAACCCGCGAGGACCTCGAAATCTACGACCGAGTTGGTGGCGGCGACTCGTTTGCCTCGGGACTGATCTACGGGTTTCTCACCGACCGCGGCCCGCAATGGAGCGTGGAATGCGGCGCCGCTCACGGCGCTCTGGCCATGACCACGCCCGGCGACACAACCATGGCCACCTTAAGCGAAGTCCTGCAAGTCATGAAGGGCGCGAGTGCCCGCATTGCACGCTGATGTACTGCGAGATCAGAAAATTATGGATGCAGGGGCAAAGGAAATATGAGCAGACAGTCGCCAGCTGTTCCCGCTGTTCAGTCGCCAGCGGGCGACGGATCCTTGCAACCGCGTCCTCAGACGTCCTATCGCTGGACCATCTGTGCTTTGCTTTTCTTTGCCACCACATTCAACTACATGGACCGTCAGGTGTTGGGATTGCTGGCTCCAACCCTGCAGCATCTCATTGGCTGGAATGAGATCCAGTACGGCAATATTGTTCTGGCTTTTCAAGCCGCTTACGCCGTGGGCCTGTTGTTGGTGGGAAGTCTGATTGATCGCATCGGAACGCGGATTGGTTATGCAATGGCCGTTGCTGTTTGGAGTCTGGCCGCGATGGGCCATGCCCTGGCACATTCAGTATTGGGATTTGGAATTGCGCGCTTCATGCTGGGTCTTGGAGAATCAGGTAACTTCCCGGCGGGCATTAAGACCGTCGCCGAATGGTTCCCGCGCAAAGAGCGCGCCCTGGCCACGGGGATATTTAACTCCGGTTCCAATGTCGGCGCGGTGATCGCCCCCTTAGCCGTACCGTGGATCGTAATTCATCTTGGCTGGCGCTGGGCATTCCTGTTCACCAGTATGTTTAGCGCGGTATGGATTGCAGTGTGGCTGGTTTTCTACCGCCGCCCGCAAGAGCACTCCGGGATTTCGCCCAGCGAACTGGCCTATATTCGGAGCGACGCAGCTGAGCCAACGGTGAAAATTCCATGGTCGCGTCTTCTCCAGCACCGCCAGACCTGGGCGTTTGTTGCGGGTAAGTTCATGACCGACCCGGTGTGGTGGTTTTATCTGTACTGGCTCCCGAAGTTCTTTGATAAACAAGGAGTCATCCTTACGAAACTGGGACCGCCGCTGGTTACGATCTATGTAATGGCCGATGTGGGCAGCATTGGCGGCGGGTGGCTGTCATCGCGTCTTATCAAGCGCGGCTGGACTGTCAACCGGGCCCGCAAGACCACCATGCTCCTGTGCGCGCTGGCGGTTGTTCCTATCATGTTCGTCTCCAGCGTCAGCAACCTCTGGGTCATCGTAGGGATTATTGGGCTGGCTGCAGCCGCGCACCAAGGCTGGTCCGCCAATATGTTCACCCTGGCCTCCGATACTTTCCCCCGGCGGGCCATCGGATCGGTAGTCGGCATTGGCGGATTTGGCGGCGCGGTGGGAGGAATGTGCATTGCCAGCTTCACCGGCCACTTGCTGCAATGGACCGGCAGCTACATGGCCGTATTTGTGCTGGCCGGTTCAACGTATCTCGCAGCCCTGCTCGTCATTCATTGGCTGAGTCCGGACCTGAAACCTGCTCAGATTGACGCATGATAACAACCTTGGAGGCCCATCCGTGGACGCTGTTAAGCACGTTTTTCCTGATCTGGTAGTTGTTACTACCGACAAAGCCAAACAAAGTTCTCCTGAAAAAGGTCTGACACGCGCCGTCGGCGCTTACAACGACAAGCTGTTTCTTGCCGAGCACCGCATGGAAAAAGGGTGGGTCGGCGCCAGGCACAGCCATCCTCATGAACAGATTGTTTACGTCATTTCCGGCCACCTTAAGGTCGTTTGCGGTGACGAATCATTCGAAGTCCGCGCGGGCGACAGTTTTGTGGTCCGCGGCGGGATGGAACACCAGGCCGAAGCAGTCGAGGCATCACACGTAATTGATGTTTTCACTCCGTGCCGGCAGGACTATCTATAGCTGTCCCGTGTCCAGAGGCTATGGCCGGACAAGAGCGGCTCTTTCACTGCGCTGCTGAATGACATGCAGAATTCTGTTCTGCAGGTCGGCCATGACCGCCTCAGTCCAAAGGTGTGCATACCAGTTAAAGTCCGTTGAGACGCGGTGCTGACTGGAAAGGTGAAGACGCACTGTTCCATTGGGCAATGGTTCAAGCTGGTACTCACCTCGCAGCACATCGAAAAATGGACCTCCCACGCGTACGTGTTCATCCAGGGCCGTTGATGGAACCTGGTCTGCCCGAATGGAAAAGGCCAGGCGGCTCGGCGGTTCCCATACATCCACAGTCTCAAGGAACAGGATTCCTGCCGAGAAGGACGCATTTCTCACACCGCCAACTCCCTCGTGGGACAAAGTCGCTTCCACGGGATCGGGAAACCCGATACGCTGGCTCCACGAAGGCGTCAGTTCCTCTGGACGAATCGCCGGGACTCGTGCGATGTTCTGCCAGACCACTGCGGCAGGCGCGTGAATGTCAACGGCAGTTTCTACCCTTCGAAAATCCTCCTGATAGAGGACCTGCTTTTCCCATGGCATGACAAGACATGGCAGAACCATGAGACAAGCCAGACTCATCCCCCGCAGACGACGTGACCGGAGAAATCGCGCGGTCAGTCCACCCACCAAGCCACCGATGGTCGAAAGCCACAAGGCGATGGGAGCAAACATTACGACACAAATCAGGCCTTCCAAGAACGCAGCCAGGGTAGCCGCCAGCGCGGCAAGTACCGACACCCAAGGAAGGAGTAGCCACGCCCGGATTCGCTGTGGCTGTTTGGTCTCGGTGAAAAAAGCAGTAAGAAATCCCATGGCAAACGGCAGGAAAACAAGAAATCCCATCGTCATGACCGGCGATTGAGGAAAGGCGGGAACGAACCGAAGGGCCAATCGCACGCCGAACCCATATAGAAGGCCTATAGCTGTTCCCAGGATCATGAGCCTTAGGTTTGTGCCACCTCGGTGGGTGACTTTGCCGGTATCCATGATGCCTCCGCTTGAACGCGTTCAATTATCAGAGCTATTCGAAGGCGTATCAAGTGTTTCCTGTGAGCGCGTTCAGTAGACAAATAGATCAAGGGCAGAGAGCAAGGGCCGCGGCATCGAGTGAGAAGCCGCCATTTTCCTGGAGAACTGCTGACTGGTCCAAAATGGGCCCCTAATAAGAATCATTTCGTTGACATGCTGCCGTCAAAAGCTATATTGTTCGCACGTTTGGGCGGCTATTGCCCTTCGGTTTTGAATCCTTTGATCGACCAGAGTCCTATACCGGGACCAAGAAGGAGCCTCATGACCCGGAAGTCGGTTCTATTTGCGGTTCTTGCACTTACCATTCTGTTCTCAAGCGCATTCGCATTTTCACAAGCCACCGGCCTGGCACAATTGAACGGCACTTCAGCGGCCGCCTGTTCACGGACTTTGCGTTATTGAGTCCGGGCGTTACCACCGGCAGGATCGGCTTGCAGTCCACGTTCACTGATCCCACGGTCACCCGCATTTCTTTTGGCGGCCAGCGCGACTTGAACAACAGCGTGACTGTGGACGGCGCGGACAACATCAACACCGCAACCGGGTCGCAGCGCGCCACGCCTTCGCAGGAAGCGGTGAGTGAATTCCGCGTAGTGAACAACAGTTTTGGCGCGGAGTACGGCAGGGCGCTGGGCGGCATTGTGAACATTGTGACCAAGTCGGGGACCAATGATCTTCACGGCTCTGTTTACGAATATTTGATGAACAACGCAGTCAACGCCAAGTCCATCCTGACTCTGCCCGGCTTTGACAAGTTTCAGCAGAACCAGTTCGGAGCCGCGCTCGGCGGCCCGCTGCAAAAGGATAAAGCATTCTTCTTCCTGAATGCTGAAGACCGCCGACGTGGACAATGGTTTTGCCAAGTTCGATTACCAGTGGAACGCGAAAAACCACATTTCCGCCCGCTATTCCATTCAGAAGAGCACCGACCTCAATATGCTCGTGGGTGAAACGCTGGATGGCGGCGGCATCGGTGCTCCCAGCAGCGGGCGCAACGGCATTCTCCGTGATCAGACCGTGGCTGGGACCTGGACCTCGCAACTCAACTCAACCAACATCAATGACGTCTTGTTGCAGTGGGCGCAGCGCAACTACGGCTTCCCCGGCACAACCGGCCAGCCCAACCTGGATGTCCCGAACCTTTTGCTTTTTGGCCATAACTTTGGCGCCTTTGACCGTTACGATGAGAAACGCACGCAGTTCGCGGACACATTTTCCACGATCCACGGCAAGCATTACACCAAGTTTGGGTTCGACAGCAACTATATCCAGAACTTTGTGATCAATCCCGGATTCACGCCCGCGCGCATTATCTTCCCGAGCCTGGGAGACTTCCTGGCCTCGGGCAAGGCGGGCTGGGGTTCCGCGCCGTGTCCGCCGCCGCTGGTGGGATTGGTCGCGCCCTGCCTCGCCGCATTCTTCTGGGGCTCGCCCATTGGCCCCGGCCCGTTCAACCCGAATGCGGCGGCACCCTCGCTCCCCACGACGTGGGCGAACCCATTCCAGCCCTCGCTGGTTGGTGATTTCTCCTTCCATCTCAGTCACAACTACTTCGGTCTCTTCGTCCAGGACCAATGGAAGATCACTCGCAAGCTGACCTTGAACTACGGGCTGCGCTATGACTGGGAGACCGGTCTGGGTTTCTTTATCAATCCCTACCGCAAAGAGTTCCAGCCGCGCGTGGGTCTGGCCTGGGCGCCTGATTCCAAGACCGTTGTGCGCGCCGGTTATGGAATCTTCAACGACAAATACAACCTCACGTTCTTCTTCGTGCCGTCACAACAACGCCCGCCGGTCATTCCTGGCCTGCCGACCAACAATAACCAGACAACCGGCCAGTGGATCCTTAACAGCATGTTCCTGCCGACGCCCTGCGTGTTGCCCGGCTGTCCGCCTCCGGGCGCGGCCCTGCCCCCGGGGACGGTGCCGCCTCCGCTGCTTACCTCCGCGTTTGAGAACCTGATCAACAGCGGCTCTTTCCCCAATAACTCCCTGTTTGTTCAGGGTGGAACCATGGTAGATCGCAGGCTGAAGCCGCCGTATTCCGAGCAGGCCAGCCTGGAGATTGATCGCGAACTCCTGACAGGGTTGACTGTCGGCGCAGGGTACTTGTTTGTCGCCGGGCATCATCTGGTTCGGCCCATCGATTTGAATGTCGGCCCGCCCGTGGGAGTGGAAACCGGGACCAATAAACTCATCTACAACTTTGCCATCAACACTCCCTCCATTCCCGCGCCTCCTGGCGGATCGCCGGGAACCAACGGAATCTTCTACTTCACCGATTCCACCGGCAACTCCGTGTACCACGGCGTAACTCTCCAGGTGCAGGAAAGGGCTGGGAAATATTTCACGCTGAACGCCAACTACACGCTTTCCCATACGCTGGATGACGGCACGTTCGTCACGTTCGTCAGTACGCCGCAATCCAACGCACAACGGAACCTGGAGCGCGCCAACTCCAACCAGGACGCACGCCACAGGTTTGTGGCGAATTTTGTCGCAGACACCCCGCAGCAGTGGGGCTGGCTGCGCGACTTCGAACTCAGTAGCATCATTACACTGCAATCGGGCCGGCCGTTCACGTTGTTCGTTGGCTTTGACGCCAACAACGACGGTAATCCGGTCACCGATCGCGTCGGGAGCTCCTCGCGCAACACGTATCGCGGCGACAGCCTGCAAACGATTGATGCGCGTCTTTCACGCGCGTTCCATATTCGTGAGCGCGTCAAGCTGAATCTGTCACTGGACGCGTTCAATCTTTTCAACCGCGCGAACGTGGACGAAGTGTTTTCCGTTTACGGCGCGCCCGACTTTGTTGGGCCTGTACCGCGGCACTTTGGAGACGGCATCACCGGGGCTAGCGGGCAGGTCGGCACGCCAAGAACCACCTTCAACCCAAGACAGCTCCAGGGCGCCCTCAAGCTATCGTTCTAAAAAAGGACACAGTCGGCGCGCGACGTACGCCATCAGTAAAATGGATCGACTGATCGTTGAGTTCCGCTACGCGGCCGACTCTCCGTAGTAGCCTTCTTCGCCGTGCTGCGAAAGGTCCAGACCCTGGATTTCATGTGCCTCTGAAACCCGAAGGCCGATCACCGCATCCACCAGCTTCAGGATCAGAAGAGTTCCGCCCGCGGCCAGGGCCCAGGCAATGACTACTCCAATGGACTGGTACAGAAGCTGCCGCAGGTTTCCTTCAAGAGCGCCAGAAGCCAGAATGTTGCCTTGGGCATCGTGAAAGATCGGATTGATGGCCCGCAACGCAAACACTCCGGTGAGCAGGGCGCCGATGGTGCCGCCGACACCGTGTACGCCGAAAGCGTCGAGCGAATCGTCATAACCGAGGCGGATTTTGACGTGGGCCACCATCAGGTAGCAGAACACGCCGGCTATCAATCCGATGATCAGGGCCGCGCTCGGGCTGACGAACCCGGAAGCCGGCGTGATGGCCACCAGTCCGGCAACCGCTCCGGAGATTGCGCCCAGCGCGCTCGGCTTTCCATTGCGGAACCATTCCGCTCCGCCCCAACCCACAACGGCGGCTGCCGCGGCAAAGTGCGTAGCTACGAAAGCGCTTGTCGCCAGACCGCCGGCCCCCAGCGCGCTGCCGGCGTTAAATCCGAACCATCCCACCCAGAGCAGACAGGCCCCAATGCAACTCAGCACCATGCTGTGCGGCGCCATGGGCTCTTTGGGATAGCCCATCCGCTTTCCCAGATACAACGCGCATACCAGCGCGGAAACGCCGGAAGTAATATGCACCACGGTCCCGCCGGCAAAGTCGAGCGTCGGGAACCTGCCGCCCAGGGACGCGTTCAGCAATCCGCCCTTGCCCCAGACCATGTGGGCCATCGGCGCGTAGATCAGCAGCGACCAGAGAGCCATGAACAGCACCATGGCGCTGAACTTCATGCGCTCGGCAAACGCTCCGGTAATCAGCGCGGGAGTGATGATGGCAAACATCAACTGAAAAATCATGAACGTCTGCTGCGGGATGGTCCCGGAGTAGGCAGGATCAGGGGTTGTGCCGACACCGTGCAACAGGAAGTGCTGGAGTCCGCCTATAAAAGAAGTGCCTGAGCCAAAAGATAGGCTGTACCCTATGATTGCCCACAAGACGGTCACTACGGCCATCATGGTGAAGCTCTGCATCATGGTGGCGAGCACGTTCTTTCGGCGTACCAGTCCGCCATAGAACAGGGCCAGCCCGGGCCCGGTCATCAGCAGCACCAGCGCGGAGCTGGTGAGCATCCAGGAATTGTCGGCGGAGCCCTTAGCGTCCGCCACCGCCGCCTCCAGTTTGGCGATACGGTCGGCGTCGGCGTTAATCGGCGCTGCAGCCTGCGTCTGCGCCAGGGTCGCATGCGCGACCAAGCATAAAAATAGAAGCGCCGCCAGCAATTTGACAGATCGTTTGCCTGTAGACATTTTTGTACCTGCTCCCACAGACTTACTTTAGCGACAGCAGAGACAATGAGGGAAATTCAAATTTCTTTTCGCGGTCATCAGGAATAGTTATAGCCAGTGTCGGCGTCGTCGGGCGGCAACATGCTGGAACGCGGCCTTACTGGTCGGCGTAGTATCCCTGCCGGGTTTGCACTTTGAGGTCCTTGTTGTTCGTGGTGAGGCTGATCTTGTGATATCCCGCCGCAGGCTGGCGGTCCGGCGTATAGGCCAGGCTGTACTGGTTGCGCAGTTCCTCTTCAATGCTGCTGTAGATCTTCTCGAGCGTCTCCTTCTTCGACACTTCAAAGAGCCGACCGCCGGTCTCCCGGGAAATGCGTTCCAGGATTTTCTTGCCGTCGGGACGTGCTTCTTCCGGTTCTCTGCGGCGAGGCGGGCCGCCGCCTCCGTGCCGGCCGCCGCCGCCCATACCAGGACCGCCAAACCTGCCCCAATCCCGGTGTTCGTCTTCATCTTTAAACAGGATGGCATAGACCACGGTGTCGGCGCGCTGGGCAGATTCAATGGCGCTTTCCAGCATAAACTTGCTGCCGCGGTCCACGCCGTCCGAGAGGATGATGAGCGCTTTGCGTCCTTGTTGCTTCTTCATGATTTCGTCTGATGCCAGATAGATGGCATCATAGAGCAACGTTCCTCCGACACTGTATCCTCCTCCGCCACCGCGCGAACCGCCGCCGCGCCTTGAACCTGGATAGCCGCCTCCATTGCTTCCACCGCCGCCACTCTGGTCGTTACCGGTGCGCTGTTGCGTCTCCAGCAGGTCCAGCGCGGCTTCCAGCTTTTGGCGCGACTGTGTCAAGTCCTGAAGCAACTCCACTTCACGATCAAAGTGGATAACAAACGCCGTGTCCTTGCCTTCGCGGAGCATTTGGCTGATAAAAGTCTTGCTGGCGCTGCGCTCTGCTTCGATTACGCGGCGCTGGCTCAGGCTGGTGTCCACCAGCAGCCCCAGAGTGAGGGGAAGGTCAGTCTCCTGGGAAAAATAACGTATGCTTTGCGGACGGCCGTCTTCCGTAATGGCGAAATCTTTTTGCGCCAGGCCGCGGACAAATTGGCCATGCTTGTCGCGCACGGTGGCCAGTGCGGTCACCAACTGGACCTTGACGGACAAATCCGGCGTCTGCTGGGTTGCTGCTTGAGGTGGTGCCGAGCCGGCCGGCTTGTCCTGGCCCAGTAATGACTGGGCCGCCAGAATGGCCACGAAGACCAGAGAATAGAACCCTGAACTGGATCGACTACACTGTGTGTCTGCCACGCGCTTTATTCCTCCGGGAAAAAAGCATCCTTACAAATGGCCTACACTCCAGGTCCCTTAAGTATAACGAAATTACCGGTTCCTGATAGACGCACAAGCGCTTGGCACAAGAACTGTGGAAGAGCTGAGGAAAACGCGTCCCGAATTTCGGGAAATATGCGTTGACGCGACTTGGTACAATCGCCGACAATTCACACACACCATGCTGTTCTATCTCGCGGGTTCTATCGAGTACTCTCCCGACCTGGGCAAGGGTTGGCGTGCGGAGATTACGCCGTTGCTTAAAGCCCTGGGACATACCATCTATGATCCGGCGGAGGACGAAACCAAGAACCTTACGGAGATCGAGGTGCGGGAGTTCCGTTCCTGGAAAGCCACCGACCTGCCGCGTTTCCAGCGGACTATCCGCAAGATCATTGCGTACGACCTGGACTTGATTGAACAGCAATGCGACGCCATCATCTGTTATTGGGACAGTCATGCGGATCGCGGCGCGGGAACGCAGGGCGAACTGACTTTCGCTCACCGGCTGGGGATTCCTGTGTATCTCATTTGCGGCATGCCGGTGGCGGAAATCAGCGGCTGGTTATTGGGATGCGCCGCTGAAGTATTTACAGATTTCGCCGACTTTCGGGAGTTTGCCGGTGCCCGGCTCGCCGGAGAGATAGCGGCTGCCGCCAGTCAGGAGACCAGTAAATGAATGCCATGCGGGGAAACCTCGGGTGGATCGAAGTAGTCTGCGGCCCCATGTTCAGCGGCAAGAGCGAAGAACTGATTCGCCGCCTGCGTCGCGCGGAGATTGCGCGGCAGCGCGTACAGATCTTCAAGCCCAACATTGATCTGAGGTATTCGGGCGACCATATCGTCTCCCATGACGACACAAGGATCCGCTCGGAAGCCGTCAGCAGCGCGGCCGAAGTGGAAGCCAAGCTTGATTTGCGCACCGAAGTGATCGGCATTGACGAAGCCCAGTTCCTGGGCGAGGCCATGATGCCGCTGGTAGTGCGGCTGGCCGACATGGGCAAACGCATTATCATCGCCGGGCTGGACACGGACTATCTGGGACGGCCCTTTCATCCCATGCCCGAACTGCTGGCCGTGGCCGACGAAATCACCAAAGCCCTGGCCATCTGCATGCAGTGCGGCAATCCGGCCAAACACACGCAGCGTTTGATCGCCAGTGAAGACTTGATCGTAGTGGGGGCCGCGGGAATGTATGAAGCACGGTGCCGCCGTTGCTTTGAACCCAGTCTGGCTGCGGATGAAATCGAAGAGAAGAAGAAGACCGAGCAGGTAACGGCGATCAGCCGCTGATTTGCGCAGATAAACGCAGATCGGAAAGAGCTTTAGCCGCGAATTTACGCGAATTGCGCGAATGTAAATCTTGGCGACCGTTCATCTTCGACCGAAGATTTTCGTTGCGCTAAGAGTGAGACGTGGCAGCGCCACGTCTCTACGTTGGGATTTTCATATCCGCGTGCATCCGCGCTGATCCGCGGTAAGACTTTTGTTTCCTTTGCGTCCTTTGCGTTAAATCTGTCTTACGCTTTTGCCTTCCCTGCCAACAGTTGCCGCAGCACGTATTGCAGGATCCCGCCATGCTCGTAGTACAGAATCTCCTGCGGAGTATCAATGCGCACCAGAGCGTCAAATTCTGTCGCCGTGCCTTTAGGTGAAACCGCACGGACTCTCAACTGGCGGCCGCCGCTGAACTTGGTCTCCAGCATCTTCGGCAGGCCGACGATCTCGTACACTTCATCGCCACTCAGGCCGAGAGTGTCGGGATCTTCTTCCGGCAGGAATTGCAGCGGCAAAATTCCCATACCGACAAGGTTGGAACGATGTATACGCTCGTAGCTCTCAGCGATTACGGCGCGGACGCCCAGCAGATTCGGGCCTTTGGCCGCCCAGTCGCGTGACGACCCGGACCCATATTCTTTGCCGGCGATGACCATGAGCGGTACGCCTTCAGCCTGATACTTCACCGAGGCATCAAAGATCGTCATGATCTCGCCGCTGGGGAAATGCCTGGTGATGCCGCCTTCGGTCTCCGGCGCCAGCTTGTTGCGCAGGCGGACGTTGGCGAATGTTCCGCGGACCATTACCTCGTGATTCCCGCGGCGCGAACCGTACGAGTTAAAGTCGGCGGGCTTTACGCCGTGCTCTTGCAGGTATTGGCCCGCGGGGCCGTTGGCTTTGATGGAGCCGGCGGGCGAGATATGGTCCGTGGTGACGCTGTGGCCGAGCTTGGCCAGCACTCGTGCGCCTTTGATATCTCGCAGCGGCGCAGGCTGGGCGGGCATGTCGTCAAAATACGGAGCGCGCTTGATGTATGTGGAATCGGCCGCCCACTGATAGGTCTCGCCCTTGGGGACACTCAGGCGCTTCCACTCGTCGTCGCCGTCGAAAATCGTTTCGTAGTTGCGTGTGAACATAGTGGAGTCGATCGCGCCGGCAACGGCGTCCTGCACTTCTTTTTGCGTGGGCCAGATGTCGCGCAGGTAAACCGGCTTGCCGTTTTTGTCTTTACCCAGTGGATCGTTGACCAGATCGCCGTCAATGCGGCCGGCGAGCGAGTACGCCACCACCAGCGGCGGCGACATCAGATAATTCGCCCGTACCTCGGAGTTAATGCGGCCTTCAAAGTTGCGGTTCCCGGAGAGCACCGACGCAACCACCAGCTGCTTTTCACTGATGGCATAGGAAACGTCGGGCGGGAGCGGCCCAGAGTTGCCAATGCACGTCGTACAGCCGTAGCCCACCGTGTGGAATCCCAGCTGTTCCAGATAAGGAGTCAGTCCCGCTTTGCGGTAATACTCGGTGACCACGCGCGATCCTGGAGCGAGCGAGGTCTTGACCCACGGCTTTCGTGTCAGGCCTTTTTCAACAGCCTTCTTCGCCAGAAGTCCTGCGGCCATCATGACCGAAGGGTTCGACGTGTTGGTGCAACTGGTGATCGCGGCGATCACTACGAAGCCGTCTTCAAGGTGCTCGAAAATATCGTCTTTGACTTCGGCAGTGAGCGGCTCGGCCACGGCAACGGCGCTACCGCCTTCGCCCTCGAAGCGTTCCACTTGTCTGGGCGCTATCCTTCTGGCGTTGTTTGCGGGGCGCGGACCAATCAGCGTCGGCAAAGCCTGCTCAAATGACTCCTTGACCTTCGAAAGCGATACGCGGTCCTGCGGACGCCGTGGACCGGCCACGCTGGGCTCTACCGTGCTCAGGTCGAGTTCGACGGTTTGTGAGTATTCGGCGTCTTTGCTCTGTGCCGTGTGGAACAGTCCTTGTTCTTTGCAGTACGCTTCCACCAGAGAGATGTCATCTTCTTTGCGGCCGGTCGTCCGCAAATAGCGCAGCGTGGTGTCATCCACCGGGAAGATGCCGCACGTTGCGCCGTATTCCGGGGCCATGTTAGCGATGGTGGCGCGGTCAGCGAGCGGCAGCGCAGCCAGACCGGGACCAAAAAATTCTACAAACTTTCCGACAACGCCGGTTTTGCGCAGGATTTCCGTCACCGTCAACACCAGGTCGGTTGCAGTGGCCCCTTCGCGCAGCTGGCCGGCAAGCTTGAAGCCCACCACCTGCGGCAACAGCATGGAAACTGGCTGGCCTAGCATGGCTGCCTCGGCTTCAATCCCACCTACGCCCCAGCCCAATACGCCCAGACCGTTGATCATCGTAGTATGGGAATCGGTGCCGACCAAAGTGTCCGGATAGGCCTGCGTTACGCCGTCTGTCTGCCCGGTAAAGACCACGCGCGCCAGGTATTCAAGATTGACCTGATGCACAATGCCCATGTCCGGCGGCACAACCTTGAAATTGCGAAACGCCGACTGGCCCCAGCGAAGAAACGCGTATCGCTCCCGGTTGCGCTGAAATTCCAAAACGGCGTTGGCGTGCAAGGCGTTCGAGGTTGCGAACTCGTCCACCTGCACCGAGTGGTCAATAACCAGTTCAGCCGGCTGCAGAGGATTGATCAGTTTCGGATCGCCGCCCATCGTGTGCATGGCATCGCGCATGGCGGCCAGGTCCACCACGGCGGGCACACCGGTAAAGTCCTGCATCAACACGCGGGCCGGAGTGAAGGCAATCTCCTTGTCGGGAATGGCCAGCGGCTTCCATTCAACCAGGAAGCGGATGTCGTCCGCGGTGACGCTACGCCCGTTCTCCGTGCGGAGAAGATTCTCCAGCAGCACGCGCAGAGAATAAGGAAGGCGGTGGGTTGGGCAAATATGCTTATCGACGACATCCAGCCGGAAGATCTCATATTTCCGGCCGCCCACCTGCAACTGGGAGCGGGTGCCAAATGTATTCATGATTTCACCTGCTTATTGGATTCGCACGCGCCAGTCGAAGTTTCGGGAGGTCCGGCACAAAAGGGAGCGCGCTAAGCACAACCTGAAATAGTATCAAAATCCCAGATGCCTCAGGTTGCACCCGCTAGCGCATGCTCTGCATTACCTGATAGACCACTACGGCGATCATGAACAGCACGTAGATCCGCAAGGACCACAAGACCAGAAGCTCAATGCCGCGCAAATGTCTACGGGGCACGGGCCGTTTCTTGCCCTGGCTCAGTTGGTCATGTTCAAGGACCCGGGTGACAAAATCCTCCTGCGCGGTTGCCGTGCCTTCTTCCAGATTCATGTCTTAGCCTCCACCGAAATGAAGATGCGTCAGGATGTTGGGCGCAATCACGCTCACGCCAAAAAGCACGCCTGCAGCCGTGAGCAGGATGACGACGGCCGTAGCCAGCACGTTGGCCCATCGCGGGCTGACCAGATCACCCATGATTTCACGGTCGTTGACCAGCATGTAAAGAAATACCAGCGCGGGAGGCATGGCCAGCACGGCAATCACGTTGACAATCAGAATCACGGAAACCAGAGGCAGCCCGGGAACCAGCACCAGCGCCCCGGCAGCGGCGGCGCAAAGAAGCAGCACGGTGTAAAAAGACTTGCCCTGCTTCATCGGGAGATTGAGACTGTGGGGCCGCTGCGCGACCTCTCCGAACGCGTATGCCGAAGATATGGAAATAGTGATGGACGCCACTATCCCAGCTTCCGCGATGCCCAGCGCAAACAGCGCAGCTCCGAACCTTCCAATGATGGGCTGCAAAGCCTGCGCGAACTCCGCTCCCTGGAAATTCTCCGCGCTCATCTGATGGGAAAACAGCGGCGCCGTGCAAAGCATCATGGCGAGGGCGGCAAGCGTAGCCAATGCCGCGCCCAGGACCGTGTCCAGGCGTCCAAAGCCGATATCTTTCCTGGTAAGTCCCTTGTCTACCGTGGCGCTCTGCTGGAAGAAAAGCATCCATGGAGTGACGGTAGCGCCGATATCAGACAAAATGACGACCACGGTATCTTTCGTCAAGCCGCCTTTCGGGAACGGGTGCCAGGTGACAAACGCTTTGCCAAACGCGTGCCAATCAGGATGGGTAAAGAGCGCAACCGGGATGAACACCAGATTGAAGAGGGCAGCGGCGAGCGTGATCCGCTCCCAGGTCCAGTAGCGGTGAGTGATCAGCGCCAGAATCAGAATCAGCATGGCGATCATTACCGCCAGCCACGGCGGCACGCCGAAAAACCCCAGACCGGCCCGTACCGCGATGAACTCTGCGATTAAAGTCAAAAAATTACCCAACACCAGGTCCAGCATGGCGAACCATCCCCAGAAGGGTCCGAAGCGGGCAAAAATCAACTCTGCATGTCCGCGATGGGTGGCGGCCCCAAGCCGGACTGTCATTTCCTGAACCACGATGGCCATCACAAACGTGAGGACAAAGAAAGGCGCAAAGAAGCCGACTCCAAATCGCGCGCCCGTGGCCGCATAGGAGACCATGCTGGGGCCGTCATTCTCTCCGAGCATGACCAGAATCCCGGGGCCGATGAGAAGCCAGAGCAGGCGGGTCCTGGAAAACAGACCGCGACCGGCGCGGGCGAGCAACACGCGCTGCCGGTCGTGAGCGCGGTCGATGTCTTCGTGCGTGATTTGCGGGCCGGACGCCGCTGATGGCTTCTGGCGGATTGTGTCCGGCACAAGATCGCTCATGAGTTTTACGATCTACACATCAAATTCTGTCCCAAGCCTGGGAATAAATCATCATATACTATAATTAATTAACCATAGTTAACAACAATCGTAGCGCGTTCATGTGCGGGAGAGCCAGATCTTCTCCGCTGCTGGTCCACCAAGGCGGCTGGTCTTCTTGTTGCTCACAGTGAGAGACACTGTGCCATCGTAGTTCCGCGCCTGCACAGTGAGACGCGTACCGGGACGAATGCCTTCCTTTTCGAAAAACTCCAGCAATTTGCGGTCTCTTTCGTAGACGCTGAAAACGGCATATTTCACTCCTTCTTTGGCGTCGCTGAGGAGGATCAGCCCTTGCTTCCGGCGTTCCGCCGGGCTCCGCAAAGCAAGCCCATTGCCATGCGGACAGCGGTCTTTACGGCCAAGCTTCTCCACGAGTTTCTTCTCGAAAGCGGACGAAACCGCATGTTCCAGCCGCTCAGCCTCCTCGTGTACTTCGTACCACTCCATGCCAAAGATCTCAGACAGCATGCGTTCGATGAGGTGATGCCGGACGATTGTCCGTTCGGCAATCTGGCGTCCTTGAGGAGTGAGTTGAATGTGGCCATCGCCCTTGAAGCTCACCAGTCCGTCCCTGGTGAGACGCCGCAGCGCAGTTGTGACAGCCGGCCGCGTCACGGACAACCAATGCGCCAGCGTAGCTGCTATCACGCTTTCGCCCTCGGCCTCGGCTTCCGCGATGGCCTTGAGATAATCTTCTTTGGAGATAGTAATCATGGTTAACGTATACGCGGATACAGCAGTGCGCGTTGAACGAGAGTGTAACAGGTTACAAGATAGAGCCGGAACCGTCAGAGACTGCCGCATCCGCGATTCCCGGATTCCTGCGGCGGTTACGAGTTGTGAAACACATGTGTTGGCTTTTCCGCCAATCCTGCCTTGACCCGCGGTCTGACTGAAACTAGAATCCCGCATGGACAACGATCCTGCGCCCTAATTCTTATGATCCAGGCCCCAGTTGTTCCCCGGAGGTCATTCATGCGTGTAACGCGGCTTTCTTCGATTCCTCTATTTATATTAATTACTCCGTTACTCACAACGACTACGACCGCGCAAGCGCCGCCTGGCAACGCGCCGGCAGGTCCGCCGAAGACTGAAGTCCGTGTGGTGGTTGACACCGTCCAGGGCGTCAAGATCTCGGACGCTTACCGCTGGCTTGAAGACCAGAACAGCTCGGAGACGCGGGCCTGGATTGATTCGGAGAACGCGTACACCGACTCGCTGCTGGCCAAGGTCCCCGGCCGCGACGCGCTCCGGCAGAAAATCAGTGGCTTCCTCAAGATCGACACCATGGGTATTCCGGCGGTACGCAACGGGCGTTACTTCTTCAGCAAGCGCCGCGCCGACCAGGACCAGTCCGTGCTCTACCTGCGCAAAGGCCTTGCCGGACAAGATGAAGTCCTGGTTGATCCTCTGCCCTTAAGTCCCGAACATACCATCACGGTGAATCTATTTGCGATTTCCAGGGACGGAACACTTATCGGCTACGCTCTGCGCCAGGGGGGCGAGGATGAAGTCACCCTGCACCTCTTTGATGTGGACGCAAAAAAGGAGCTGCCGGATAAATTTCCCCGCGCGCGCTACTCCGGCTTTGCCATTCTGCCGGACAAAAGCGGCGCCTATTTCACAAAGGTGACACCGGAAGGTCCACGCGTTTTCTTTCACAAGATCGGCACTGATGCAGCCGCCGACGCCGAAGTTTTCGGCAAGGGCTTTGGGCCGGAAAAGATCATCGGCAGCGGGCTGAGCGAAGATGGCCACTATCTGGAAATCGTCGTTTACTACGGTTCGGCCGCGGCCAAGACGGAAATCTACGTTCAAGACCTGGTCAGGAAAGGTCCTGTAATTCCCATTGTCAATGACGTTGAGGCAGCTTTCTATCCGAGGATTGCCGGCGGCAAAATGGTCCTGCAGACCAACTGGAAGGCCCCCAGATGGCGGGTCCTGGAAGTTGATTTGAATGACCCGGTGCGTGACCACTGGCGTGAAGTTGTGCCGGAAGGCAACGCTGTGGTTGACGGCGTGTCCCTGGTAGGCGGCAAAATGGCGCTCCTGACCACGGAAAATGTTATCTCCCGGCTCAAGCTCTACGATCTCGACGGCAAATTCATACGGGAGATTTCTCCCCCGGCCATCGGCGCGCTTTCTGACCTGGTGGGGTATTGGGACAGCGGAGAGGCGTTTTTCGGCTTCAATGCATTCCATATCCCGACAACCCTCTATCGCTATGACATAGCCACCGGCAAGCAGACGGTGTGGTTCCAATCCAAAGTCCCGATGCAAACCGACCAGTATGAGGTAAAGCAAGTCTGGTATCCCTCGAAGGACGGCACGAAGATTCCCATGTTCCTGGCCTATGCCAAAGGCTTGAAAATGGATGGCAACAATCCCACGTTGCTCACCGGCTACGGCGGATTTAATTCCAGCTCCGAACCCAGCTTCAACACGCTGGCTGCTGCCTGGATGGCGAACGGCGGCGTGTATGCCCTGGCCAACCTGCGCGGCGGAGGAGAGTTTGGAGAAGCGTGGCATCACGCCGGCATGCTGGAAAAGAAGCAAAACGTGTTTGATGACTTTATTGCCGCCGCCGAATGGCTCATCCAAAACAAGTACACGCGTCCGGACCGGCTGGCCATTCGTGGAGGCAGCAACGGCGGTCTGTTGGTGGGCGCTGCGATGACTCAACGTCCGGAACTGTTCGGCGCGGTGGTGTGCAATTACCCGCTGTTGGACATGATTCGCTATCACCAGTTCTTAGTCGCCAAGTACTGGGTGCCGGAGTACGGGTCCTCAGAGGATCCCGACCAGTTCAAATACATTTACGCCTATTCGCCGTATCAGCATGTAAATGCCGGCACCAAGTACCCTCCGGTGCTGTTCGTCACTGGTGACTCGGATACGCGTGTAGCGCCGTTGCATGCCAGAAAAATGGCGGCGCTGATGCAGGCCTCCACCGGCTCGGACAAGCCCATCCTGCTGCACTATGACACCAAGGCTGGACATTCCGGAGGAACACCCATCGCCAAGCAGATTGACAACTTCGTCGACGAACTGAGCTTCCTGATGTGGCAGTTGAAGATGACCGGTCCACCGGTGCAACCCGCCAGCGCGCGTTGAGCACACCAAGAATTGGCCGCGAACTTTACGCAAACCGACACGACTCGCGCTTCAGATGCGTGATATCGCGTTGTTCGCGCTCATTCGCGGCCAATAATCCTTGCTGTTTCAACTCGCAAATAACTTATGGGACCAATTCCTGCACCAGCGTAGCGCCGCCCATCTCCGCTAGCACGGCGGTGATCTTCACCGGCTTGCGCGAGTCTTTGGCGACCCACAGGGTCTGATGGTCCGTGCCTCCGTCGGCCGAAGTGATCTCGACTTTGTAAGCGTCAAACGTACCCGCGGGTACGGTCACGCTTTCACTGCCTACCACTCTCAGTTGCAGCAGTTTTTCTTTTTGTTTCCGGATGTCAAAATTCCGGAACGTTGTAGTGTAGCCCTCGGCCAGCGGCAAGGCGGCAATGGACATTTGTGACGCTGCCGCATCGCCGAAGATGGGGCCGCCGAGTTCGGCGGAAATCGGCCGGTCCTCTCCACTCATGTTCATGTTGCCTGTGGCCTTGTTCCCTGCGAATTCTATGTTGATGACTCCGGGGCCTTGTTTAATGGTCTGGCTCAGCACCACCAGGGTCCCTTTCTCCACTGTGGAAACGTCACTGGCCTCGCCCATGGGAGACTGCATGGTCCCCGTAGCGAGCCATTTGCCATTCTCTTCCTTGATGGTTGTGGAAATGTCCACGGCAATCTCCTGTCCGCCCGCGGAGATTTTTGCCTTGTATTTCCATGTTCCGGGCTGGAGATCAACCGCGGGTTTGGGAAGGCCTACGGCATTCGCGTCAACTTTCTTGGCCAGCACCACAGTTTTGGGATCAACCGTGATCTCGGCCAGGCGGACCGTAACTTCCGGCGTACCGCCTTCCTGGTAGCGTCCGCCCAGATGTTTGTTCAGGAATTTCTCCGCCGACATGTACAACGCCATGTTGTTCACGGGACGGGCAAAGCCATGGCCTTCATCTGGCGCCACGAGATACTCCACGGGGAACCCGCGATCGCGCAGCGCGATCACAATCTGGTCGGCTTCGCGTTTGTTCACACGCGGATCGTTGGCGCCCTGCACCACCAAGAGAGGCGTCTTGATCTTGTCGGCGGAATGCAGCGGCGACCGCTCAATGAGTAGCGCTTTGCCCTCGGGAGTGGTGGGATCGCCCATGCGCTCATAAAACAATTTGCGGATCGACTCCCAATACGGCGGAATGGAATCCATCAGCGTAATCAGGTTGGACGGACCAACAATGTCCACGGCGCCAGCGTAAAGGTCCGGGGTGAAGGCGACTCCGGCCAGCGTGGCGTAGCCGCCGTACGAGCCGCCCAGAATGCCCACGCGTTTGGGATCGGCAATGCCTTCGGCGACCAGATACTTTACGCCCCAGGTCACGTCGTCCTGCATCTTGCGGCCCCACTCGTGGTTGCCGGCGTCAATGAACTTTTTTCCATAGCCGGTGGACCCGCGAAAATTGGGCATGAGAACGGCGTAGCCGCGGTTGGCGAAGAATTGCGCCAGCCCGTTATAGCCCCAGCCATCGCGGGCCCAGGGACCGCCGTGGGGGATCAACAGCGCCGGCAGGTTTTTGGCCGGCACGCCCTTGGGCAGTGTCAGATAGGCGGGAATCTCCATGCCGTCAGAAGACTTGTACCGGACGGGCCTCATCTCCGCCAGCGCCTCGCGCGGAAGTTTTTCCCGGACCTTGAATTGCAGCGTGAGCTTGTGGGTCTTGCGGTCGAAGATGTAGGTTTCACCCGGCTCGGTGTCACTGAAGGCGTTCACCAGCCACACTTGATCATCGCTGGTGACCGAACCCCGTGTAACTTCTTTCCCCGGTAATTTGTCCTTAAGCCACCTGAAATCGGTTTCAAAGCTCTTGTCTTTGAAATAGCGGCGCAGCCGATCGTCCTGATACAAGGTGAGGGCCAACTCGTCGTTGGCTTCGGAGAAAACGGCCCCGCCTAAATCCACTCTCTTGAGCGGATCGGATTCCACAAACTCTGTCTTGCCGGTCTCCGGGTCCATCAGCATCAGAGAAGTCAAGTCAACGCCCGCGCCTTTGTTGGTCTCCATGTAGACGCGTTTTCCGTCCTTCTGGAAACGGACGGTGCCGCAGGATTCAAAAACGTTGCACGAATATACCTGGGTAAATTTATCGGGATCAACGCGCAGGACTTCCGTGTCTCCGTTCTCCGCGGAGCGTGAAGCCAGGCGCAGCTTGCCCTGAAGATCAAAGTCCCAACCGGTGATGCGGTCTGTGTTCTTGCGCAGCAGCGTCTTTTCGCCGGTGGAGAGCTTCAACTTGTAAAGATCATGCCAGGCTTTGTCGCGGTCATTCAGGCCGATGTACACCACGTCAGGATCGGTCTTGGGGAGATCGTAAAGCTGCACCACAACGCCCTTGAGTCCAGTGAGGTCGCGCGAAGCGGGCGCATCGGCACCGGGCGCGGGCCTGGCCGCCGGATCAACGGCGTAGATGTTGAAATTCTCGTCGCCGGCGTTGTCTTTGACATAAAGGATGTACTTGCTGTCCCGCGTCCAGAAATAGCCGGCAACAGGCCGCTTGGTTTCCGTGGTGAGCAGCCGCGCCGCGCTGAAGGGTTCGTCCACACCCTTGACGTAAACGTTGCGCGTGTCTTTCCACGGTTTCACAAAGGCGATGTACTGTCCGTTAGGCGAAATCTGCGCCCCGGCAATCTCCGGATTGCCGAAGAAAATCTCACGGTCAATCAGCGGAGGCAGGCCCGCGGCGGCAGGCGCTTTCGTGCCCTGGCCCTGCGCGCCAAACGCGGAAGCCAGCAGCACCAGGCACAAGAATGTCTTGAAGAGCTTATTCATGGGGAAGTTCCTTTCACTCAGAAGAGCGGTACACAATGAGTCATTGGGAATTGTGAACTCGCCGGGCCATTACTGTCCAGTTATAAAAAGCCGCATATTCGCGGTACAAAATGGCTTTTCCTGTTGTGCATAGTTCGCCCAGCCACGTGGTTTTGATTTATCCTCTCTGTTGGTTTTCCCATGAAAATCCTGGTGATCGGCGGGGGAGGACGGGAGCACGCGCTGGTGTGGAAGCTGCGCCAGTCGCCTCGGGTTTCCCAGGTTTTCTGTCTGCCGGGGAACGGCGGCATTTGCGAGGACGCAAGTTGCGTGGCCGGCGATCCTAAAAGCATTGACACCCTGGTCGCTGCCGCGCATCAGGTGGAAGCCGATATCACCGTGGTGGGGCCCGAGCTGCCGCTTTCGCTGGGCGTGGTGGACGAATTCGCGCGGCGTGGCTTGCGCGTGTTTGGTCCTACCCAGGCAGCGGCACAATTGGAATCGAGCAAGAGTTTTGCCAAGGAATTCATGCAGCGCCACCAGATTCCGACGGCGCACTACGCGGTCTGCCATTCCGAAGAAGAGTTGCGCAAGTCTCTGGGACTGTTTTCCGCGCCCGTAGTCGTGAAGGCGGACGGCCTGGCGGCGGGCAAAGGCGTGGTGATTGCCGCCACAAAAGAAGAAGCGGCGGCCGCGGGCGCTGAAATGCTCAACGGCAATCTGCTGGGCTTGCCATCGTCGCAAGTGGTTCTGGAAGAGTTTCTCACCGGGGAAGAGATTTCCTTTATGGTGCTGAGCGATGGTGAACGCGTGGCGCCGCTGGTCGCCGCGCAGGACCACAAGCGCGTGGGCGACGGCGACACCGGAGCCAACACCGGCGGCATGGGCGCATATTCGAGCGATGCGCTGATAGATTCCGCCATGACCGAATGGCTGCTGCATCACATTGCGCGTCCCGTGATCGCGGGAATGAAATCGGAAGGCGCCGAATATCGCGGCATCCTCTATTGTGGCCTCATGATGACGGCGCGTGGGCCCATGGTCCTGGAATTTAACTGCCGCTTTGGCGATCCGGAAACGCAGGCCGTCCTGATGCGGCTGGACAGCGATCTGCTCGAAGCCATCGAAGCTTCCATCGAAGGCCGGGTGAGCGACGGCGTGTTTCAATGGTCGCAAGACGCTTCGTGCTGCGTGGTCCTGGCTTCCGGCGGATATCCCGGGAGCTTTGCTTCCGGCAAAAAGATTTCCGGTCTGGACAGCGCGGCCCTGCTTGCGGACGTCAGAGTCTTTCACGCCGGGACCAGCAAACGCGATGGAGGTACCTATACCAATGGCGGACGCGTGCTGGGAGTCGCCGCCCGGGCCGTGGAACTGGAGGACGCTATTGCGAAAGCATATTCCGCGGCCGGTTTGATCAATTTTGAAGACATGCACTACCGCAGGGACATTGGCGCGCGCGCTCTCAAATCCCGGCCTTAGAGAGGTTAAGATAAGATCCATGCCTGAAAGCCCCCTAGTTTCCATCGTGATGGGATCGGACTCCGATCTGGAGATCATGAACGAGGCCGCCAAGAGTCTTGAGGACTTTGGCATTTCCTTCGAGATCGACGTGCTTTCCGCTCACCGCTCTCCGGCACGGACCGCGGAGTTCGCGCGCAAGGCAGCCAGCCGCGGCGTGAAAGTCATCATTGCCGGCGCCGGCGGAGCGGCTCATCTGGCCGGAGTGATCGCGGCGGAGACGACTCTGCCGGTGATTGGCGTGCCGATTCCTTCCACCTCTCTTCAGGGCATGGACTCGTTGCTGTCCATTGTCCAGATGCCCGCCGGAATTCCCGTGGCCACGGTGGCCATTGGGAAAGCCGGCGCCACGAATGCCGCTATTCTCGCGGCGCAGATTATTGCCTTGAACAATAACGCGGTCGCGGGAAAACTGAACCAACTGAAGGCAAAGCTGGCCAGGAGCGTGGAAGAAAAATCGCAGAAGCTCCAGCAGATGCGCCAGAAGCTGCCCTGACGCGTACTCACTATGGGCGATTCCATCGTTGCCGTTGCCATCATTCCGGCGCGCCTTGGCTCCACGCGGCTGTCGCGCAAAGTGCTGCGCCCGATTGCCGGTAAACCGATGCTGGCCCATGTGTACGATGCGGCCAGGAAGTCTCCGCTGCTGCGCGACGTGATCATCGCCACCGATTCCGACGAGGTCCTCCAGGTTGCACGCGCCAACGGCTGGAGGGCCGAGATGACTTCCGCGCAACACCGCAGCGGCACCGACCGCGTACATGAGGTCGCGCAGCGAGTCGCCGCGGACGTCTATGTGAACATTCAGGGTGATGAACCGCTGGCGCGTCCCGAACATCTGAAGTCCCTGCTGGAACCCATGCGCGACAGCTCGGTAATGGTGTCCACCATCAAAACGCTTTGTCCGCCGCAGGATGTCAACAATCCCAATGCGGTGAAAGTGGTCACAGACCACCGTGGCCGCGCGCTCTACTTTTCCCGCTCGGCCATTCCCTTCGACCGCGATCGCGCCGGCAACATTCAATACTTCAAGCATCTTGGGTTTTACGCCTACCGTAAAGCGGCGCTTGACCGCTTCTGCACTCTTCCCGAATCGAAGCTTGAGGCCGCGGAGCGCCTGGAACAGCTGCGCTTCCTGGAAAACGATATTGACATCTTTGTGGCCGAAACGCCGTTCAACACCGTGGGCGTTGATACAGAAGAAGACTTGCTCGGAGTCGAGCGTATCCTCATGGCCGGATCCTGATCTCAGAGTGAACACTATGGCGCCGATTGTCAGAATTCTTGTCTCTCTTTTCTCTCTCAGCTCGCTCCTTCTCTCCCAGGAACCTCCGCATGTGATTGTTGTTCTAAGTAAACCCGGAGCTAAATTGCTGCTGATTGATCCTGACCGGCGCAAGGTGATTGGCGAAGTGCCCACAGGAGCAGCGCCGCACGAAGTTGCTGTCTCGTCCGACGGTAAGCTGGCATTCGTGGCCAACTACGGCGACCAAACGCCGGGAGAAAGCCTGTCGGTCATCGATCTTTCCTCGCGCAAAGAAATCCGGCGGCGAAGTCTGGGCGCTCTGCGCCGGCCGCATGGCCTGGCCGAGAGCCACGGCAAAATCTACTTTACTGCCGAGATCAACAAACTTGTTGCCCGCTATGATCCGGCAACCGACAGTGTTGATTGGCTGCAAGGTACCGGACAGAACGTGACTCACATGCTCGTCGTCACCCGCGATGAGCGCAAGATATTCACCGCCAACATCGGCTCCGATTCAGTCAGTGTGATTGCGGCCACGGGTAGCGCGCCAAGCTGGCGCGTCACCCAGATTGCGGTCGGCAAACGTCCGGAGGGAATTGACATTTCGCCCGACCAGAAAGAAGTCTGGGTTGCGCACTCCCGGGATGGCGGCGTCAGCGTCATTGACGTGGAAACGGAAACCGTCAAAAACACGCTTCCGTCGTTCACCAGGCACTCCAATCGTCTCAAGTTCACTCCGGACGGCAAACTGGTGTTGATTACCGATCCGGAATCCAACGAAGTGCTGGTCATCGCCAGCGCCACGCGCAAGCTCCTGAAACGGATTCCCGTGTGTGCGCTTCCGGAAGGCCTGCTGATGAATCCGGACAACAAGGTGGCCTTCGTTGCCTGCGCGCAAGCCGGGCAGATTGGCATCATTGATTTGGCCTCATTCACACAAACCGGAACGATGGACGTTGGCCCCGGCCCCGATGGCATGGCTTGGGTGAAATAAAAGTTGTCAAACTGCAGTTGTTGTTTGTTAAGCCAGACTGGGCTGGTTCTTCCTGGCCCACGACTGCGCCGCGGCAATACGTTTTGCAACGGGAGGATGGGAATGGAACAGCACTTCCACCAACCGCGAGGGCTGGCTTTCACTCAGGTTCTGCTTGTTAAGCTTTTCCATGGCGCTGATGTAAGGCTCCACACTGGGTACAGACTTCCAGCAATATAAGTCCGCCTGGCGCTCGTTGAATCTGGAGTAGGCGTTCAGCGCCGGCATCAGTAGCATGGAGAGCAGCGTTGAGACCAGCACCAGCAGCGGCAGATTGGCGAAGTCGGTCAAGTGCAGGAACATGTGCCGCTGGTAAATGGCATATTGCAACACGCGGTTTGCGGCCCAGAATCCCGCTAACGTCACGGCCGCTTCCACCACGATGGTTTTAAGAATGTGGCCGTGGGCATGATGTCCGAGCTCATGCGCCAGCACCGCTTCGATTTCGTCGTTGGTGTAGTTCTCCAGCAGCGTGTCCGCCAGGATGATGCGGCGCGTGTGGCCTAAACCGGTAAGGGCCGCATTGGCTTTCTTGCTTTTTTCCGAGAGCTTCCATTCATACACGCCGCGGACACGCGTTCCTGCGCGCTCGCCCAGGCGCACCAGGCGCGCCTTCAGGTCGTCATTCTGCAGGGGCACGAATTTGTAGAACAGGGGCAACAACACCACCGGCGCTATCTGCGCAAAAAGAACAAACAGTCCGAGGCAGATGATCCAGGCATAGATCCACCAGCGCGCCGAATCGGCCCGCATCAAGCCGTAGATGATCTCCGCCAGCCCGGCGGCAATGATCAGGCCCAGGGCCCATCCCTTGAACTCGTCGAACAACCAGGCGCCAAATCTCTGGTTGGAAAGATTGAAGCGATGCTCCAGCCGGAACCCGTAAAAATCCAGCGCTGCGTTCAGCAACTTGCTGATCACGCTCAGCAGGAAGACGTAAAACAAAAGCGCCAACGAGTAGTGTTCCGATACGCGAAAAGAAATATCATGCAGCTTGCTGGTCCAACCGGTAGCCAGCAGGACAACCAGAAAACCAAGACCCAGGCCCAGGTCGCCGAGTTCCAGCCAGCGCTTGACGCGGTTGTACTCGCGCGCTCCCGGCGTGTCGGGTTGAGTGTTTGGGGCGGGCAAGCTCATGGGTGTTCGTGCAATCCCTTACAGCATATCTTTAAACTGCAAACTAACAAATCTCGCGGGCATGGAGCCGGCATTGGTAATGGAATGGACCACTGGATCGACCCAGCGAACATCTCCCACCACACGGCGGACCTCGACCCGGTCTCGGCCATGGACCACTTGCGTCAGGTCCAGATCAGAGACGGCAACCACCAGATGCGCGGCAGGCGCGTGCTCGGAATAGGTCGCGCCCGGCGGCATCAGCACGGAAATCGCCGACCACTGGTCGGACTGTAGCACTATCCGCGCGCTGGCACATTTTTCTTGAGCGTCCGCCGGACAGGGAATCGGGACTTCGCACGCGCTGGCGCATGGACGGGCATTCGTTGAAGGCTTAAGCAATTCGATCGTGATGTTATGAAACGGACGTTCGCTACTATTCGTCACGGCGTGGGCGAACCCGCCCTGGGTGAACCTTACTTCGCCATCGTTCAAGACCACCGGAAAGGACTTCTCTCCGACTCTGGCGTTTACGATCGCCGCATCGCCCAGAGTCACGTACAGGTAATCGTAGTTGTGGCGATGCACCAGGGTTGACGCCTTCGCCGGCGCCAGCACGTTGAACACGCGGACCCAATCGTTTTTGAACACCAGGTGATGGCTGGGTTCGGACGTAATCTCAACCGTGTCCTGCGCCGGGGCCAGCACGGCAAACGCCGCCAGGAAAAGCGCAGTTCTTGTGGCGGTGGTCATTTTCAGGCTCTCGTGCATCGGCAAAGCATGGCGGTCACTAGAACAACGCATTTAGAACGACTTCAACTAGAACGACTTCATTCAGAACGGCTTCACTCAGAAAACAATGAAGTGTTTCTTCTTTTTGTGTTTTGCTGCTTCCACTGCCGGGTCATTGACCGCAACCACCATCGGTTTGGACTGGTTGGGGCTTGCTCCGGTGTCGGTAAATCCCGGCTTGATCTCAACATAGGCTTCTTCGCGACACTTCTGCAGGTAAGTACGCGCCGCGGGCTCCAGTCTTTGCACGTAGATGGCCTGCCGGATTTGCTCTTCGACGGTCTTCAACGGCGGGACCCCGGGCTGGTGATGCGCGACCACTTTCAGAATCAGGAAGCCCTGCTTGGTCCGCAGAACGTCGGTGAGCTCGCCCTGTTTCAGCGAAAAGGTCTTGTCTTCCAGTTCCTTGGCCAGTTCTCCACGCTTAAAGGCGCCGATATCGCCGCCCTGGGCCGCTGTTGGACCGTCAGAACTGGTCTTGGCGGTGTCTTCAAACTTGGCCCCTTTGCGCAACGCTTCCAGCAGCGTGCGCGCTTTGGCTTCCGCCTGGGCCACTTGCGCGGGATCGTCCGGAAGCGCCGGCTTATCTTTCTCCGGCGCAGGTTTGACGGTTTGGATGGAGATCAGAATCTCCGACAACTGCACTTCTTCCGGCGCTTCCATGTCTTTCTGGTGCTCGTTGTAGAAAGCCTGTACTTCCTCATTCGTGATATGAATTCGCGATCCTACCTCGCGGCCAATGACCTGTTCGCGGATAATCCGGTTGCGGGTCTCGTCTTTGAAGTCCTCAAACGATACGCCTTGTTCCTTGGCCGCTTTTTCCAGGTCATCGATGCTGGCCAGGTTCATCTTTTTGCGGATCTCGTCCAGCTGCTTGATCAGCTCGGTGTCCGCGGTGATGCCCAGTTCTTTTCCTTTTTCCAGAAGACATTTGGTGTCTATCAGGTCGCGCAGGACGTCCGGTTCGGCGGTGTTCCACTTTGCTTGCCAGTCGCCGGGAAAGCGCTGTTTGATTTCCTCCAGGGTCGCCTGGCTGGCCCTTTGCAGGTCGGCCCGGGTGATGATCTGGTCGTTAACCCGGGCGATGATTTCGTCCACAATGTTGTCGGCGTACAGCGCGACGGCAAACAGGGTAACCACAACGGCTATAAAAGATGATTTTTTTAACATGGCGACTGCTTTCAGAATATGGGGGTCACGGACTCCGCTTATTCTAGCAGTCACGGACGCTCTCAGCTACCGGCAGCGCGCTCGGGTAACGGCCGTTATTTGGGCTTTTTCTTGCCAAACAGGCCGCCCAGGGAGTCCCCGACCCCTTGCGCAGGACCCGGCAAGTTGTTACTCAACACGGTGTTCTTGAGCGCGGAGCCCACGTCCGGAAGGAATATCGGACTCGCCGTACTTCCGGTAATCGTGAACGGAATGCCTCCTCCCTTGCTCTGGCTCTGGCCAGTGAGACTGGAAAGCCCGCCGATCGCGTTGCTGGCGACGCCGCCAGCCAGCTTCATGGACATCTTGAAGTTCAGCGAATTATTGCTGCCCACAACTCCGTTGCCCGTGAGTTGTCCCATGGACGGCGCGTCCAGGAAAATGTTGTCGGCGCGCAGTCCGTCCGGGGCCATGTGCAGCGCGCTGTTGAACGTCTGGATCAACGTATCGTTGCTGGACTTAATGCCGCTCAGAGCGCCCATGGCCCCGAGCTTCGAAGCCAGATCGAAGCCTTTCAGGTGCGTGCCAGCTACGTTGACCGGACCGGTGATCACCAGACGGTCCAGCGGACCGTCCGCCGTCAGGTCCATGTTGATGGTCCCGCCCTGCAAGGACGCTCCTGAAGGCAGCGTCACGCCAAAGGCCGGCAACAATCCTTCAACGTCATTCACCGCCATGCTCTTTCCCGCAATCTTCATATGGGTCACGATGCTCTCGCCGTGGGCGTTCAGCGTGCCGTTCGCCGTGGCCGTGCTGCCGCCGGTGTGCACGTCCGCCTTGACCGTGCCGCTCTCCGAGTCCAGGTTGAAGTCGGAGTTGTAATCCATCGCAATCGCTCCCCGCGCCGGCGCTCCCGCTTTTACCAGCTTCAGGCCGTTCGCCGTGCCCTTGCCTTCGGAATGTACGGTGCGTCCGTCGGACTTGACCTCTCCGGTGAAATCAACCACTCCCGCCAGACCGGAACTCGGATCGAACAATCCGCTGGCGGCCAGATCGGAATGTTCCAGCTTGACCTTGGCTTGCAACGGCGTCTTGGAGGTATCGTTCGCGTCGAGCGGACCCGCCTGGCCTTCCACATCCAGCGTTCCGCCTCCGGGCGTGCTGGCGGTGAGCGTAAACGGCATGGCCGTGGTGGCCGATATGTCCCGCACCACCAGGTGGACTTTTTCGTACACGCGCTCGTGGCCGGCCGCATGTCCGGTGCTCTGTGCGATCCGCACCTTGCCGTTCACAATTTCCACCTTCCCGACTTCCAGGTCGGTCGGCGACGAATCAGCCGGCGTGCTGCCTTTGGCCGCCGCGGTCCCAAAGGTCGAGTAGTTCCACTTTCCGGCGCCATTCTTCAGCAGCACAATGTCCGGACTGTCCACGGTCAGGGAAGTGACTTTAATCTGCTTGGAAAAGATCAGGGGCAGCATCTGCAGCCCGACTTTTACGGAAGCAGCCTGCAGAAACGGGTCTTTGCCGAACTTCGGATCATCGCTGATCGAAATATCGCTGGCCGTCGCTCCGCCGCTGAAAATCGAGGCCTCCAGCTTGCCCACATGCACCGTGCGGCCAAGCGCCGCCGAAAGTTTGGTCTCAATCTGCGGACGAAAACTGTCCACGTTGATGAACAAAGGCACGATCAACAGGGCAAGAACAATCACCCCGACGATAGATCCAGCAATGATAAATAAGCGTTTCATAACAAAAATGCTAGCAGAAAGGGAAACCTAAAAAAGGCCAAGAATGCACACTTTGCGGCGATTATTTGTGGTTCAGTCTGGGGTTTACGATCACGGCGATCTTCCTGCCGCTTCCCTGCTAACAGGGAAAAAAACAGGGGAGAACGCGAGCGCTTGGATACTCCAGACATGCAAAACCTCGATTCCACGGGCCTTTCGTGAACCTTTTTCCCGGACGGAGTCAATTCGTAACAGGGAGCGAACAGGGGAAGAACAGGGGAGGAACAGGGGGAAATCGCGCGTGATCGCCGCGATCGCACGTCATCCCACCCCAACACGCGAAAACCGCGCGTGTCGGGGACCCCGGTGATCGCCGCGATCGGAAAACCATACCACTGATAACACTGATGTTGGCTGATTGCTGACTGCTGAGTGCTGATTGCTTCCTCGCTTTAGGTTTTCAAAGATCGTTCTCTACGGTCCGCCTGGGCGGGCCTGGGGTTTTTTCCGGCTAACAACTAAATACTAAGTACTAACTACTGCCCTTGCGCGGCGCGCATGGTACCGCGAAACCCTAGCGAAATGCAATAGCTAATTTGTCTGTATTTTCAATGAGTTACCAGATGGTCTTTTTGCCCGTCTTAAACGTGTTTTTTCGGATTCGTTTGGCTAACTGGCAATTGCTTGCTACTGATTGCTTATTTTCACCCTGCCCGCCTCTGTGTTCTTCTCTGTGTCCTTTGTGGTTGAGGTTTTGGTTCGGCTTGTGGCTGACTGCCAATTGCCAACTGCCAATTGCTTAGTTCTTAGAATCGTTCTAACTTGACGCTGAAGCGCCAGGCTCGTAGTCAGCCAACCATCACGGTCGTAGTCTCTTCTGCGGCTATTACGCAGTGCCCTTGGTTGTAAGAAGGAAGAAGGACAAATCAGCCGGCATCGAGCGTTCCATTTTGGGATTGAGTGCAGTTGTATGGGGCTGACGAACGGGCAACTGCAATTCCGTTTTCACCCTCTAAGACTCAGTCTAGAACGGCTCGGCTGCTGAGTTGAATTTTGATTTTTTGAGAAAACTTTGAGAGTTCTTTGAGGACTTTGGTGCGCGGATTCTGCTAGCGTCCAACCCGTCAAGCAGCAGGAGGGTCTGGTTCGCAGCGATGTGGTGTCGATTATCTCAGCGGCACGGCGACGAGTACCGTTCCTAATTGTTTGCGCAGAGGAGACGTGATGAGAAGAATCGGATTTGTGGGAGTAGCGTTCGTGAACGGCGTGCTAGCGCACAGGATGAGTCGCGCAGCGATCTGCCAATTGCTGCAAGTTGTTTCATTTGTGCTGATTCTGGCGATGCCAGGCAGGGCGCAAATCACGGAAGTCAAGAACACGACTTCGACACCTGTCCCTGGGTCCGGTCACAGTTACCTTGGCTTCCTCAACGAGACCACAAATCCGGCCAACGGTTCGGTGAGTCTCCGCATTCAGCTCCCGGTTCCCAGCGGCCGCGGCATCAGCCTGCCATTCTCGATTGCATACGATTCCAACGGTGCCCACATCATCACGCGGGACAACCAGGGCTGGAACGTCAACGATGGGGTCATGGACCGAGGCAGCCGGGCAGGTGGTGGGTGGTCCTATTCTTTGCCGCGAATTTCCTATGTGAGCACCGTCGCCACGCCGGGCTGCACTTATGACTACTACTCGAACTATGTTTTCTACGATCCAAGTGGCGGCCGTCACAACCTTTACCTAGCCGATCAAATCAGGCTCGATCCAAGCAACATCGGATGCAATGACGGCGGATTGCCACCAGTTTTGGCCGGTGGGGACGAGTTTTACCTAGCCGACTGGAGCAACGGCCAGTTCGTAAGAAGTCTTGATGGTTCGACATACGAGTTTGGGTCCGCCACGGGGACCCCTTGGGGATTTGGTGCCCTCGCCAATGGAATCACGGATCGAAATGGCAATCAGATCACGATCCAAAATACAGGAGGCGGGACAGGAGGCTTCGCTGTGCAAGACACATTGCAACGGACGGCAGTTTCCGCCTCTGGTTTCGGCAACAATGGGGACACGATCAGCGTCGCTGGTCTCTCCCAGCCCTACACGCTCTCTTGGGGAAGTGCTCCGTCGAACTTCAGTGTCTCAGGAAATCAACTGTACATGTCTCCCGGCGGCAGTTGCGCCCCCGCCCTTCCTGTAAGCTACAGCTCTGTTCTCCCCGTCGTTACGACCGTTACGCTGCCAGACGGCAATCGATATCAGTTCTTCTATGACGCTACTTACGGAGTATTGCAGCAGATTATTTATCCTACCGGCGCTTGGATTAAGTATACCTGGAAGATCAATTTACTCACTGATCTCATCCATTATTCAGACCCTGGAGTAGTTAACCCACCTAATCCTCCCGGCCCTCCCACTGCTTGTTGGTATTCGCATGACTGGTACGCGGTTGCCACTCGCGAAGTCAGCGTCGACGGGGCCAATGTCGCTTTGCATCAAGACTTCAATTACTCCACGACATGGAACCCATCTAATTTTCAGAGCTGGACCGGAAAACAGACGACCGTGACCACACACGACCTGGTTACCGGGCAAATCTCCGTAGCGACATATACTTACTCCGCCGGCGGCATCATGGAAGATGATCCTATTACCGGTGCAAACAGCTTTTCTCCGATGCCGCTGGAGAATACTGTCACCTACCAGCCTTCTGGCGGACCAGTACTCAAGACCGTAACCCAGCAGTGGGCCACGTCCAGCCTCCTTGCGAGCACGCAAGTCACCCTCGACAATGGCTTAACCTCGAAAACCAACTACAGTTACGCGACTAACCCGAGCAGTGAGGCAACAGGAACCTTCGTCAGCCTGGAGACAGAGGTGGACGAGTACGGCTTTGGCACAAATGCGCCCGGTGCTTTGCTGCGCCAGACCAAGACCACTTACGTGAGTTTCCCCGGAGGCACCATTCTTGATCGGCCAGCGAGCCTAACAGTCTACGACGGAAGCGGCAATACCATGGCAGCGACGGTCAACTGCTACGACCAGAGCACGCCCGCTGGTACCAGCGGCGTGGTCCAGCACGGTGGTGCGGGACTCGGCAATCTGACGCAGCAGCTACATTGGCTCAACCCTCCGGGAGGCAGTAATCCTCTGCCCACCTGCCAGACGGGCGCGTCTTCCAGTGCTCTTTCCACGACCTTCACATACGACGACACTGGCCAAGTGCTCTCCTCGACGGACCCAAACGGCAACCCGACGCAGTATTCATATACTGACAGTTTCACCGAGGGAACTGCTCCGGGGACTACCAACGCTTATGTCACGATGATCACCCGTCCGAAGACCGGGAATGTGAATCACATCGAGAAGTTCTCATATGCCTACTCGGACGGTCAGCTCACTAAGCACACCGATGAGAACGGCCAATCCACCAGCTATCTCCGCAGTGATGTCTTGCGGCGGTTGACCGAGGTGGACCTTCCTGATACGGGAAAGACAACATACAACTATCACAACGATTCCTTGCCGCTCACCGTGACCAGGACCGTCTTAGCGACACCTGACCCCAGCATCATCACCTCGACCGTTTACGATGGCCTTGGCCGTGTTGCTACGACCAGCGTCGACAGTGATCCTGAGGGAGTGAGTCAGGTTGATTTCACCTATGACGGTCTTGGACATAAACTCACGGAGAGCAACCCACACCGAGTTGCCACTGCGACAGACAGTACGACAGACGGCACAACGATCTACACGTACGACGCCCTGGGCCGCTTGACACAAGCCACGAAGCAGGACGGCAGCGTGAGTACGGTCTCTTACACTGGCAACTGCACTACTGCGACCGACGAAGCAGGCAAGCAGCGCAAGAGTTGCATTGACGGGTTGGGAAGCCTGATTGAAGTAGATGAACCGAACCCTGGCGCAACGGCCACCCACGCGACCGGTTGGCTCACCATTCTCGGGAGCGAACAGACTACTAACGGGACACTGACAATCACGGTCCCTGGCTCTGGTTTCGAGACGCCGTCCGTGGGCTCCGGTGGATCAGCCTACCAATATGATCCCACCGGCAGCTCTTGGACTTTTACCGGCGGCGCGGGATTGACCGGAAACAACAGCGGCTTCACTTCGAACCAGGTGGCCCCCGAAGGCCAGCAGGTGGCGTTTCTGCAGGCAGCAGGAGGGAGTATCTCCCAGTCGCTCTCCGGTTTTCAGGCCGGAGCAAGCTATACGGTCAGCTTCCAGGCGGCCCAACGCGGGAATGTCTCAAACGGAGGACAGGATTTTGATGTCTATCTGGACTCGACGTTGCTGGCGACCTTCAAACCAGCGGGCACTAACTATGCCGTCCTGTCAACTCCGGCCTTCACTACCGCTGCGGGCGCGCACACGCTTAAATTTGTGGGCCGCAACTCTGCCGGCGGAGACAACACCGCCTTTATTGACGCCGTGCAGGTGACCGGGACTACCGTGGCGGCGGATACGGGCACGGTCAGTATCGGCGGGACATACACCGTGAACTACGGTGCGGGGGACACACCATCCAGCATCGCCACCCGCTTGGCGGCTGCCATCACCGCCGGAGGCTATGCCAACGCCGTAGCTTCGGGCGCTACCATCAACATCACTAGCACTATTGCGGGACCGGCCGGGGATTACCCGCTTTCGGCCTCATATACCTGGAATAGCAGCCAGTTCACAAATCCGTCATTTACTACTTCAGTCTCCGGCCCCAACATGACCGGGGGCTACAACGCCAGCGACCTGAACAACAATCCGCTGATTACCCTCTACACGTATGACACGCTGGGCAATCTGCTCTGCGTAGAGCAGCATGGCGACGGCAGCGGAACCGGGTGCAGCGCGTCGCCCACAAGTGACGCGAGCAGCGCATGGAGGGTGCGGCGGTTTGCGTATGATTCTCTCTCGCGGCTGCTGACGGCCCACAACCCGGAATCGGGTACGATAACATATTCGTATGACGCAGACGGGAACGTCCTGCAGAAGACTTCGCCCGCGCCCAATCAAACCGGCACGGCCACGCAGACCATCAGCTACTGCTATGACGCGCTGAACCGCGTCACGGGCAAAGCCTACAGTGCGCAGACGTGCACCAACGGGCAGCTCCCGGCGGGTACGGCCGTGGTCAGCTATGTGTATGACCAGGGCGCGAACGCCATCGGCAAACTCAGTAGCTTTGCCGACCAGGCCGGCTCCGGCAGCTATGTCTATGACGTGCTGGGCCGCATCGCGAGCGAGCAGCGAACGATTGCCGGTGTCACCAAGAACCTGAGCTACACCTACAACCTGGACAGCTCGGTGGCCACGGTGAAGTATCCGAGCGGCGCTGTGATCACCTACACGCCGGATTCGGCGGGTAGAATGCTTTCCGCCGCGGACCTCGGCAACAACATCAATTACGCTACCGGGGCAACGTATGGACCTGACGGCGCGCTGACGGGCTTTTTGAGCGGACACACCGGCAGCTTCAACGGCATCACCAACAGCTTCAGCTTCAACAAGCGCCTGCAGCCGATTAACATGTCCGCTGTCTCTCCTACGGCGACGGTTTTCAGCATCAATTACGACTTCCACGTAGGAAACGGCACGAGCGGCACCGACAACGGGAATGTCTGGGGTATCACCAACAACAGAGACAACACGCGCAACCAAACCTTCACGTACGACGCGCTCAACAGGCTCACGTCAGCGCAGAACGCCGGGACCGATTGCAGCATAAAAGTGCTCAATCCAGCGACCGCAACCAAGTTCTGGGGCAACAGCTATTCTTATGACGCCTGGGGCAATCTGCTGGGCAAGAGTCAGACCAAGTGTTCAGCGGAACACCTGAGCATAACCGCCGACACCAACAATCACATCCACAGCCTTTCTGGACCGGATTACACCTACGACGCCGCCGGGAACATGACGTACGACGTGACCGACGGAGTCACCGCCACTTACGACGCAGAGAACCGGATCAGCGCGGCCACCAAGAACAGCGCGACCGCGACGTACACGTACGACGATGATGGCAACCGCGTCGTAAAGACCAACGGCAGCACCGGCACGCTCTACTGGTACATGACGCCAGGGATTGTCGGGGAGAGCGATCTGGCGGGCAATCTCAAAACCGAATACGTGTTCTTCGACGGCGAGCGCGTGGCGCGCAGAGACTTCCCGTCCGGGAACGTGTCGTATTACTTCTCCGACCACCTGAAGACCGCCTCGGTGGTCACCGACGCCTCGGGCACGATTCTCGACGAATCGGACTATTACCCCTGGGGCGGCGAACTCCAGTTCGTCAACAACCTGGACAACCACTACAAATTCACCGGCAAAGAACGCGACTCCGAAACCGGCCTGGATTACTTCGGCGCGCGGTATTACTCCAACGGCTTGGGCAGGTTCATCAGCGCTGATTGGTCCGCAACGCCGATTCCGGTGCCATACGCGGACTTTGGTGACCCTCAGTCGCTCAACCAGTACAGCTATGTGAGAAACATTCCGACGGTTAAAGTGGATGCCGATGGGCATGGGGTCTGTCCGCCGGACTGCGACGTAGAGCCAGAGGTTGACATGGAGAAGGTCAAGGAGACGCTACGGCAACTTGAGTCAGAGGCGCCAGAGGCTCCAGCGGGTGCCAGCCTTCTCCCGGCTGTGGGAGTGGGCATCGCTCTTGGTGCCGAAGCTTATACTGGCATCAAAATCTGGGCTATGAATACCCAGTCTGATGCAACAAATCAACTGGTCCATGAGAGCAATCTCAATCAGCAGCAAATTGCCAAGAACAAGCAACAGCTAGGCCAAGCCAGAGGTGCTGATGAGGACAAAAGCCAGAGCGATGATGCTAAAGATAAGGCGCGAACGAACGGCGGGCTGGTCAAGGATCAACCGGCTACAGGGCCAGGGACTGTCCCCCCAGATCAGCGCGATCCGAAGCGCCTGTGGACCAAGGCTGAGAGACAAGCGAAACTCGATCAACAGGGTGGAAAATGCGCCCGCTGCGGAAAGAAGAAAACAGTGGACGAGACGCAGAGCCACCACAAGAAGAGGCATGCCAATGGCGGGAAAACTGACGATGCGAATCACGCTGCAGTGTGCAAAAATGATTGCCACAAGGAATTACACCGAGATTAAAGGGCAAGAGCTAAAGCCATGACGAATGAAGTCCAAAAAAGGCAGATGCTTGAGCGCATTCGGGAGAACATCGCTCGAAGTGGGCAGCATGTTTACGTAGTCTCGGGAGGAGAAACACCACGCTTTGCATACACCATCGGGGTAAGCGAGTCGGTCGGCGTTGAGCTTATCTTGGCCGGCGCTATTTTCTACATGAAGGATGAAGTGGTGAAAATCATCAACGATATCGCTACGCAACTGAAAGCACAGCGCGATCGGGAGCTCTTTGAAGTTACCGGGCGGGGTTCGTTCACCCTGCGCAAAGTGCATAGCAGTTGGGCAGCGGAGTTCATGTTGGGGGCGTTCGACTATTACCAAAAGCGTGATATTCCAGCGCTTCAGATTGTTCCCGATGAGGCTCATTGGACCATTGACGTGCCAGACATGAGTGCGCCCTGGAGCACAACCAAAGAACCTGTATGGCAATGGTTGCACGAGCCATGGACCTACCCTGTGCCCAAAGACGCGACTGCCGCAACCAATCTCTCGGCCCTTCGCGGAGATCGAATCACCGAGGTTATGCGCTGGGAGGAGGACGAGTGGGAGATGTTCGCCGGGGCGGGACCCGATGTTCCGAAAGACGAGATGCGCGTGGTTTCTCTCGGGACTCTCGTTGCAGCGGACATATCCCTTGCTCCGGTTATGAATCTGGCGATAGAGGAAGGACTCTGGCGCGGTCCTGACCCGGACTCGGAGTGGCATCCATGGCGCAAGCGTCAACAGGGGATTGTGCAGTAGGGGGTGCCCCGGCGATCTGCCGCCAACTGGCTTTGCCCTTGAAACCCCCCGGGTTTTCCCACCCTTTGTAGAGGCCAATGGATTTCATGCCTGTGGACTTAAAAAAGCATGCATTATCGCTCTTGAGGCTATCTCAAAAGTTTCTTGTCGAAGATGGTGATCTCGATCCCACCGCGTTCATCATCACCGGCGATGATCAACTGCTTCGACCAATCGACCTGCACGACGAGCCAGCCAAGAGAGAGTCTTGCGCCAAGGTCGTCAACGAGGCGCGGCAGAAAAACGCCATGGCCATTATCACAATCTTCTTGGCGCGGTCTAAAGACTTCGACCGGGAAGACTTTGCCAAAGAGGCCTACTCTTGGGGCGACATTCAGGAGGGAAACTCGGAACGATGCATCCTGGTAACGCTCTCTGGTCCGGGCACCAAAAACTGGGCGGCTGCCTTGCCCTTTGAACTCAAGAACGGGAAAACGGTTTTTGAAAAACGTGTGGAATTTGCTAAGGGTGTAGACCTAGGACTCTTCCCGGGTTGGTCAGAGCAGATTACAAGTCCGAGAGTTACTTAGGGCGCGGACGAGTGGCCCACCCTTTCTTCCTGGTTTTTCTAAGCCTCTCGACAAACGAGGGTGCCCTACCTTTCGCGGTTTTGTTTTTTGCGAAAGGTGGGATTCGAGGATGTCAGCCTTACCTGTCGGAAGCCACGAAATGGTTCTCTTGGGTTAAAATGTCGAACCCATGCCCAAATGCTTGCGACGGATCCATGGTGGCGGCGATTGGCATTTCATCACGTGTTCCTGTTATAGACGACAGCAGTTTTTGAGTTCCGTGCGCCGTAAGAATTTGTTCCTGCAGATTCTGGAAGAAGTTCGCGTCAAGCACAACCTTATCGTCGCTGGCTACGTTGTTATGCCGGAACACTTTCATCTCCTGATCAGTGAGCCAACGAAGGGAACTCTTTCTCTGACGATGCAGGTGTTGAAACAGAGAGTGTCGCGCGCGTGCCGGAAGAAGTCAGCGCAGCGGAAACAGATGGACTTGTGGACCACGGAACTTCCAGCGGCTTTCTGGCAGCGGCGGTATTACGACTTCAATATTTACTTGGAACGTAAATATACTGAGAAACTAAGGTACATCCACCGGAATCCGGTGAAGCGCGGTTTGGTGGAGTCGCCCGAGTTGTGGCAGCGGAGCAGTTATCGTTATTACTGTTTCGGAGAAGAAGGACCGGTGAAGGTCGGCAGCTATCGTGGGACCCACCCTTTCGCAAAAAGCAAACCCGCGAAAGGGTAGGGCACCCTCGTTTGTCGAGAGGGGCAGAAAAACCGGGGAAGGCTGGGCCACCCGTCCAAAATATGCCAAACGGAGCGATATGCTCATTGCGGCCGTCCGCCTGGCGAGAGAAGAGATCAAGCAGACGCCATGTAGACGCCATGCAGACGTCGAGGCCTGACCATCTGTCCACCAGCTCACGTTTCCGGCGGAAAGAAAGGCACCTATCTCACACCTAACGCTGAAGAAAACCAATCTTGCCGTCTATGCGATTGCCGCTGCGCTTCTCGTTATCCAGGCAGCGCAGGTCACGTTCACCATTCACCGCGAATCGCTGACGTGGGACGAAAGCAACCACATGTTTGCCGGTTACATGATGTGGAAGACCGGCGACTACGGATTAAATCCTGAGCATCCTCCGCTGGCAAAACTTCTGGCGACGTTGCCCCTCGTTCGCGAGCCGCTCTGGATTCCTCCGATGCAAGATCGAGATTTCAAAATAGAGGCTTTCCTCGACGGGCATGACTGGCTAGCGCGCAATGACGGAGCAGCGCAGCGATTGGTCTTCCGCATGCGATTGGCTACACTTCCTCTGGCCCTCGGACTGTCATGGCTCGTCTTCCTCGCAGCCTGGGAATGGTTTGGTCCGACCGCGGCTCTGATTGCGCTTACGCTCGCAGTATTCGACCCCAATATCGTTGCTCATTCCGGTCTGGTCACCACCGACGCCGGAGTGACCTGTTTTTTCCTTGCCAGCATTTACGCGTTTTATCGATACATCGATAAGCCACGCCTCGACCGGCTTCTTCTCGCCGGGCTTGCGGTCGGCCTCCTGCTTGCAACCAAGCATAGTGGGATCCTGATCGGCCCAATGCTGGTGCTTCTTGCTGCGTATGAAGTCTGGCGCACACCACGCGACTCGCGAAAGAGCCAGGCAGTGCGCATGGTTGGAGCGTTGGCAGGCATTGTCGTATTGAGCGTTGCGGTGCTCTGGGCTTTCTATGGATTTCGTTATGCTGCGCGTCCTGCGCCGCTACAGTTGAGCACGTCATTAGTGGATTACACCGCCCCACTGGGTGGGTTCAGTCGCGGCGTCGTCCTCTGGTTTGCGCATTGGCATCTCTTGCCTGAGTCGTATCTGATGGGACTGGTCGATGTAAAGCGGATGGCGGACTTCTATCCCACTTTCATCCTCGGCCAGGTCCACGCAAAAGGTGTGTGGTGGTATTTCCCGATCGTGCTCCTTATCAAGACCACGCTGGGTATGCTCGCACTCGCAGCGCTGGCCAGTCTCGCGATCTGGCGTCGAGAGATAAAGAATTTGCGAGCAGTCGTATACATCGCAATCCCATTCGCCGTGTACTTGTTCGTAGCCATGGCGTCGGGGATGAACATCGGCGCGCGCCACATTCTCCCTCTCTACGCCATGCTTGCCATCTTAATCGGCGGTGGAGTCTGCGCACTGGTTGGTGTCGCTACGAGCGAGCAAGTTGGCGCTCAGGCGATTCACGTAAACAAGAAATGGGCTTGGGTATGCGGCGTGCTGGTCGTCGCGCATATTGTGTCTGCGCTAATGGTGTTTCCGTACGGGATCGCTTACGCAAATGAAGCTTGGGGAGGCCCAACCAAGGTCCACAACCTGCTGAGCGACGCGAACGTGGATTGGGCGCAGCAGTTGATCCAGGTCAAGCAGTGGCAGGACCGCCATCCGAATGAGGAATGCTGGTTCGCTTACTTCGCCTATCCTGAGATCGATCCAGGTATGTACGGCATACGCTGCCATCATCTTCCTACACTGGTCACGATATGGCTTGGCGGAGCGGAGCCGATCCCGCCGGTGGTGAATGGAACTGTGCTGATCAGCGCCGGCGAACTCAGCGGCTGCGAATGGCCGTCCGGCAAGCTCAATCCCTACCGGAATTTTCAATCGCGCAAGCCGGACGAGACGATCGATTATGGCGTGTTCGTCTATCACGGCAGTTTCGCAGTGCCGGAGATCGCCTCAGCAAGCCTTGCGCAAGTAGCGATGAAGTTGGACGCCGAGGGCAAGATGCAAGAGGCATTGGAAGCCGCTCAGTCGGCCGTGCGTCTCGATCCCGGCAGCGTCATCGCACAGACCGAGTTAGGAGACACAGCGACAAAAGTCGGCAACCCGGCCCTTGCTCGAACTGCGTACACCGCCGCATTGGCCGCCGCACATGAACTCGCTCCGGATGCGCAGGTGAGCTACGTTCCAGGACTGGAGGCGAAGCTGAAGTGAACTAGAGAAGGATTTTGGTGGAAAACCCGGGGACAGACGGGACGTTGTCTGAATATTCTGCGTCAGTGTCGCTAGAATGACTCTGTGCCGAAGGACCAAACTCACTCCAAGCTTCTTGCAGATGCAGCCCGGGAAACCCTGGCGCCATTGGGGGTGTTCCAAAACGGCCGCTCCCGCCTGTGGATTGATGATCGCGGCTGGTGGATTACTCTCGTTCAGTTCCAACCCTCCTCGTGGTCCAAGGGCAGCTATTTGAACGTTGGGGCCATGTGGCTTTGGTACGAGAAGAATTTTTTCAGCTTTGACTACGGCCATCGTGTTGCCGCACATGTGCAATACCTCAACCGTGAGCAATTCAGGCCGGAAGCGCTAAGACTCGCCGCGTCCGCGCGCGATGAGGTCATCAAGTTGCGCAACCGTTTCTCATCGGTGCGCGATGCCGCTCATTGTTTGTTGCAAAAGGCGGACTCGACACCAAGCCTCTGGGACAGGTTTCATGCTGGCGCAGCGTTGGGTTATGTCGAAGACATCCAGCAGGCGCGACGGTGCTTCGAAGAAATCATCAAGCGCAAGGCGACCGATGAGTGGGAAACGACACTGCAAGAAACGGCGCGATGCCTGTCCAATGCCCTTGGCGACCCGCCGGCGTTCAAGAGGCGACTGCGGCAAACCATCCTCCGAACCCGCATGCTGCACAAACTGCCGGAGAGAAAAGAAGTTGGACTTTGAACCGCTGCGAACTGACCAAAAACTCGGGGACTGAATGATAGTGAACTCTCACCAATCTACTTCCCGAAACATCGCATGGGGGGCCTGGGCCGTGGTTGCGGCCGGGGGCCTGTTGTTTCTGGTGGGGGCCGGGCGCTTTGTGCACCGGCAGCACTTTGGTTTCAGCGACGCGCTGTATTGTTGTCTGGCGATCGTCCCGGCGGGGTTGTTGCTGCTGGTCTTTGACTACGTGGTGCATCATGCAAAGCTGGTATCGGTAATTCCTCTTGTTGCGGCCGGAGTGGCGGTCTTCTCGTTTCCCGTTTTTGATGTTGCGCTTGGATTGGCCCTGGTGGGAATCATCGCGGGCCCTGCTTTGAGGGACTGGAAGGACGAACGGCATCCGCGGAAAACCTGATGCTGGAGTTCGCGTGTTTCGCGTACGTTCGCGGCAATATCCGCTGGCCGTCCGATACAAGCCTTCTATTGGCTGGAGTTGCAGGTGCTCGCTATCTGCTTGATGGAGGCAACCGTAAGAGTGGACTGGGAGCCTGACTGGCCGGAGCTTGATGGGGTGATGGTGCCGGTGATCTCCACTCTGTGGCCGATGTGCTCGGTGAATTTGGTTTCATCTCCCGCTAATTGGTAGTTCGTGCCGGAGCCGTCCGTCAATTTGAAAGAGCCATTCCCGGCACTGACGCAGCCCATCACAATCGCCGGTTTGTCGGCTTTCCCGGTCTGCGGTGGTTGATTTCGTTCGTTATGCGAATCGGCCAGCGCGGCCCCACCGATGAAGCAGCACAGCAATGCGGTAATTACAACAGGGTTTCTCATGTGGTTTCGCTCCTGATTCAGCTCCCCTCGTGCCTGATTAGAGTTAGAAGGCTCGCCTTGCGTTGGGTCATTTCCCTACGGTCCTTTGTGCGCGGCCGATCCATCCTTGAACTTTGCCGGAGGTCTTTTCGGCCCTCCCGGAAGCCACCAGACGGCGGTTGTTCGTCGCTTTACCGACCGCCACTTTCACTTTGCCTTTCATTTCGTGGAGCCGGCCTTTGGTCTTGTTTTTCGTGCTGCGTTTCATCATTCTGTTCACGCCTTTCGTGATAAAGCGTTCAACTTCCTGCCGTTGTCCATGACCAGTATCAAACTTTGGGTTTTGCAAAACTGTTCCGAATTGACCGTTTCTGTAAACCGGCCGGCCGGAAAACGATCAGCCGCGAATGGACGCGAATTAACACGAATGTCATTTGGCAATCAAGCGAGGACCGCGTTGGCGCGCACTGGGAAATGCCCTGTTCGGCGAAGTGTTGATTCTTGAATTCGCGTATTTCGCGTGTATTCGCGGCAATAGCTGCTCTCGCGGCTCCCCTGCTCTTCCCAAAACCTCTTTCCAGGCGGATAATATGCGTTTTAACGAACTGTTAACACCGTCTGTACTGGAGCCAGGGCCCTCTCAACCGCAGCAGCAATCAGAAAAATCCGGCATGTAAAATTCGCCCGCGAGATGAGGCCGCGGCTCTCCGCGTGAAGGAGGCAGCTTGAAGGTTTACGAAGGCAAGGACATACGCAACCTGGTCGTGATGGGCCATTCCCACTCCGGCAAGACCACCATGGTTTCCGCCATGCTGTACACCGGCGGGGCCACGCCCCAGCTGGGCCGGGTGGATGACGGCA
>Ga0210407_10000290_pt1 | contig 60260 bp, 51 predicted proteins | sample IncBWC27MmetaG_FD_150860 | JGI IMG/M metagenome (GOLD analysis project Ga0210407, IMG submission 150860) | Forest soil microbial communities from Barre Woods Harvard Forest LTER site, Petersham, Massachusetts, United States - Inc-BW-C-27-M | ecosystem: Environmental > Terrestrial > Soil >...
TCCGATCTGTATGGCTTGTGCCATCCACTCCACGCTCGAGGCGGGATTCAGCTACGCAACCATAGAAATTAAGATTAACTATGTACGAGCGATTACCTCTGACACGGGCGAGGTACGGGCGGAGGGAAAAGTCATCAATGCAGGAAAGCGGATCGCGACGGCAGAAGGTCGGCTTCTTGATTTGGCGGGGAAGCTATACGCGCACGGGACCACAACATGCCTCATTTTTGCCCTGTAGATAATTGTCGCAGTTGTTCGTTGCCCACGTCTCGATTCATACCGTCGCTTCAGCAATTACGTTAGAACCCCTACAAATGGCTTCGCCGAACTCAGGTGCCTCTAAATGACACAAACGGCAAGAATTGAAATCAATTCTTTCGAAACCGTGACCCTTAGTGACAAGCAGTTTCTAATGGGGAATAAAGATGGATCCCGGCGCGCATCTCTGGGCATGCACGAGTTGATCCCTCGCGGATCGCGCTAATGGGCATCTCGAAAGGAGGTTTCTTGGCACTTTACGCGAGTCTCAAGCGCCTCCAAAGGGTGTACGGGCCGAAGGACCTTGAATTCGCCGCATACATTCCATTTTAGGCTCCCTGCTACACCATAGGGCGTACGAGGAATTCTTGAATTCCTTGCAATTTTGGGGGAAGGATCTAACGATTTTGAAGAATGCCAAGACAGCAGCCGTAGCAAGCGTTCATGGCCTTGCGGCCGCGAGATTTGGAACATCTCTAGAAAAAAAGAAAACATATAACGCTTAGCACCCATCTTGGTCCGAGCGTGCCATGTTTCAATCCAATGTCCAGTTGCCACATGAGGTGATTTCACTGGAGAACTTCAAATAGTTGTTTGATCGCCGCCCTCTGATGCAGATAGGATTTCATTCATGAAAGTTGTGGTTGAACTCGGGCAGGTGGAAAATTGGGGCGTCGCCTGGCTGCTCTTATGTCTATCGTTCGCAGCGAACATCATGGACGATGCGCTTAACGATTTTCTTGGCTATTACAACGCCACAGTTCTTACCCTTTACGGCCATTTCTCCTGGTTCCCCCGGATCGATCTACGTTTTCGAGAGTGGCTTGCCGGCGTGATCGCGGCGGATGGCGTTCTATTGCTCCTCAGTCCATGGGCCTTCCGCAACTCGCTCCTTGTGAGGCCAATCGCCTATGTTTTCTCCACAATCATGCTGCTGAATGGGTGTGACTGCATCCTGGCTACCGTGCGAGGCCACACAGTCGGTTCAGTGCATTTTACGGGGATGGCTCCCGGCACCCATTCGTCTCCTCCTTCTTGCCGCGTCGGCTTATCTGCTGCAACGGTTACGATCTTCCCCTTAAACTGGGTTCCGTTAGAGAGCCGCTGACAAGGGACAGAAGATTGCCACTTGGTGGAAGTAAATGAGGACATGGTTCGCGGAATGCCCAGACGAAATAACTCTAAATTGCATATAAACTACTGACTTGTAGAGACTTACGTCGTTTTTGAAAGAGCTGGATTGTTATTCACCCTGGTATCGAACCTGCTCACTCAAGGTGTGGAGAAAACATGACCGCAATTGCGATTCACACCTTAGAAGCGTGGGCCGACGCAGGTTTGGTCCGCGGACAGGTCGCAGGCGTGCGATCGCTGAACGCCTTGGTCGAGGAGATCGCGCAAACGGACATTCCCGTTCTCCTAGTGGGAGAGAGCGGGACTGGCAAAGAGGTTTATGCTCGGTTGATCCACCGGCTATCGGGGCTAGGCGAAGCCCCTCTTAAGAAGGTGAGTTGTGCTGCGCTGGACGCGGGCCGGTTGCTGGGAGAAGTGAAAGAGGAGTGTCTGGCGGGCAATGCAAGTCGAGAAGCCTCGCCGCGAACTTTGTTTTTGGATGGCGTGCACGAGCTGGATGCCGTCTGTCAACGGGCATTACTTTCACTGCTACCCGACGGAGAACCAAAAGGCTGCACGGGGAAGACGATTCCGCGATTTATCTCCTCGACATCGCGAAACTTGGAGAGCGAAATCGAAGCTGGACGTTTTCGCCGGGAACTATATTTCCGAATCAACGGAGTTGTTCTGCGATTGCCGCCCCTGCGGGAGCGAAAGGAAGATATTCCGGCACTCTTGGAATATTTTTTTCAGAAGCATTCAATTGAATTGGAGAAGAACACTCCGGAATTAAACAGCGATGCCCTCAAGTTACTGGAATCCTACGACTGGCCCGGAAACATTCGCGAACTGGAGAACCTCGCGAGAAGGATCGTTGCAGTTGGGGATGCTGCAGTGGCTCTTGCCGATCTGCGCGCGACTCGAGTCGCCGCCCCTGTAAACGATGATGGCTGGCGTGTATCATCGCTGAAGGTAGCCTCACGGGCAGCTTCTCGGCATGCAGAGCGCGAGTTGATACAGAATGCCCTAGAGCGAACCCACTGGAACCGGAAACGCGCGGCGCAGGATCTTCAGATCAGCTACAAGTCGCTGCTCTACAAGATCAAAGAGACGGGCCTGGAAGGAAAGAAGACGAGGCGGGGGTGAAGATATGGCAATAAGAAACGCGATTGTCGTGGCTGTGACCGCCTGCTTGATGGCGGGTGGAACACGGGCAGGCAGTGACCGCCGCCCGGCTCAAGACAAGCAAGAAGCAGCGAAGGGCGCGAAAAGCCAAACCACTGCAACAACGGTACAAAGTGCTGGGGAGGACCCCGCCTACAAAATTGGACCGCAAGACGTATTGAAAATTGATGTGTGGAAAGAAGAGCAACTAACGCGCACTGTGCCGGTACGCCCGGATGGAAAGATCACGCTACCTCTGCTTAATGACGTTCAGGCAGTCGGCCTGACACCGATGGAACTAGCCGGAGTAATCAGCGATCAGCTGAAGAAGTTTATTAACGGCCCGCAAGTGACCGTGAGCGTCACGGAGATCAATAGCCGTCGGGTCTATGTGAACGGAGAGGTCACAAAGTCGGGCGCCTACGCGCTACTCCCGCACATGACCGTGTTGCAGGCGCTCTCGAGCAGTGGCGGATTTACGCAGTTTGCACGAATAAAAAACATTTATGTGCTTCGTACCGAGAGCGGCAAGCAGATAAAAATGCCATTCAATTACAAAGAGGCGATCAGCGGGAAAAATGTCGCGCAAAACATCGAGTTGCAACCTGGCGACGTGATCGTGGTGCCTTAGGAAAAGGAAATGAAGGACTGGCAAAAATTCGCGCTCGGAATTGTCTGGGTGACGGCCGCTTGTCTGTGCCCATCTCCGTTGTTGGCCCAGCAGGAGGGTGGAGAAAAACCGAAGCCTGCGGCTCGCCAATATCCACCTCTTCTCGATACAAGCGACAATCAGCAAGACTCGGATCAGGGAACGCAGGCGATGCAGCCAGACAATAAACCATTGAGCGGCGTGCAGGACCCCACATTGGGGACTCCGGAGATGCGCCACAGCTACTGGGTGCCTGGGATTGAGTACAGCAACACCGCCAGGTCAAATTCCTTGAATCCCGCAGCGAACTCGGGGTGGACGACGACCAGTTTTGTGACCGGTAACGTAAGCTTGCTGGAAGCTTGGAGTCATTCCCTGCTTTCTGTGAATTATTCTGGCGGTGGTTATTTTTCAACGGACCCGATTCAGGGAGATGGACAAAATCATCAGCTGGCGGCAGCATACGAGATCGATCAACGAAGGTGGCAAATGCTTTTCGTTGACCAGTTCTCTTACCTACCGCAAAGTTCGTTTGGTTTCGGAGGCACGAGTGGATTGGCAGTTCCAGGCATCATGGGAACTTTGGCCGTACCCTTGCCTGGGCTCCAGAGTACCTACGTTCCTAGTCAAACCATTTTGACGACGAATGGCCCCCGCTACAGTAATGCCTCTGCCGTTCAGCTCACGTATGCGCTGAGTCCGCGTGGTTCAATCACACTCGCGGGAGTCTATGGCATCCTGCGCTTCGTCGATTCGGGAAATGTGAACAACGACAGCGAAATTCTAAATGCTGGGTACAACTACGCGATCACTCGAAAGGACACAGTAGGACTAGGCTACATATTCAGCGCCTACCGTTATCCGGGTGCTCCGCAAGCGATCGGCGACCACGTTGCGCAATTTCTATATGGAAGGAAGATCACCGGAAAGCTGGCGCTGAGACTTGCGGGCGGACCGGAGGTCACCACATTCCGGGTCGCCATCGGCGGTTCGAGCCAAAGGATTGCCGGGTCCGGAAATGTGGCCCTTACATACGCATTCGTCAGAAGCAGCGTCGCGCTGAGCTATTCGCATGGAGTGAGCGGGGGCAGCGGAGTCTTTACCGGGTCGATCATCGATCAAACAAACGCAACCTGGAGCAGACAGCTGACGCGAGTTTGGAATGGCAGCATCAATTTCGGCTATGCGAAAAACCGCCAAGTTCTGTCTCTGAATGCCGTGACCTCGCCGAGTTATGATACCTGGCTGGCGGGAGCGGGGTTGAGCCGACCGCTGGGCCGCACGGCAAACTTTTCACTCGCTTATCAGGCTCAAATTCAAAATTCCAACGTGGCGATCTGCAGCAATCCAACTTGCGGTAAGAATTACACCGTGAACCAGATTTTCGTCACTTTCCAGTGGCATACGAGACCACTTGTCTTGAGATAGTGCGAAATTATCATCCCGGACAGGTCACGAATCCAGATTCTCCGGGCCGCCGAGAAGTGAGAGAATATCAACAGCGATGGACGCTGCGTAGCGACAGGCCGGGAAAGTGCAGACACTATGTACAAAAGCTATTTCGGATTGAAAGACAATCCGTTCAATGTAAACCCAGATCCGCGCTACCTCTTTCTTACCAAAGAGATAGAAGAAGCGTTGAGCGGGCTGATGTATGGCGTTCAGAACCGCAAGGGCTTTATCACGCTCATCGGTGAAGTCGGCACGGGGAAAACCACTCTCATAAACCGGCTCGTCGAGTGGTTGCATCAACGGCGGGTAAGAACTGCGTTTCTATTTAATTCCCGGATGAACACGAGTCAGTTGTTCGATTTCATTCTGGCGGAGTTCGGTATTTCCTGCGAGTCTCGGACCAAGAGTCAGCAGTTGATGAGCCTAAATCAATGGCTTCTCGAGCGTTACCGTGCCGGTGAAACCACGGTGCTCATCGTGGACGAAGCACAGAACCTTACCTACCCGGTGCTCGAAGAGATTCGATTGTTGACCAATCTAGAGACATCCACAGAGAAGCTGTTGCAGATTGTATTGTCGGGACAGCAAGAGTTGGAAGAGAAGCTGAAGCTGCCGGAACTGCGCCAACTCCGCCAGCGAATTATGCTGCGTTGTAAGACGTCCCCATTGACGAAAGAACAGACGCATGACTACATCGCCGAGCGGCTAAGGATCGCAGGAGCCAGCGGCGAACTGATTTTTAGCCCGAAAACTGTTGAAACGATCCATTTATATTCACTAGGCATTCCGCGCGTTGTGAATCTGCTTTGCGAACACTCGCTCATTAATGCTTACGTCGAGCAGCAGCGGCCGATCTCCCCAAAAATCGTCGAAGACGTCGCACACGAATTTCAACTCGACGAGGTCGAACCGACTGCGCCGGCCGGAAGCACACGTATCGACGCAGATGTCTATAATTCGGAAGCTTTCATTCAGAATCTTGGTGAGGCGCTGTCACGATTCCGGATAAGTCCTTCGATCACTACACCAACTCGAGGTAGAAAGTAAGAACTCGGATCTCCACCGTTTTGCTGTAACCTCTCCGCAATGCGCCCTCAACCTCCTGATACCAAACCTCAGACTGCTCGCCTACGTATGATTTTGCAGGCCGGCGAGAGGTTGTGCAGTACGATGAACTTCTCTGCAGTTGAATAACGCGGTACTTGCGCCTGGTTTTGTCTGTGGACGAACGATTGCAGGCAGTGCGGGAAAAGAGGCGCCTGGGAGTGCTCTGCGCTATTGCGATCATTGCCCTTCTGATCGCCACGCTGTGGCCATTCAACCCTTTCCCTCCAAATAGAATCAGTTGGCTTCCGGAAGCAAATGGAATTCGCTTTGGCGGTCCTGGCCTTGTCGTGAGCAAAGCAGCTTTGAAAGCCGAAGGACCCGGGCCCAGGAAATCCTGCAGCCTGGAGCTCCTGGTTCGGCCTGCTAGTACCAAAGGCGCGTACATCATACTGAGCTTTTATACCGCAAACAGCACGGAGCAATTCCTGGTGGAGCAGTGGACCGATGGCCTGCTAGTTACTCATGAAATTGTGGATGAGCAGAACAAGATCAAAAGAATGAAATTCGACGTGGATCATGCGTTTCAAGAGGGCCAACTCCTGCTGCTGACAATTACGTCCGGGCCGAGTGGGACGATTGTCTATTTGAATGACAGACAGGCGCAGGTTTTTTCCAGCTTCACGATGTCGCAAAGTGCATTATCGGGGCAAATCATTATGGGAACTTCCCCGGTAGACTATCAGCAGTGGTCCGGGGAAGTGCACGGCCTGGCCATCTATTCGAAAAAACTCACGGCCGCCCAAGTGTCCAGGCACTACGCGACATGGATCGGCGGGCTCGATCAGGTTGATCTCGATGGAGCCATGGCACGCTGTGACTTTCAGGAGCGGGCGGGGAATGAAATTCGCAACGCCGTAGCGTCGGGAACCAGTCTGGAGATACCGGAATACTTCGGGATTCCACACAAGGCCCTGCTGACTTCTCCCGTAAAAGAATTTGAAGCAAATTGGAGATACGTGATCGACGTCTTGCTGAATATCGCGGGATTTATTCCGCTGGGGTTCGTTCTTTGTGTCTATTTATCATTGGTACGAACGCCACGGAATGCGATTCCTTTCGCGGCCCTTGCCGGAGGAATTCTGAGTTTCGTAATCGAGGTTTTGCAGGCCTATATCCCACAAAGAGTTTCCGGCACGACCGACATCATTGCCAATACTCTAGGTACCGTTTTGGGTGCCGTGCTCACGCGACCGAGGGTGGTTCGCAGGATTCTCGAAAGAACAAAGCTCGTCACCACGCCTGGAAACTCCGTTTCCCCATTAGAGTGAATCTCGTTGGATCGTCAAGGTCGTACGCCGGTGGACAATGAGAAATGCCTCCACAGCGAGGCATAACCAGAACCAAAGACTTGGCAGAATCAAGCTAACATCTGCCGGCTCCGCCGGAAGAGGAGAAACATCGAGACGACCCCGAATAGCAGAAGAACCCCTGTGGCCGGCTCAGGCGTCTGGACGATGAACTCCTGAACTTGACCTGTATAGGCGAGCGTCCCTGTGTTGGTGACGATCACAAAACTCGCTGGATTAATTTGACCGTAGTTACGTCCGGCCAGATCCAGCCACCGTTGTACGGTAGTGCCATCATCGGCATTGGCGAAATTCGTCGGCTCCGCGCCTGGAGTCATAAGGTCCCAGAGGGCATATTGCAGGCTGACGTAGTCCCCAGGATGGGACGAGAACTGGGTTACGAGCCACGCTGCTTCTTCATATAGGATTTGAGGGCTCATACCGCCAAGATTGAGGTTGACGGAGCCATTCCCATAGCGCGTGTTCGAGAAATTGCCCGACGCCAGACTAGTGACGTTTGCGTTCCAAACCTGGTTCATGGAAACTTCATTATTGATATCGTCGCAGAATAAGACCACCGATTGTGCGCTGGATGTCCCGTAATTCAATGTGCCGGTGTAGGGGCTGACGTAATACACGCCGTTATTTGCCCCGTTTACGCCGGTGAATTCTAGCGTGGTCGTGCTGTCCGCGTGCGCTAGCGGTGTCATGAGCAAGAGCGCAGCTAGAACCCACACAGCCTTTGAAAGCTTCATCCAATTCTCCCTAGGCGTAACTGGTGCACCGCTGCGGCGACGCTCGCGAAAGTAGCAGCAATTGAGTTACCAAAAAACATAGTCCCATATATTACTGAAAACGCATCAGTTACACGGGAGAGTTGTGTGTTGTGCTACTGGATTTCTCCAAAAGGGGACATTCCACCACCAAAACGGGTATAGGTTTGCAACCTCGCACGCATTCAGCTGCGCTCTGAAAATCTGGCGTCGGATGGGTTGCGCTGGATTCTTATGCCCCTTACGACGCGTACCCAAAGACGGCTTTCAGTTCGAGGAATTCCTCGAGCCCAGCCTCGCCCCATTCCCGACCGTTGCCCGACTGTTTATAGCCCCCGAAACAGCCGCCAAAGTCGGGCCGTGCGCCATTGATGTGAACGTTCCCTGATCGAATTCGCTTCGCGACCCTGCGTGCGCGCTCCAGATTTCCCGAAGTCACGAACCCGGACAAACCATAGGGGCTGTCGTTCGCAATCCGGACGGCGTCGTTTTCGTCCTCGTAGGGAATAATGGAGAGTACAGGTCCGAAGATCTCCTCTCGCGCGATCGTCATGCTGTTCTTAACATCTGAAAACACGGTTGCCTTCACGAAAAAGCCCTTAGAAATACCGTCCGGAAGACCAAGGCCTCCCGTTACTAACCTTGCCCCCTCTTCAATTCCTTCACTTATTAAGCGCTGCACTTTGTCGAACTGGGCTTTGCTCACGAGAGGACCAATGCTGGTGCCTTTTGTAAATGGGTCACCGACCTTGGCGGTTTCTGCTGTCTGCTTCGCGGCCGCAGCCGCCTCAGCCATCTTGTGCTGCGGAACGAGCATGCGAGTAGGCGCATTGCAAGACTGCCCGGTGTTTCGAAAGCATGCCTGGGCGCCTTCCTTGACGGCGCTTTCGAAATCGGCATCATCCAATATGATGTTGGCGGACTTGCCGCCGAGCTCTTGGGTGACGCGCTTTATTGTAGGCGCGGCCGCGGAGGCCACGGCGATACCGGCTCGCGTGGATCCGGTGAAAGACACCATTGCAATATCAGGATGAGAGGAGATCGCTGCACCCACGGTTGGCCCATCGCCGTTCAACATGTTGAAGACACCAGGCGGGAGGCCCGCGTCATGGAGAATCTCCGTGAAGAGATACGCTGAGAGCGGTGCAAGTTCACTCGGCTTGAGGACCATGGTGCACCCGGCCGCGAGTGCGGGAGCCACTTTGCATGCAATTTGATTCATGGGCCAATTCCAAGGGGTGATCATTCCGCACACTCCGACTGGCTCTTTTCGCATGAGGGTGGAGCCCTTAAGTTCTTCGAACTTGAAGTGCTTCAAAACCTTTACGATCTCTGAGAAATGCCACAGCCCGACAGGCGCCTGTGCCGCCCGCGTTAGCCCTAGAGGAGCTCCCATTTCCATCGAAATTGTTTCGGCCATTTCGTCCATTCTTGACTCATAGATCTCAATTACTCGCTGCAGAAAAGCCAGGCGCTGATCAAGAGTCGTGTCGGAGTACGATTCAAATGCTCTTTCGGCGGCGGCCACGGCCTTGTCGACGTCAACTGCGCTCCCAAGCGCGATTGTTGCGATGGGCTCCTCATTGGCTGGGTTGATGACTGTGAAATCATGGGCGCTGGTCGGGTCGACCCATTTCCCATCGATATAGAACTGGCGGCATTCCCTCATGAGTTCTCTCCAGTCGTTGACTTGATGACAAGTCCCGCAGCCTTCATCCTTCACGCTTCCGCGACTTTGAATATGAACTAGCCAGTCATGTTGCTGGTGATGAAATTCATCAAAGTTCAGGGAAATTATTCAGGACCTCGAGTATGTGTTCGGCAACGCAAGCGTCGCGGCAGTCATCCGCTCTGCCTTTTTCCGCGCTTGCACTGCACGCAAAACGTCAAACCCAATCTGTCGAACAGCAAACCCATATGGTTCAATGCCGGTCGGACTCGGTCAGCGCAAGGACTCCGTAAGCTGTCGCCGTGTCGCTCATTAAGTGTCGAACGTTCGAAGATGGGTTACGCCGTTTGCTCAAAGAGTAGGAAGGCCAGAGGCCCTCCTCCTTATTCTGATTACGCTTCAACCAGGACGAGGCCCTTCCTAAAGAAGAGCCATACCGATGCAAATGAGTCTAGCATGGGCACTGGGTGTCAGTAATGCGGTTGGACGCCGTCGGCTTCTCGCAACCTCCGAAATCGAGACAAATGAACGTTTCTCGCACCGCCACGGAAACGGGCAGGCAGAGTCGACGAGTCGACGAATCAGTGGACGGGGATTCTGACCAAAGCAGTACAATTTCGGCCCAGGAGTTGTCTGGGCCGGGCTCAGACACCCCGGCGGACGCAAGCAATGGAAGCGGCTTGGCGTTGGTCATTGTCGCGTCTCTTGGCACGGTGGTCGAATGGCATGACTCTTATGTTTTTGGAAGCCTCACCTCGGTTCTCTCCCTCAAGTTCTATCCCCCGGCAACGACACGTTTCAGATCGCTTACATGGCGACGTTCGCTGTCGGCTTCATCGTCCTCCCTGCGGCGGTTGTTTTTTCGGTCGCGTTGGGGATCACATCGGAAGAAAGAAGAAAGTAAATGTTTCGTGTTACCTTGGCTCTCATGGGCGGCTCGACGACGCTGATTGGCTTGATGCCAACATTTTAGGCAGCTGGTTGGTTTGCACCGATTACATGGATTGGGATTCGCGTGCCTGCAAGAGCCGGCCGTTGGCGGGGATTGCGGAGGTGCGGCAATTTATGTTGACGAACAATCCCCGGATAACAGGCGCGGCCTTTACACCAGCTTCATCCAAATCACGGCGATTCTGGCACTTTTCGTCATGTTAGGCCATTCTTCTGCGGTGCAGAATCTTACACCCGAGCCCCGGTGAGTACGTTGCCTGACCTCGACCGCGGTTTCCGGCACTCTGGAAGTCCCGATAGGCCGGCTTCATAAGTTGAAGCTCGGCCCGAGCTTTCTTGGGGATTTACGGTTGGCGATCGTTTGCTTTGGGGTGCAGCTGAACCGCTGCGACGTATGCTGGGCATTGTATTGCGAACACCCAGGTAATTCACAAGCGAACTGAGAGGCTGGAGAGGCTGGCCGCGGTCCATCTTATCTCCGGGGCTCAGCGGAACCGAGAACGGCAGATAAGCAGTCTGGCTGTACCAATCGCCCTCCAATCGTTCCCCGGGCCCACAAGACCCCTTCTGGGGCCGGGCTAAGCCACTACCCCTAGTCGAAAAACGACCTAGGAATCAATTTTCCTAGCAATGAGCATGCGTTTCCGATAGGGGCCCACCTGCGTGCTCGTTAGACAACCCTTAATCCATGCTAAAGTATTTGTTTACAACAATATACAAAAAAAGACGTTCCAACCTACCTGACTCCTGGCCTATTTCTTTGGTAGGCGGATTGCACGCTCAATCCTTGGCATGGGAATGGGATCCAAGGGAGCGGGAGCCACGAGTGTCTCAATTTAAGGCAAAACCAACAGTCCTGATAGCAACAACATCTCGCTGGTTTCCGACCGCTCGGTTGGCACTGGCTCTGGCAAATGCGGGGTGCACTGTTGAAGCGGTTTGCCCATCACGTCATCCAATTGGCAAAACACACGCGGTACGGCAAACACATACTTACCACGGACTCACGCCCGTTAAGTCGTTCGCAGACGCAATTGCCGCGACACAGCCAGATCTCATCGTTCCCGGTGATGACCGCGCAACCATGCACCTGCACGACCTGTATCACCGAGAACGAAACCGAGGAGAGGCAGGGGCATCTATCTGTGCGCTGATCGAGCGTTCACTGGGCGCGTCTGCAAGTTTCCCAGTTGTTCTGGCGAGAACTACCTTTCTCGAACTGGCCCAGGAAGAGGGCATCCGCGTTCCCAAATCTCAAGTTATCCGTACTGCCAGCGATCTCAAAGATTGGGTTACACGAATGGGTTGCCCGACGGTTCTCAAAACCGACGGCAGTTCGGGAGGCGAAGGAGTAAGGATAGTCCAATCGCTTGAAGAGGCCCAAGGCGCCTTCCGAACCCTCGAAGCTCCGCCACTTTTGGCAAGAGCTGCCAAACGGGCTCTGATAGACCAAGACACGACCCTTATCTGGCCGTCGCTGCTGCGTCGCCGATCTAATGTGAACGCGCAGGCATTTGTTGCCGGGCGCGAAGCAACCAGCCTAATCGCCTGCTGGAAGGGCGCCGTTCTGGCTAGCCTCCATTTTGAAGTGCTCAACAAAGAGGATGCCGGCGGGCCTTCCACCGTCCTGCGCTTGACCGAAAACACAGAGATGTCAGTTGCTGCCGAGAAGATGATCCGTCGCCTAGATCTTTCAGGCCTACACGGATTCGATTTCATGCTGGAGGCCCACACCGGTAACGCTTACCTCCTTGAAATAAATCCTCGAGCGACCCAAATTGGACACCTCACACTTGGGCCGGGACGGGATCTTCCCGCGGCTTTGTACGCTGCCGTGTCTGGGGAGGTTGTCCAACCATGTGCAAAGCTGACGGAGAACGACACAATCGCGCTCTTCCCGCAAGAGTGGAAAAGGAATCCCACAAGTGCGTTTCTGCAGTCAGGCTATCATGATGTTCCTTGGAAAGAACCCGAACTGGTCCGTGCTTGCCTTCGGGGACCTCGGAACCACCGCGCTCGGATTTCTGAAAAAGATTTGATTCAGGCGTTTGTGGCTGCGCACTTGCCGGGTTCGGGGCACTTCCTCCAAAGTATATCGGCGGATCGATTGAATTGCGAAAAGGAATAACTCTAGACATGCGAAGCAAACGCAGATCTGGGCAATCTATCGAAACTGGCTTCGGTGGTTCATCCGCGGATTCTTGTATTGGCGGGATCGACAGGTCCCGCAGTTCAGTCGAGCCCTTCGCCAGGCGTGTAGGTCGCTCCCGCGGTGCTTGCCGCATCAACATTCAAACTCCGGATGGTCCCGCGCGGGTCTCCGAATGTCACTCCGAACGCTTCCTGCAGCCTCGCCGTGTTCGGGCTCAAGCACGTGGAGACATGAAAAAGCCGCTTCGAGTCATGAAATTTGGCGGGACTTCAGTGGGGGACGCGTCATGCATCTCGAAAGTGGTCGAAATCATTCGAACAGCTTCGCGCGAGAGTGACGTCGTGGTGGTCGTCTCCGCAATGAGCGGCGTGACCAACAAATTGGTCGAGATAGCCACGGAGTCCGAGAAAGGCGATCTGAAGTCAGTCGCAAGGATTCTGGAGGAATTGCGAAGGCAGCACGACGCGGTGGCCAGTGCGTTGATCCATTCAGCTACGGAACGAAAATGCATTGATCGCAAAATGCAGGAGATTTTTCAACAGGTAGATTCCCTATGCCGGGGCACCCACCTCGTGCGCGAATTGACACTGCGCACGCGTGATTCCATCTCGAGTCTTGGCGAGTGTCTCACTGCTCCTCTCGTCGCGGCGGCGCTTGCAGATTGCGGAGTGGCCAGCGAGGCGATCAATGCTTCAGAAGTCGTCGTGACCAGTTCTTGCCACGGCGCTGCTGAGCCGTTGATGGACCTTACGCGTGAACGCTGCAACGCTCGCGTTCTTCCGCTCTTGCGGCAGGGCATAGTTCCCGTCGTGACCGGCTTCATCGGTGCTACCGTAGATGGCGTTGTCACCACTCTCGGCCGCAACGGCTCGGATTATTCGGCGACTATCCTGGGCGCGGCTCTCGATGTGGACGAGGTCATCATTTGGTCAGACGTGGATGGGGTGATGACCGTTGATCCACGTTTGGTGACTGGGGTGCGCAGGATCCCCGAGATTTCATACCGCGAGGCGGCTGAACTTGCCTACTTTGGCGCCAACGTGCTGCACCCGAAAACACTTCGTCCTGTGATTCAATCCGGCATTCCTATTTGGATTCGCAATACCTTTGCGCCCGAGCGGCCCGGAACAAAAATCACGCCCACGGTCTCCCCAAACGGCGGCGGAGTGAAGGCACTCACTGCAATCGCCGATGCGGCGTTGATCACCGTTGGCGGCCCAGGAATGTTGGGCGTGCCAGATGTTTTGGGCCGCACATTCAAAACAACCGCCGCGGTTCAAGCTAACGTGCTGCTGAGTTCACACTCGTCTTCGCAAAACGACATCTGCTTGGTCGTTTTATCAGCAGTCGCCGAACGCACGGTCGAGGCCCTGCGACGCGAGTTCGCGCAGGACCTGGCGCACGAGAAAGTGGAACACGTCACGCTCGACCCAAACGTTGCAATCGTCGCTTTAGTCGGTGAGAACATGAGCGGCGTTTCCGGAATTGTAGCCCGCACGTTCGGTGCCTTGGACCGCGATAATTTGAACATCATCGCAATCGCACAAGGCTCTTCAGAGTGTAGTATCTCGTTCGTGGTGGCCAGGAAGGATATGAAGGCAACGCTTGCCGCCACCCATCAGGAATTCCGACTCGGCGCAACCCATTCGCTTACGCCGCCTGCAGTAATTGCTTGAGGACGATCGGTGAGTCCGAACCAACCATGCGTCGAAGACAGATTACGTCGACGCGATTCGCACAAAGCATGGATTATATAATACGGGCCGAGGTACGCGGTGCGCAACCGCTTGTCTGGAGCCATCGTTCTGGGGCCGGTATCGCGGCGAATTACCATGATGTCTGCCGACGCCGTACTGGACACGGCTCAGTGAACCTTTCATTAATGGCGTCGCTGGCCGGAACTTGATTAAGCGACCCAGCCTCTTGACCGCGGGCTCATTGTTGGCTCCGTGCGACAAGATAGCATAACTTGTAACTCAATTAAATAACGAGTTGACCAGCCCCTCCCATTGTGAGGATCCGGGAGGGCCAGACTGAGTTAGAATGACGATCCGTTGTTTGCGTGGAGTGGGTGTCGCAGGCCCAAGAGAAGTTTGTGAAGGGCTTGGAACCGGGGGGAGACGAATGATGGTCGGTGACAGCTGGTCAAAGACTTGGACTTATTTCGAAGGAAAATGGCATGAGGGTAACGTGCCGATCATGGGCCCGCGCACGCATGCCGCTTGGCTTTGCTCTGTCGTGTTCGACGGTGCCCGGTCCTTTGAGGGTGTTACTCCCGATCTTGAGCTCCATTGCGCACGCGTTAACGACTCGGCGGTAAAGCTCTTCCTTAAGCCTATTGTCTCCACTGAAACATGGGTTAAACTCGCTCGTGAAGGGATAAACCGGTTTGATAAGGATGCCGCGCTTTACATTAGACCGATGTATTGGGCCGAGAAGGAGGGGCCATGGGTTCAGGCCCATGAGCCCGAGTCAACCCAATGGTGTCTTGCGATCTACGAAGCACCTATGCGCTCTCCTAAAGGGTTCTCGGTCACCCTTTCCGCCTACCGTCGGCCGACGCTTGACACCATGCCGGTAGACGCTAAGGCCGGCTGCCTCTATCCAAACAACGCTCGGGCGCTCTTTGAAGTGCACGCTAGAGGCTTTGATAATGCGATTGTCTGCGACGCTCTTGGCAATGTCGCCGAGCTTGCCACCTCCAACATCTTCATGGCAAAGGATGGAGTGGTCTTTACGCCCGTCCCGAATGGCACATTTCTGGCGGGCATTACGCGCCAACGCGTGATTCAGCTGCTACGCGAAAGCGGCGTGGCACTGGTAGAAAAAACTCTCACTTACCAAGATTTCAAGACAGCGGACGAAATCTTCTCGACAGGAAACTATTCTAAAGTCGTCCCGGTAACCCGGATCGACGACCGCCCGCTACCATTTGGCCGTTTCTACACGAAGGCCCGAGAACTCTATTGGGCCTTTGCGCATTCATGATCGGATACCTTGGGAGACGCGGGGGGAGTGTGCCGAGTGCGAGAAGGACGGTTCTATATCGATGAATATGTATTTGGTGTTGAGTGCGACTTTTGCAGAGCTGATCCAATGGGTCGAGGAGCGAATTGCGGAACAACCCAGGCGTCGGTACTCAAGCCGGTGAAATCTCCACCGTAGTTGTCTCGTCAAAGGCCGCGACCCAGGTGCAAGTAGGGGGCAGTGTGAAGGACGACTCCGTCTCCCCGGTTATCGATTTGCTCATACCCATATGGCAGCGCGTTCTGCAACGTACATCGATCCAAGTCGAGGACAGTTTTTTTGAACTTGGCGGCAATCCCTCTCTGGCTGCCAGACTTTTTTCTGAAATTGCTACGGCAAGTGGCCGACATCTGGCGCCTGTGGTGATCTACCAAGCACCTACCATCAGGGCGCTGGCTGGCATATTGGAGCAAGGCACGCCGGTGCGGCTTCCTCCACTCGTGCTGCTGAAGGCAGGCACCGCCGGGCCGCCGATTTTCATCGCCCCGGGCATGGGCAGTGATGTGCTGGGACTCTTCGAACTTGTAAGGCACATCGGAGTAGCTAATTCAATCTATGGGATGCAGCCTAGGGGCACTGACGGGGTGGATGAGCCTTTCGAGCGCATCGAAGATATGGCCCAATTCCATCTGGCAGCTATCAAGGAGCTGCAGCCTTATGGTCCGTACCTGCTGATCGGTTACTCCCTAGGTGGTCTGGTCACGCTCGAAATAGCCCAGCGCCTATCTGAGAATGGCGAGCGGGTGGCATTACTGGCGATGTTGGATTCGTACCCTCACAAGCGCTTTCTGCGTTTCGGACAGTTTGTTCGTCTCGTCGCCCGTCAAGCCAAACATCATGCCAGCATTGCGATGCAACTACCGATGCGGCAGGCGCTTTCCTACCTTACTCACCGTTCTGAACGACGATCGCCGGCTTCTCGAGATGGCGGAGAGAAACTAATTAATCGACCGCCTATGAGCTGGCCGTTTGCCCCGACGATTGAAAGTGTGCGTGACGCCGATGACCGAGCCTTGACGCGTTATCGCCCCCGCTTCTACCGGGGCAAAATAAACTTCGCCAGGGCTGAGATCAGCACTTACTTCCCAGATGACGCTGGCGCAGTCTGGGCGGACTTAGCAGATGAGTTCGAACTCGAGACCGTGCCAGGCGATCATCGGAGCATGCTCACCGCGCACGTCGAGAGCCTTGCTTCCGTACTTTCCCGCTATCTGCGGGAAGCATCCGATTTGGGATGAATTGGAGGCTCGCGCGAACTAGCGCCTCTGGCTTGCCAGATCCGATCCGAAATGCAAGTGACATGTAACCGATTGGCCGCCTAGGATCACGGCATATCGTGAATTAACCCCAGGTTAGCCCATGGCGGCTTAGAATTATTCTGTTTAGCGGCAAATACTTTGGAGACGAACTGTGCCCAGCCGACAGAATCGACATGTCCACCTTTTTGACCACGATCTGCTCTTTACTCGGGAAGGGCCTGCTTGTCACACAACTGAGGCATTGCTTTATGGCTACCTGGCAGGGCCCTCAGCGGGATGGGTCAATGTCATTACTGGGATGTTCCTGCAAGAATCAGCTGAGGGCGAAAACAGATGAATGGGGCAGAAAGTCTGATTCGAACGCTGCTCGCCGGAGGAGTCGAAGTCTGCTTCACGAATCCTGGCACATCGGAGATGCATATTGTGGCGGCACTGGATCGCCTGCCCGAAATGCGCTGCGTGCTTGGTCTCTTTGAAGGCGTCGTAACAGGAGCCGCTGACGGCTACGCCCGTATGGCTGAAAAGCCAGCATGCACTCTACTGCATCTTGGCCCCGGGCTCGCCAACGGCCTTGCCAATCTGCACAATGCAGGCCGAGCGCAGGTGCCGATCGTCAATATCATTGGCCAGCATGCGACCTACCATCTGCGTTACGATGCTCCACTCACTGCCGACATCGAAGGGATCGCGCGGCCTTATTCCAAATGGCTGCGGACATGTTACGCGGGGTCTGAGATAGGACGCGACGGAGCCGATGCAGTCCTTGCTGCGCGCAGGGCGCCAGGACAGATAGCCACGCTGATCATCCCCGCCGATGTCGCCTGGAGCGAGGGCGGTGGCATCGCTGCAATCCCCACTTTACCCAGAGCACCCATACCCGCCCAGGAGACCATCGAGCAGGCGGCAGCCATGCTTCGGTCGGGCTCTCGAACAGTCATACTGCTTGCTGGAAGTGCACTCTACGGCAAGGGGCTAGCTACGGCTGGGCGCATCGCCCTAGCTACAGATTCCAGACTGCTTTCCCCCTATCCCTTCACTCGCATGCAGCGTGGTGCTGGCACTGCCATCGTCGAGCGAACTCCTTACATTCTCGAGCAGGCTGTTGAGAAACTCAAGGAATTCCGCCAGCTTATCCTGGTGGGTGCCCCGGCTCCTGTTTCATATTTCGCTTCGCCAGGCAAAAACAGCATCCTCACGTCGCCGGAGTGCCAGATCCATGCGCTGGCGAGTCCGGGAGAGGATTATGCCGGTGCGCTCGATGCCTTGGCGGCAGCCTTGTCGCTGAAAGGGTCTCAGATGTTAGCAGAGAAGGCAGAGCGGCGGCCGGTACCGTCCGGCAATATCACCTTGCCTGGCCTGGCGGCCGCAGTCGCAGCTCTCCTGCCTGAAAATGCGATCGTCGTGGACGAGTCCATGACCTCAGGCGGCGGCATGATGGCTGCCACAAGGGGAGTTCCGCCCCACGATTGGCTGGCGAACACGGGCGGCTCTATTGGGATCGCTCTACCGCTGGCCGTGGGCGCAGCAGTAGCATGCCCAGCGCGCCGCGTATTGTGCTTGTCTGCTGACGGCAGCGGTATGTACACAGCGCAAGCTTTGTGGACTATGGCGCGTGAGGGTCTCAGAATCACGACCGTGATCTTCGCGAACCGTGCCTACGGCGTCCTCAAGCGTGAGTTTTCTTATTTGGGTATCGGCGAACCGGGACCTCGCGCCTTAGACTTGTTCGAGATCGGGCGTCCCGATCTCGACTGGGTATCTTTGGCGAAAGGAATGGGAGTACCTGGAACCCGGGTTAGTTCTCTCGAGAAGTTCGCGAAGGCACTGCGGGGAGGCTTCGAGAGTGAGGGGCCGACGTTGATCGAGGTACCGTTGTAAGAAGAAATCCGCTGCCTCTGGCGTCGCCAGCGCCCTAGCGGCTCTGTGCCATCATCCTTGCAAGCTCGCCCTTCATAATTTTTCCGGCCGGAGTCACCGGCATCGTGGGAATGAACAAGATCTGCGACGGTCGTTTGTAAGGGGCAAGCTGTTGTGATACATATTCTGCCAATTCATTGGCCTTGAGTAGTGAGTCAGGGAATAGTTGAACGAAAGCGACAACCTCCTCATTTCCTTCGACCGATCGGCCAATCACGGCAGACTGGGCGACTGCTGGATGACCATTCAGCACTGCTTCGACCTCGGCCGGGTAGACGTTAAACCCAAAGCGGATGATCAGGTCCTTTGTACGCCCGACGATGAAAAGATTACCGTATTCTGACCGAGCGAGATCACGCGTGTTGAACCATCCTTCCTCATCGATTGCGGCAGCCGTTTCTTCGGGCGCGCGATAATAACCCTTCATGACATTGGGACCGCGTACCCATAGTTCACCGACTTCTCCCTCGGTCACGGGTTTGAGATCAAATCCCACCAACTTGACTTGAACTCCTGGAATCACTTGGCCTACGGAGGTATCGGTTCGAGGCGATTCGACCCGAGTCTGGGCAATGTTGGGAGAGCATTCCGTCACACCATAAGAGTGCTGGAGCACCATGCCGAACAGGTTCTCCACTCCCGATTTGATCGCAGGGTCGAGTGGCGCACCAGAGCAAGAAATGATTCGAAGCGCAGGAAGCTTCAGTGATTCGATCCCCCTCAACTTCGCGTATTGGAGTAACTGGGCAAACATGCTTGGGACGCCCAGCACCACCGTTAGCCGATCCGTTTCTAGCATCGCGCGAGCCGTCATCGGGTCAAATCGGGGCGACAAATAAAGTGTCGCGCCGCTCAGCAAGGTGCCCAAGAGAACGACCGAAAAACCCACAATGTGGGACATCGGCAAGACGCCCCACAGACGGTCGTTAGGTGTTAGTGTGCGTATCCTCGCTGAAACGGAGGCTACGAACAGCAAATTTCTGTGGGTCAACATAACGCCCTTAGGAACGCCGGTAGTGCCGGACGTGTAGATCAAGGCGGCGACACGATTCGCTCTGTTTGGATCTATTGCCTCTGGTTTGGCATGTTCGTTCAGGGGACCTATACCGACCGGGCTCCAACCCGCTACCTCCCTAATGGCTGCGCCATGCCGCTTGGCGTGCTCCGTCGCATGCGGTGATACGCTTGTGGTGTAGATCATGCGACGGGCACCGCAATGATCGCGGATCTCATCGATTTCGCGCGCCGAGAGGCGCGCGTTGACGAGGACAGGCCAAGCATCAATACTAGTCGAGGCCAAGAGAATCGCAACAAGTGCTCGGCAGTTCTCACACACGATCATGACTCGATCACCGGGCCGGACGCCCGCGTCCAATAGCCACGCTCGTGCTTCGTCAACTGCGAGAGCCAGTTGCCGATAGCTCCAAGTACCAGCAGCTTCTACTAGAGCAGGTTGATCAGGAGAACGTTCTGCCCAGGGTTCTACGACATCGTGGATGCGCGTGGGGAGACTCTTCAAAATGTTAGAGATTTGATCTTCAGTCATGGGCGATTGTCATGGCATTTCGTTGTGGAACGGCGTGGAGCATGCCGGTATCGCTAGGAGCTAGGGCACCGCAGACCATTTTCACTAAATGTGGCCACGGAAAGTCTCGCGTCCGACCGGCGCCACCGCCGCAAAGGCCGGTACCTCAGCCTTTCTGGACGCTACATACTGCAACCAATTCGCATAGATACGCTCGGCCGACGAGTGCCATCTGTTCTCCAAGGAGTCGGTGGCGAGAGCTTCAGGAAAGGCTGCCAGGAGTTCCTCACTGCGATGCAATATCACTTTCTCGCGAAAGCGAATCAGACTTTCAGTCGCGGCCATATCGAAGTAGCCTTGCGGCATCGACGGATACGTTTCTCTTTCCCCTCTGAGATGTCTCTTCACATCTCTCCGGTATTCCTTGAAGAGGGTGTCCGCGCCATACTCAGGATGGCCTTGGAAATGAACAAACAAGCTCCTCTTTTTCTTTTTCACAAAGAGGTTGACACCAGCTTCGGCAGACTCGGTCAGCACAGTATAACCGCAGGAAGTCAGTGCATCCTGCCGCAGCTCGTTCCAACGCGAATGCGGAAAGGGCATGAGTTCCGAGGTCCGGCTTAGCAATGCATGGTCGGAGACTCTTCTTTCTTCGAAAACACCGAATTGCTTGTCATTAAGTCGATGCCGATCAATGCCATCGCTGTGGAGGACGCTCGCGTGTGCGGCGAGACAAGACAAGACGGTCGAGACGGTATTGTCTTCCGCCCATTCCAGAACATCGACTAAGGCTCCCCAATATGGTTCATTCCTCAGGCTGGGTTGATTTGGCTCGGTTCCGGTCATAATAACAGCGTCGAACCGGCCGCCTAGAAGATCGTCAATTCCAAGATAGAAGGTGCTCAGATACTTCTGGGCCCGCTCGCCTCGCGGGATGTGAGGAAGAGAGTACAGAGTAAGATGCACGGGAACACTCCCCGCCGCAGCGTCAAGAAGTCCAAAGAATTGAGACTCGGTATCTTCCAGAGCTGCGTCGGGCATGTTGTTAATAAATGCAATTTCGACACAATTCGCCCGCACTCCGTAACTCTGGTCCGATTTCAGCGGCCGCCGGCCCCACTTCTGTGCCCAATGAGTCGGCGTTCGGTTCCTGTCCATTGTCAGAGCCATTGAATGCCTCCCAGGCTGTTGACCGCTAAGCTATCAACAAGCTCATGATGTTGCCTTCTCGAGCGCCTGAGCGAGGTCGGCGACAATATCGTCGATATGTTCGATTCCCACGCTAAGCCGAATCATCTCCGGTGTCACACCCACTTTCTCTTGCTCCTCGGGCGTTAATTGCCGGTGGGTCGTGGAGGCAGGGTGGCACGACAGCGACTTGGCATCGCCCATATTGACCATCCGTTTGAATAAACGAAAAGCATTAAAACACTTTGTGCCCGCCTCAAAGCCCCCCTTCACGCCAAATGTCAGGAGGGAGCAGCGCTGCGAGCCCAGATACTTTTGTGCCATTGGGTATAGGGGGCTGTCGGGAAATCCTGCGTAATTGACCCATTCTACCTTGCAATGGTTGCGCAGATATTCTGCTACCTTTCGGGCGTTCTCCACATGACGTTCGACACGAAGCGCCATCGTCTCAATCCCTTGGAGCAACAAGAAGCCGTTGAAGGGCGACAATGTAGAGCCTGTATTTCTCTGGGAAACAGTCCGACATCGCGCGACGTAGGCGGCGGCGCCAAAATGTTCCGTATAGATCACGCCGTGATAAGCGGGTTCCGGCCGGTTGAGCATATAAAACCGCTCGGGATAGTTGCTCCATGGAAACTTTCCGCTGTCAACGATCATGCCGCCTAAAGTCGTGCCGTGCCCCCCCATGAACTTGGTCATGGAATGCACAACAACGTCGGCACCGTACTCGATCGGCCTCAATAGAATGGGCGTGGCGACAGTGTTGTCGACGATCAGAGGTACGCCATGCTTGTGCGCGACCCGTGCCAAGCCTTCGATGTCCGCGACGTTGCCCGCTGGATTGCCAACACTTTCGCAAAAAACTGCGCGAGTATTTTCGTCAATCAATTTTTCAACTGCGTCGGGATGATCACTCGCCGCAAACCGACCACTGATTCCCTGCTTCGGGAGGATATGGGCCAACAACGTGAAGGTGGCGCCGTAAAGCTGCGGGAGAGAAACAATGTTGTTGCCCATCTCCGCAATGTTGACTAACGCATAGTGGATGGCGGCCATTCCCGAACTCACGCTGAGTGCTTCCACGCCGCCCTCGAGTGCGGCAACGCGTTTCTCCAGCACGGTATTGGTGGGATTTCCTATCCGCGTGTAGATGTTTCCTTGGACTTCGAGATTGAATAAAGCCGCCCCATGCTCCGCACTGTCAAATTCAAACGCAACGGTCTGGTAGATGGGGACAGCCACGGCTTTCGTTGTAGGGTCTCCCTCGTAACCTGCGTGAATCGCAATGGTCTCTATCTTCATGTGTCTGCTTGCTTTCAGCCTAAGAAACACGACGCCGAACTGCGTCCATCCGCTACGTTGTGCACAGTCTCCAGCTACCCGCACTTGCAAAATTGGACCGTCCAGCCCGCCTCGACGACACGAATTGACACCGGTCGAAAACAGGTCCACAGGTGTGGCGAGAAGGAAGATGCTTGCGGCTCCATCGGCGTCCCTTCGATCTTAAGAACCCACTCCTGCCATGGCTCAGATTGCCCGATTTCCTCATTTCGGCATTGCCTCAAAACTATGAACGGGAACAGATACCAGGTCCTGCGAGACTGATTTGGTCAAAGCTTGGGTAATTCGGCGAGCAGCGAAGCCGGCACCGAAAGCGAATCGCATCACAGGCCCAAAGCTGTTTGCGGCTGAAATCCCCACGAAATAGAGGCCGGGAACGGATGATTCGAAGGTGGACGAAAGCACAGGTGTGCCCTCGACAGTCATAATCGTCGAGCGGATTTCTGTACTGAGGAAGGCCAACCGTGCTAGATCGACTTTGTAACCAGTCGCCGCAATGATGTGCTCGGTCAGGATTTCACGATGGGCACCGCTGGCTGAACGAAGCTGAAGACTTACTCTGCCATCTTGGATCTCTGCACCTTCCGGCGTGTATCCGAGCAGGAGAGGAACTCGCCCCATCACCTTCTCTTTGGCGAACCATCCACCGGAAGGACCAAGGTGTTTTCGGACGGCCTCGACACGGATGCGCTTGGGCAAATAGTGAAACAGTGCTGGCGCATTGGCAAAGAACCATGACCGCAGACCAGGGCCGAGCCCCGATTGTGGATGCCGAATTCGTTGCCAGAATGAACGAGGTTTGCCAACCGACGGCTTGCCGTGGAAATTGAGAGCCCCTTGACGTGCAACGAGCTGCACCTCGGCATCGGCCTCACGAAGCAAACCCGCCAAGTCAATTGCCGAGGCACCGCCACCGATGACGACTACTTTGCGGCCTTTGAACTTTTCAAGGTCGCGGTGAGAAGCGCTATGTGTGAGGTACTCGGGGGCCAGATGTGCCAGTTCGGCAGGCACGTGTTCTAAATGCGTGATCCCGACAGCAAGCACAGCACGCCGAGTGGTAACTAACTCGCCGTCATCGAGCCGGAGACGAAATCCGTCTGGCAAACGGTCAAGACTGACAACAAGTTTGTCTTCGAGCTCCGGCACCAAGCGCTCCTTGAAGGCAAGGCCGTAAGCACTGAATGTCTCAAGGGTCACTGGAATTCCAGTGTCAGAATACTCAATCCCTCGGTCTGCACAGAATTGTTTCAGGGTAAAGTCAGCGTCTGGATCATAAATGTTCGACGCGAATCCGTCAGACTTGAGCATCATGCCCTTAGGCATGTGGGCCAGCCAGCTATCCATCGGACGACCGAAAATGCGAAATGGGATACCACGACGCCGGAAATGAGCAGCGATGGAGAGTCCGTAGGGACCCGCACCAATGATCGCAATTTCTAGCATGGCTGGTGATATGCCTCCATTGGTAGTTTGAGCTTGTTTTAACAGCAAGCTGAACCGGCGACATGCGTGTTCGGCGGTCCGGGTTTGGTAAGCACACTCTCTGGCTGCACGCCGTGTGCAAATCGCGCCAGTAGCTGGTCTTGAGGCGAAGTATCGGGAGCGTGACCGCGATGCTCTACTCATTCTACTGAAGAATGCAATTTGAATGCCACCGAAGATTGTGTAACTCTTGTAGTATGAGTAATATGCCAGAAGGCTGGGGAAACCATAGGAAATCTGTTATCCCTTTGGGACAACCGCTCGTCTAGGAGAGCATCCTGCGAATGATAGCCGCCCTTAGATTCAATCCCGGGTCCATTGTGGAGAGTGGGAACGGAGGCTCTCGCCAGGCAGGAGCCAAGACCGAGAAACTTGTCCGCGTCTAGGGTTTGCTCTGCAGTTTTCTGGCGACATAAGCGACGATATTCTTTACGGAATCGAGATTCCCTGGATTCACATCCTCATCCGGAACGGCGATGCCAAATCGTTCCTGAAGGAAGCTGACCAGCTCGAGGACGCCAGTGGATTCGATCACATTGTCTAAGAGCGGTTCATCGTCATTCAATTTTTCAGACCGGCCAGAAAGGAAATTGTTTACAAGGAAAACTCGAATTTCACTTTGAATGTCGGCTGTCAGCATAATCTTGAGCCTCTGCTGGTAACCGATGCCTTGCCTGCTATGAAAGCGTTGGAAATCAGGCCTACGGGATCGGCGGTGAGCACACTGCAATATCCGATTTGCATAATGGAACAAACCCGCTCAATCCTTCTTGGCAGCGGAAGTTATGCTCCTCAAGTGATAATTATAATACGGAATGAACTGTGTGTCGGACAATGATATGCGATTAGGAAGTATCGTAAGATCGACATCCCACCAGGAATTACCTTCGAGCACGACGGGTCGGTCCTTCAAAATCGCAATATCCCAACCTACAAAATACATACTTGGAAAAGCTAAGTGCGCTTGCATCGCAAGATCGAGAACTTCCCTCCAAAATAACAGTTGAATGCCGACGAACTCGACCCCGGTATCCGGATGTTTCTCGAATTTGGATATTCCGAGCCTTTTGTCCTTCTGAATTGCTGGACCACAAATCTTGCCGGTCGCGATATCCACTGGGGCTGCTAATCCGCCCTGTGCTATGTTGTCTACAATCGCGCCTGCGATCGGCATTCTAATAACAGGGGGCAAAAAATCGATCGAGCCGGATGGACTACGACACGTCACGAAACGGATTGTTGCTAATCCACCGCTTGTGATAGATCCCACCATAGCCGAATGATTCGAGACCCTTTCCTGCAGGACAATTCGGCCAGTTTTGGAATCTGCGCAAAGCTTTTTGATCAGACCGTCTTTATCATAGCTTTCGCCAGACAGAGCGTTGCTATATCTCCCATGCTCGTTGTGCGTCCACAAGTTTGCGCCGATGCCACACCAATACTCAGAGGGCTTTGAAAATAGGTCCACTCTGGGAAGCGTCGTCTCACCCCCAACCGAATGGAAGATCATTCTTCCGTCAGCAAATTCAGCAAGCAATGGAATCGATGGAAGTCCGATTTCTGAGCATCGTCGCGCAAAGAGATGCTTACTCCGTAGCAAAGGATAATCTTCACACTTGGCTCGGTCTATGAGGTACTGCTGCATTGGCAACACCTGCAAGAAATCAAAGTGCTTGGCGCTCGAGCCGCGATTTTCCGTAAGATATTGTTGATACATATAAAAACTCTCGGGCAGCATTCTGTAAGACAAATGGTCCAACGATAAATACTGGAATTGTCTAAACAAACCGATGTTATACCGCTTCTTAACGCTGCGGCCATAGCGGCGTATTCCTTGAAATCCATAAGATACCGCCAGGGGTATCGACAATCGATGCCCAACAGATTGTCGCAGTCGCGTTAGGAAACTCCGACGCTGATTCCTGACAACAAGCATATTGGCCCGAAACTCTCTTATGTCCGCGTCCGACGCGACTACTGCGCGAGAACCTTCAAATACAGGAGATTGGTTCACCAAGTTTGATTTCATCGGCCTCTCCGCACGCGAATAGCGTTCGATAACAGGGAAAAGTCACGCATGGGTCGGCTCTCGAGGCAAGCTGTGTGATTCAGTCTTAAAACGTTGCTGCAATACGTACGCATTCACGATCGGCCAAACACTATCAATCTTCGTATTTCCCGCCACCGCTCCCTCGACGGCCGCACGAGCGGCCTTGCCGTTCCAGGCGGATGCTTCTAGGAAGGCTCGACTCGCTGTTGTGTCAAGCAGCCAATCCCCCAAGCCCTGCCGGGCCCAATCGCCGATCGGCGAGGAAAAGTGAACTTTCTTGGTCCGCAGACGGATTGGATCGGGCATCAGTCCTTGCATCGCCAGGCGGAGGACCCTTTTGGTATACCCTCCCCCAATCTTGCTCTCATCGGGCAAGGCAAAGCCGAAGGTCACGAGTCGCCAATCCATAAACGGCATACGCACTTCGATACCGTGTGCCATGGAAGCGCGGTCAATGCAACGCAAGAACGTCGGCAGGACGGTGGCATGGAAATAGGCGAATAGCATCTGTTGCAGTGCCGTACCGCCTTTCGGGCCTTGCTCCATTCCCGCCCCACAGAAAAGTTCCTTGGAACCCGTCAAGGGAGGCAGGATCGGCTCACTTGGCGAGTTACCCGACACCCAAGACCGGCCACGTGAACGGATCGCACTCAGAAAATCCAGGATGCCGAGTTGCGCCAGACCACCCGTTATGCCGGCCTTTGCCATTCTGCGCAGATCAGTCGTAAAACCGCCTTCTGTCAAGAGCTCGCCGCTCCCTCCAACTCTCGTCCCGCCCGTCAAACTGGCCCGAACACGGCTTAGGTCAAGGTATCGACCCAGCCGGAAGGCCGTCCCATACAACTCCTCGATCGCTGCCTGGACGAAGAAATGATACCCCCCCAGGAACTCGTCGGCCCCGTGACCATCGAGGCTTACCCGCAAACCACTTCGCCGCATTTCTCGGTAAATCGCCCATGCTCCAACCATCGGCACGTACCAGAGGTCCTCAAGATCAAAGATAACGTTTTCGATCTCTTGGACTGCTACATTGACGTCAATGGTCGCGTAATTTGGATGCATCCCTGTATGCGCGACAATCTGCTCGGCATAGTCCCGTTCATCGAGTCCAGTGCCGGGAAAGCATGCGACAAATGCACGCTGCCAATCCTCCGGGACATGATCGACAGTGCCTCGCCGACCAAGCTCAGTGATAGCGCAAGCGACTGCACTCGAATCTAGCCCCCCGCTCAGGGATGTTGCGATAGCAACATCGCTGCGCAACCGCAGCCGGCAAGCATCAAGAAAAATATCGCGAAATTGCTCAGACTGTTCCGGTAGATCGGGAGGTGGCACCGGGAGGTGTTGCAGCGTTTTCCACCACTGAACGATGCGCATCCCCTCTCGCCCGACGATCATGCAATGGCCGCCCGGCAGCCGCTTGACGCCAGAGAGAAGCGTGTGAGGCGTGCATTCCTGTCCGACGATATTACGAAGCGTTTCCGCGAGCACCCTCTCATCCAGTGCGCCTCGGCACCAAGAAAGCTGGCGGAATGACTTAAGCTCGGATGCAAACGAAAAGCAACCATCGATATCTGCGTAATGAAGTGGCTTGACACCGAAACGGTCCCGTGACAAAAAAAGACGCTTGTCGCGCGCATCCCAGATTGCGAATGCCCACATGCCATTGAAGCGCAACTGGCAATCTTCCCCCCATTCTGCGTAGGCGGCGAGAATGACTTCGCTATCTGATTCTGAGACAAAGCGGTGCCCGAGCTGTCTCAGCGCTTCGCGCAGCTCTATGAAGTTGTAAATTTCGCCGTTAAATGTGAGCCAGTAGCGCCCCTCGCGATAAGACATCGGCTGACGACCGCGACTTGACACATCGATGATCGCTAGCCGCCGATGGCCAAGCCATAAACGGTCGGCCTCGAAATGCTCTACGCCGGACCCGTCCGGGCCTCGATGCGCGAGGCTATCCGTAAATGCTCGGAACCCAACCTCGTCGAGGTCCTGCCCCGCGTATCCCCAATACCCGATAATTCCACACATTGGATTTTACCTACCTCGTGACCGTACTCCCGCTTGACCCCAGCACCCACAGCCCCTTCGTGGGATCGAACTGCTTCACTATGCGGCCAGGGTTGCCTGTGACAACCGAGTATGGAGGAATGCTTCGCGTCACAACGGAATTTGCGCCTATGACGGAATTTTTCCCTAAGACAAGTTCCCCCTTGCTGCAGACGACGGCAGCTCCGAAGCCAAGCCAACACCCGTCCTCGATGCGGATTGTTCCGCCTTTTGTCGTCCCCTGGTCGGCAATAGGAATGGTTACGTTTTCAAATTCATGGTTGTGATCCATTAGGAGAACCGATGGGGCAAACACAGTTTTTCGTCCAATATGGATGCGGTTTTGAGCTGATATCATGCAGCGACGTCCAATTCGGCATCCATCATCAAGTAGGATTACGGGGTCGCCGCTGTTGGGTATGAAGGGGATGTTTAGCCAAACATCGCGGTCAAGCTTTACGCCATGGCCGATCTTGATGTAAGGGGCAATAGCCCGGCGAAGGTCGCAAGAGTGGTGAGCCCAGAAGTCGCTGCCGATAGAATTGAACGGGTAAGTCCACAACAACCATTGAGTATAGAGCCTGCTCAATATCCGGGGAACCACCGAAACAGGATCTTCAAACGAATTGAAGTTTAGTTTGTTCATCCGATCTTTCTTGATGACGCCAACGAGACTCCACTCGCGATTCTTGAAAGTGGGATTATTCTGTTCCGCCACGAAATTGTAAGTGACATAATCCCGCACAGGTCAAGGGCTTAGGATCAACAGGATAACTCCGAAGTCATAGGCTCAACCCGACGGCCTCGAAAAAGAAACCACAAAGGCTCCCCGCAATCGAGAAGGTAATTCCAGCGCCTAGCCAGGGAGTCTCCTCACTGGGAAGCTTTGCCCCCAGTTGATCGACCGATGGCGAATTCGCCACTATTTCGCCTCTCACTCCCAAGCCACGTTCGGATTCGATTTGTTGCAACGTGCGCTGCTGCGTCCCACCGATAAGCTCCCATTATTTTCAGACGAAATTCTAGCGCCCAGTCCCACGGGTCAACTGATACTCGCCCGACCACATACTGATCCTTAGTTGCGAACGCAAGGACGGGTATCGTCGTAAACACTCGCTCATATCCCGCCTCTCGGCACTGGCACACGGTCCGGCCATCAAAAGCGCCGTACGGGAAGCTGAACAAAGAAATTTGGCGTTGCAGCAACGACCCCAATTCTTCGCGGGAATTCGCAATTTCTTTTGCGGCAAGTTCTGGGCTAAGAGTAGTCAGATTCGGGTGCGTCAAGGTGTGTGACCCCACCGCGATCAATTCGGGAAGACTACGGAGCTGGTGTGCTGACATTACCAGTTCGTCTTGGGCATAGTAAGATTCGCCCCACTTCGGCTTGGTGCCCAGGGCATCTGACACGACGAAAATCGTCGCTGGAATTTTCAGTCGCAGCAACACAGGGACGGCATTTTCGAAAAAGCTCTCCATTGCGTCGTCAAATGTGATCGCCACGAAGCGGCTTCCAGCAGGCAGCTGACCAACAGAACGAAGGTCTACGGTCTTTCCCAACCGCGAAACTACCTGCATCTGGTTTTCAAACTGTACTCTGAAAGATGTAGGTACGCTGTGGTAGTAGAGCACCACGCAAGTTCCACTTTGTCTGGCACCGGCGAATCCACGAAGTAAGCGCCAAGCACGTTCGCAGACGAAAAAAACCAGTGAGATGGTCAGTTTTGCAATCCGGACGAAGAATCTTTTCAGCGAGGGTTTGCGTACTCCGGGCGTCTCACTCATAGCTTGGCCACCAAGAAAGTCTCAGGTTCGGTTAAAATTGACTGGAGTGTGGAATCAGGGACATGCACTTTCATTAGCTTTTGCCTGAAACGCGAACCATTACGGCGGCGAGCTGTATCTCTGCACTTCCCCATTCGACGATTGTCCGCCCGAAGACCGTTGCTTTGCGTGCTGCACCGGACAAACGAAAGCCGGTCTTGCTCAGCGAATTCAGCTGCGGCTGATTCCACTCCGCGACTTCGATATAGGCGCGGGTGCGATGATCTGCAGACATTTGGTTAAGAATATGCGCCACAAGAGCCGGATTCACGCCCCGGCCGCGAAACTCGGGAAAGACCAGGAAATCAAACAAATGTACATCGTTGCCTCCGAAGGGAAAGTAATAGGGCTCGACGGTACTGCCGACCAGCGTCCAACCATACCCGGCCAATCGTCCATCCCACCGAGCAAGCCAGATGATGGCACCCCTCGCAAACCGTTCGCATAAATTCCTTTGCGTGAGTTCTGGGTTCCAGAAACTTAACATTACTTGAAGATCCCCGGGTACGATCTCTTCCTGGGAGGTCTTTTTTTCCACTGACAGACTAGCCGCGAGATCTCCAGCACAACGCGAAGGGCTCCAATCTTCCAGGTCGAGATAAAACAGCACCATCCGAGGAAACGACAAAAACCGACGGACCAATAGGCCAAATCGGACAACGGTCGCTCGAAAACCATGCCGCTTGAAGTACTGCACCAACCGTGTAGTAGGCTCTGAGAGGAACATATGCGTTTTTACTCTAAAGAAAGTAATTTTCCAACCCTTCTCCTGTTTTCGCGCCCATGCACGCGTAGGGAAACTGTTCGACATTCTCCCTAGTCCCATGTTATCAAGAAACGATATCGTTGGGTGCCCTTGGGAAAGTCATGCGAAGCTGCCTATGGTAAAGAACATTGCTAGTTAGATGAAGAATAAACGATCGGGAAAGGCAGTGCGCTGTAGCAATCACTTATTATCGATCTTTTGGCGCAATTTGCGAAGACTTTGGTGAAGAACCTGACCCGCCACAACGAAAGCAGTGCTGAAACTGTTCTCGCAGGCCACCAATGGGCCTATATGGGAAACATCTGGGGCTGACAAACCGCTCTTGAAATGGTACACACCTGGATTCGCGACAGGATCAATTCCCCCGAGGTCGTAGTAACGCGTGCCTCTGTCTTTCAGCCAACGAATCACAGCCCACTGGAGCGTGTAAGCTACTTTCAATTTCATCCCGACTTCGTTCGTAGCGCCGAGAAGGTAAATCGCAGACTCTCCCATGGCCGAACAGACCAATCCACCGATTGGCAGATGTTCATGCTCACAAATGAAGACCCGCATTCTCTGGCGAGCTGGAAGCCTCTTCTGAATGTCGCCGAATTCGTCAATACTTACCGATGTTTTAAACCTCTTCCGCTCCCACATTTGGACGTAAAGATCAGAAAACTTGTTGTAGTGCTCCTCATCCTCACCTTCAAGAAGGGCTAAATTGTTCCGTTCCGCCGCGTTTAGCTGGTTTCTCCATTTCTTGTCCAGTTTTTTTCTTAATTCCTCAAGCGGACAGTTCAAATCGAGAACAAAAGTCCTATATTTTTCCGTATTAATGCCAGCCGTGACGCTGAATTTCTTAAAAGCGGACTGAAACAGTGCCGCGCGGACTGAGCCTTCAAAGGCATTTGGGAGAATTTCCAAATACAATCCTCTATTTCGCGCATACTCTTCCCAAAGGGCCCGGGCCAACTCATGCATGGTGTCTTCAGAGAGGTCGAGTCCAAGCAGATGGCACATGGGACCCCAACGTAAGTAAGCAACCCCAGCTTTGAGGCCCAAAGGGCGAACAATTCTCAATTGCGCCGATCCAACTAATTTCTCGTCTCGTTTTAGAATGAGATGGCTGAGATTCTTAGCTCCCCATCGTACAGATCCATAGGACCAGGTTTGATAAATATTGGCATCCACGAACTGATCCATTACTAGAGACCATTGTGATTCAGAAACGTTATCCACTTCGAATGTATATCTACTGTTGTTCATGATTACCGGACGAGAGCTAGGGCCCGACAAGTGATGAACCTGTTGAGCCTGCAATTGTGTGTCAAGTTTATTCGGAACTGTTTGAAACATCGGTCCCCGCGAGAAGGGACGCAAGTTTGTCCCGCTGCTCTTTGCGCAAGAATGCGACGAATTCATCAGATACAGGTCTTTTTTCACGAGCGACCCAAGACTGATAGAAACCAGTCAGTCTGGCCACGCTTCCCAGGAGAAAAGGCCTTTCCCTGAACCGTTTTGCGCATTTTAGAAGTTCAAAGAGAGGGTCGCTCCCAAACGCATAGTCCATTTTTCCCTGGCGAAACTTGTGTCGTAGGAGATTGTCACCCTCTCCGGTATGGCGATAATGGAAGATCTTCAACTGCGGGAAGGCCTCGACCTCCCATCCTTTCATGCCGGCACTCACTTGCGCATGCCAATCTTCGCCCCCGTACTCGAGCACGGCGTAGCCTCCGATGTCGTCATAGCATTCCTTGCGCACCAATTGTGCCGCGTGCGCTACCGAATAAACTCGGTTCGCCGGACGGCTCTGGAATTTACCGTTAACTTCTTCGAAAACAAAACCACCGGCTATGCCCAGATGTGGACGCGCATCGAATTGTTGAAGGAGCTCCTCGAAGTATTTCGGTTCAACAGTAACATCCGCGTCGAGGTTGCCCACGAATCGGAATGTTACATCCTGCAAGAGTGCTCCCCCGGCGTGCAAAGCCCTGACTTTCGCGCCGAAACTCCTCCCGGGAGGTCTAATAACTCGCAATAAGCGGATAAATGAATTCCTGTCCGCATACCCCTGAACGATTTCATCTGTTCGATCGGTAGAACAATCGCTGACGATCACCCATCTATTTGGTCGAAAGGTTTGCGCGATCACAGACTCAATGGTCGTGGCAATGCGACCCTCTTCGTTGTATGCCGCGGTCAGCAGGACGTAGTCGCGATCCCCATCCTGCAGTCGCACTACCCCGCTTGCTTCAATTTTGTTGCTTTTGAAGCTGTTAACCTCGCGGGCTGTGAGAAACATGAAATCACCTACTTGCGGCTTCCGTTCGAAAGGTAGTCGCGCAATCCGTCTTGCCATGGTCGAAAGACGTTCATTCCGTGATTCTTGAGCGCTTGATTTTCGAGAACCGAATAGTTCGGACGCTGTACCTTCGCTGGAAACTCATTAGCTCCGGCTACTTCGAGGTTCACTTTGGTGCCTGTGAACGAAAAAATTTCTCGCGCAAATGCATGCCACGAGCAACTGCCTTCGGCGGTAGCGTGATATAAGCCGTAGAGCTCAGACCGGCTAAGGACCACGAGTTGTCGGGCTATTTCCTTAGTGGGCGTGGGACTTACAAATTCACTATCAACGACCCGGACGGTTCCACGTTCCCTTGCCAATTTCAGCATGAGTTCAATGAAGTTCAAGCCGCCTTTTGCTCTGCAGGGATTCTTCCCATAAATCGCGGATACGCGGACTACGAAGTACTTGTCCGCGAGAGCCCGAATGAACAACTCTCCTGAGAGTTTTGTGTTGCCGTAAGCATTCAAGGGAGTTGCTTGATCAGACTCGACGTAGGGACTGGCCTTCTTTCCATCGAAGACATAGTCCGTGCTTAAATGTATTAATGTGGCGGGAATGTCCCGGGCGACGAGCGCCAGATTTCTTGCTCCGATCCCATTGACGGCAAAAGCTTTCTCCGGTTCCTTCTCGCAATTCTCGACGTGGTGCATCGCAGCCGTATTCACGATGAGGTGCGGTCGCGATGCCTTGATCGAGGTAGCAACTGAGTCTACGTTTGAAAGTTCGATGTCCGCGTGTGTAAGAGCATGGACTTCGTCCCCATTCGCCGAAAAAGCGCTTACTATATCCATGCCAAGTTGGCCGTTACTCCCAATGACGGCAATCTTCATCGAATGGCCGACTCCGTCATGGAGTGCATGTCAATTCCGCTCTCCAATCTCTTGAACTGTTGGATATTAGAGTATTCAGGATTGTCCCAATCCTTAAACTTCTCCAGATTATCGACAAGCGTTCCCACGATGGATCTGACATCTCCTGTGGCGTGGAAGCTGAGGACGTTGCTCGCTTTTTCCACGCTGACTTTGTAGTTGCGGAAATCCTGGATATGTTTGATGTTGAGATTCACCTTTATCCCAAGCCGTTCTTGGACCGCTGTCCGGACGAGATCCGCAACTTCACCAACAGTGTAGTTTCCGGACGCGACGTTGAATATTCCTGATAGTTTGTAATTCGCTTCGATTGCTCGAATATACGCAGTAGCCGCGTCCTCTATGCTCAGGAGTGGTCTCCAAATCGACGGATTGTTGACTGTGATGCTGTGTTCGCGCACAGCATTTCTAAACATTGTGTTGATGATGAGGTCAAAACGCATGCGCGGACTGTAACCGGAGATTGTACCTTTCCGGAGTGCAATGACGGAAAATTTGTCATCGGCAAGCTGCATGGCGGCTTGCTCTCCCTGGAGCTTAGAGATTCCATAGGGATAATTCGAACTAACCGGCCTAGTTTCGTCGAAAAGTTCGTTTTCTGTATAGCCGTAAACCGAACACGAGGACGCATAGATGTAGCGTTTGACCTTTGCATTCTTGGCCGTGTACGCAAGGTATGCCGGAGCCGCCGCATTGAAGATGAAATTCTTACTCGGCGAGAATTCGGCCATCGGATCATTGGACAATCCTGCGAGAAAGATCACCTGGTCGTATGGTTCGAGATCTTCGACAGACAAATGAAAGATATCCTTATTCAGGATACCGACCTGGCGGGGCAGGTGATTTCCAAACCAAAAGAGATCCACGACGTCGACTTTATATCCACGGTCAAGCAGTCTGGGGATCAGAACGCTGCCGACATAACCTGCGCCACCCGCAATCAAGAGTTTCATTATATCCTCCTTGTGTTCAACATCAGATGCAGGTTAATACTGGAAGTGATTAGATTCAGGAGTTCTTAGCCACTGCGATAACGTTTGTGCTTTCATGTCCTTGTCGGATAGCTGAACTTCGGCGAGAGAGATTGGCCACCTAATGCCAATCTCTGGATCGTCCCAACGTATCCCAGATTCGCCTTTGTTCCTGTACAATCCGGTACACTTATATTGGATCTCTGCAAAATCGGACAAGACACAGAAACCGCGGGCGAAGCCCGCTGGAGCCCAGACCTGCCGCCTGTTTTCCACGGAGGCCTCTACGCCTATCCATTTCCCTAGGGTCGGGGAACCTTTGCGAATGTCAACAGCGACGAGAAATGCGCTGCCTATTGTTACTCGCATTAGCTTTCCCATGGGCGGATCCCACTGGAAATGTAATCCGCGCACAACATTCTTCGATGACCGGGAATGATTGTCTTGCACAAAATGATGGGGCAATCCCAGTTCGCGAAAACTGTCTTCTCGGTATGTTTCCATGAAGAAGCCACGGCTGTCCTGGAAAATTTCAGGAACCAGAACGGTGACATCACGCAATGATTTTGATTCGACTTTAATGTCCATAGTGAATTTGAATTACCTCGACTTATGTTTGGGAGTGACAGATTTCGTGCCTTAATGTCATAAAGCATTATCTATCAATGACTTGAGTGATGCTTAGCGTTCGAGTACGCGATCGGTAGTCTTGAAATCAAGATTGGGTTCCTCACCCTTTTCGACCAATCGAACCGGATCCACATGGCAGTTCCACACGTACATCTGGCGCAAGAATTCGAGGTGCATCTTGCGTTCCTCTTTGGGGTTCAAGAGTTGGCGCAGCCTGTAGCTAATGCGCCGCAGGGCGAGGGAAGCGAGGACTGACCTTCGGCAACTGCGGGCGCCAGCTGCACCATAATATTTGTAAAAATAGAGGTACCGTGTAACCTGGCTGTCCAGTGCAAAGGAAATCTTCGTAAAACGGAATTTTGTAGATTGGCCGCGGAGATGGGTGATGGTGTAGTTAGGAGTATAACGAATCGAATATCCGGTGTCCCAGATCCGACGACAAAGATCCGTATCTTCGTAATAGTAAAAAAACTGCCCATCGAATCCACCCAAGCGCTTGAGCAATTCAGCTCTGATCAAGATAAAGCATCCAGCCAGCCAACCCACGGTGCGTTCCGTGTCACCTTTCCAACCCACATAAACTCCCGGCTCAAACCACCGCGAAATGCGGGCCAGTGGTCCAAGACCCAGTGCGGCACACCACTCCGATCGGAGCGTGTGCATCGGTCGAACGCACTGTTGATACGTGCCATCCGGATTCAGGATGCGACAGCCAAAGCCTCCTGCCTCCGGGTGACTGACCGCATAAAGAACCATATTGTCCAACGTACCTTCGTGGATGATTGTGTCCGGATTCAGGATCAGGATGAATTCGCCGCGACTCGCTTGAATGCCGACGTTGTTTCCTTTGGCAAATCTAAGATTTCTTCCATTCTCGATTAGCCGGACCTGCGGAAACTCCCTGCGGATGAATTCCACCGATCCATCGGTGGACCCGTTGTCTGATACGATGACCTCAAACTCAGTCGAGTGCGTCGTGGCATAGATCGACGCTAGGCAATCCTTAATCACCTTCAGGTCATTCCAGCACAAGATGACGACAGACAGTCTCATATGGGTCTAATCTAGTGAAAATGCATGTCACTTTTCATTAACGACGAGTCAAGGGGTTGCCACGGTATTGTAAAGCTTTTGAGCCATTTTCGCCCATGAATTGTTCTGTTGCAGCCGCAAGGCTGGCGCCTTTCGTTCCTTGAACTCTCCTTTGCCTCTGCCTTGGCATACTGCAGGCTTAGGTGTGATCCAGGGGCGGACAATCGCGTCCGAATCGGCCAAGACAACATTCTGAGGCCCCGACTCGGGATTCCTCGCCACCTGGGTGACCGTGCAGATCATCGCCAGCAGAGCGTACCAGACCACAATCGTCTGATCGAAGTAGGATATTCCAAAGAACGCTACAACATTGGCGAACAGGGATGCCCCCAACGCCCATACCAACAATTCCTGCTGGCGTTCCTCCTCGGCTGCCTTCCTCGCAAGCCCGACATATTTGAACCCGAGGACGAGGATGGTCAAAAAGCAGATCAGAGGAACCAAGCCGGAGGGGTCGGCGATGGCAACATATTGGTTGCTGAGGTCCCACATGTCCCAGCCCCACAATCCATAGCTCTTCGATCCTACGAGCGCCCAGCCCCAGAAATGGCGGATGCATTGGTTCACAAGCTGATACCGGTGATATGACGAAGAGCTGCCTGTCAGGTCTACATCGGAAATCAAATGCCACACCGGCGACGTCATGTAAAGGTGCAGCGAGACCAGCGTCAGGACGATTCCAAAGCGAATCTTCCGCATGTGCCGCCGAAGCGACCAAATGCACAATACGAATGCACCCCCGATGAGCCCGAATAGTGCCGTGCTCGAATTCGTGACTAAAGGAATCACAATCGTCGCGGCCATTCCTAGCGCGGCATACTTACGGTCTTTCTTCTCCTTCCACCACAGCCCGGTGAACAGCGGGAAAAGGATCCCGCCGAATGTGCCGGCTAGGTTAGGATGGCCGAAAGGGCCAGTGGCGCGAGCGTGGCCGTCCCGGCCCAGCATGGTCCCGTACATCGCGGCCCGCGACCCTCCCATGCCGCTGTAAAATAGATTCCGGCCAGTCATCGCTTCGTGGGTCATCAGTACGGCGACCACGGCCGCCGCGCAAGCCAGCACTCGAAGCGTTTGCTTCACGTCCTCTTCGTCCCGAATCAGGAAGCGCAGCAGAAAGTAAACTCCGAAAGCGGTGTACAGATTCCCCAGTTGATAGATCACTTCGCCTGTTTCCCGCCACAGAAGGACTCCATCCACAGCCGTGAATAGCGTCAGCGCGATAACTGCCTTGTCGATGCCGTTCATTCCCCCGCTGAAGATCTTTTCTTTCCCGGAGAGCTTCGCCCAGAGGATTCGGATGAGCCCGAAGAGCGCTAGCAGCCGCAGCATCGGAAAATGGAATGGACCGAGCAGCAGAACTTGGTCCATCGGGATCAGGATAGCCGTCGCCAGAAACGCCGCAATCGACTTATTTCGTGTGCCGAAGCATATCAACGCCCCTGCGAGTAGCACCACCAGCAGCACCAGCGGGTTGACCATGCTACTGCCCACTCCGCCACCGAATTCCATCCCCTGCAGTTGTCCGGCATCAGGAGGCATGGGCGACTCCTCCCTCGGCATGAATGCTAATTTTAAGTCTGCCGGAAATCATGCCCGCGCAACTTTCATCTTCGGGAACCAGGGCGTTCGCCGGTAGGCCGCCATGCGGAGCCGCTCGATCTGCTCGAGCCCCCAGCCCAGCGCTGGCGCACCCAATCCCTTGCTACCTCTGATCTGGACGGCACGAAGCTGCCGGCGCGCCCTTGAGAGTTCTTGCTCCATGAGCGGCCTCAAGTCGGCGAATCGGCTGGTTTGCCCCATGATCCGCAGCACGCCCTCCCGGATCCTCACTTCGTTCTCGGCGACGATTTGCGGAGTCGCCTCGCTCGAAAGAGTTCGCGCCAGCTTTGATTGTCGCGTCGCAAGCGGTACTCGAATAAAAGCCCAAGGCCCCTCCAAGGAAAGGCGAAGAGCCAGCTCCATGTCCTCCATCAGCCGGAACGACTCATCGAAGCCGCCGATTTTCCTCAGCACGTCTCTCCTGACGACGGCTGCTTGGTTGAACAGGATGAATCGTGTTGCCAGGACTTCGGCTGGATTCAGCCATATCCCTTCTTCAATCGGTGGATGGATGGGTGCGTTTTCAAACGAGATATACGTGACATCAGGATGCTGAACGACGGCGTTGCAGATGCAACATACGACGGAATCGCCGGCCTTCTCGAGGAGCGACACCTGCCTCTCGATCTTCGCCGGATTCCACGAGTCGTCGGAGTCCTGGAACGCTATGATTTCACCCCTCGCCATCCCAATGCCGCGGTTTCGCGCCGCCGCTGGCCCGGCATTCTCTTGAACAGCCCATCGGATCCGGCTGTCGAAGGATCTCAATATCTCCTGTGTATGATCGGTGGAACCGTCATCCACGACGATGACCTCTATATTCGGGTACGTCTGCTTGAAGATGTTTTCAATCGTCTCCCCGATAATCCCCGCACGATTGTAGGCAGGAATGATTACGCTCACCAGCGGTCCTTCATTCACCTGGCCGTTCCTCATCGGATCATTCCAAAGAACACCATCGCGAAGGCGGTAATCGCCACGAATGAGCCAAAGCTTGCCAGTTCCGAGCGCAGCACGGGCGCACAATGGCGGCGGAGCCCGATCACAATCGGAACGTAATTTGCCAGAGGCGCAAGCGTCAGCACCCAGAGTGCTCCATGGAATCCGAATCGGCCGAATGCGATGGAAAGTCCAATCCCAAGGAACATCAGTTTTGATATATTGGCAATCGCCGCGTATCGCGAGGTTCCTAGCGCGAATAGCATCAACGACGTGACCGACGTGAAAAGTTCCAATGCCCCCCTCACTCCGAGCAATTGAAGCATCCAACCCGTCATCGCGTATTTCGGCCCTAAAAGTAAGTGTACGACCCAATTGCTACCGATGATGAATCCGAACGACATACAAGAACTCAAAATGAGGACTAAATGTCTCGTCTTCTTGAAATGTCTGATGGCGCCTTCGAGGTCTTGCCGGATCGAATCCGACATCATCGGGAAGAATACCTGCGACACCACTTGCTGAAATCCTCTGGACGCGGCCATGGAAATCGATAGCGCTAGGGAAAAACAGCCCAGTTCTATTAGATTGACGAACTTTCCTACAACCAACCGTTCGGCCTCTCCGGCGAGAAAATACGTCGAAGTCGAAACAAAAACGCCTGTCCCGAACGCGAAAATCTCTCTCGCGGCTTTTTTGTCCCACCCCATAGATACGGGATTTTCGGCAATCACATGGCTAGCAACGGTCAGAGCGACCGTGGCAGCTACGCGTCCAGCCACTAGTGCCCACGCCGTGGGAGAATAAATCGCCCAAATCACCGATACGAGGAGTCCGAAAACGTCGCTCCCCGTGTTTAGAATTGTCAGCTGCTTGAGCCGCACGTGCCGCGTAAGAGTCCAGATGGAACCACTGGCGAACCCCCGGACTAGTGTGGTAAGGGAACCGACAATGGCCAGCGCGAGAATGGCCGGCTGGTTATAGAAAACAGCAAAGGGATACGCTAGAGCCGCAGCTACTGCCCAAATGATAACGCCCCGCCCCACCTGGATGATAAATGCCGTATTGATAAAAACCGGGTCGTCTCCGCGCTTGTGCTGGATCACGTCCATTCCGATTCCGAGATCGGAAAGCGATTCGAGACCGGACAGGAATACAGTCACGAGAGCGACCAGGCCAAACGCTCGTGGGGCCACCATCCGCGCTAGCACCAGCGTCGACGCAAGCCTGACCACCTGGCTTGTTCCGTAGCCAGCAATCGTCCAGATTCCGCCGCGGAAGGCTACCAACACCCTGCGGGATGCGGACAATCCGCCCAGTCCCGGAATAAGGCTGACGAATCCAATTGTGGCCAACTCGAGCCCTGATGGTCGGGTCGGAATGGCGTTTGCCGCTACTTCGTTCGCAGGAAGATCAGACATTCTGGAATTGGGTGTCGATTTCACGACAATGAATTACGACTAAGTTGAGGCGCGTCGACCTATGAGCCAGGAATTAGAATCACTTCGAAGCGCTGATATCAAGAATGCCTTGCGAATATGTCTCCGAACTCTTCTTTCCCGCTGTATTCTGTCAGCCACTGAATCGTTTCTCGATCCGTTTTCCACCTCGGAAATTGAAACGAGAAGTCTCTGGAGAGCATCGCGTTGAACTCATAACCTCTGGCTCCGAGTCGACGAAGGCACTGAAACGCTCCATCCCTTCTTACATTGCTAAACTCGAAACTCAGAAACCTGGGATTAAAGCTCATCCCGCTGATTGCATGTTCTTCATAGCCCTCCACATCAATCTTGACGAAGGCCGGAATCCCGTGGCGTTTAGAGAGCAAATCAAGTGTAATTACGGGAACCTGAATTTGTTCGAGCCATTGCACATTTTGATATGAAGCGGACTTTCCGCTGCTTTCAAACCACTCGTCGCTCAGAGTGCTGAATTGGCTTGCATCGCACAACCTTAGGCTCGCGCTTCCAGCAACCTCTCCCACCGCACAACCTTCCACGCAAACATTTTTCAGGTGAGCGAGTTTAAAAAGATACTTACAGCAAGAAGGATTGGGCTCAACGGCGACAACGCTGGCGCCAAGGTCAGAGAATACCCCGGAATATTCTCCAATATTAGCTCCTATGTCAAAGACTAGATCCCCCTTGCGGAAAAACTGACCGTAAAACTTCAGCATTCTCAATCGGTACCTGAGGCCCTCTCGATCAAATAAGACTTGGTAGATATTTCGGGCCAGACCATACAGCTTGGTTACGTAGAGCCAATTTTTAATGCGCTCTCGGCTGCTAAGGTGCATGTTTGAATCCTCGTATCACAGTCCACGTTTTGACAATTCCGCAGAATCGCTCGGGAAGCAGAGTCGCTCCGGGGAAAATGTTGCTCAGTTCGCCTTCCGTTAGGAGCCGAACTTCCTTCATGAGCTCCTGGGGGCGTACAGGGTCGGGGCAGGGCCCCGCCAACCGCATCGCCGAAGCCGAAGCCGAAGCCGAAGCCGAAGCCGAAGCCGAAGCATATGGCCACCCGAAGGTCAACCGGCATCCATCGCCACCCCGGCACGTGGAAGTGCGGCGGCTCCATGGGAAACCAGAAGTTTGGCGTCTGCACCCAGAATGCTTTGCCGACCCGTTGGACCTCAGACGCTATCCGCCCCTGGCTCTCGAAAGTATACAAGCGCTCGATCACGGAGTTACTGAAAACAACGTCGAAGTGCCGTTGTTAAATTGCTCCAAATTCGTGCGTCACCTGCGAGTGATTGGATGTTCTCATGGCGCTGTTCTTCCGCCGTAAGATTTAAGGTGACGAGCTGAATATCAGCTCGCCCGGCCCAGTCTCGCTGTTCCCAGAATACGTTCGTTCCGCCCACATCGAGAATACGCAAGGGCCGCGGGAGAGGCGCGATCAGAGCCTCGAATAGCCGGAACCGCTGGGTGCCAAACTTGTTCGGAAGAGAATTCGGGTCCTCGCTGTCCGCGGGGCGGCGAATGATTGGGATTGAGAATTCCATTATAAAAGAGTCCTAAGAGTCTGGCTGGCAGCCTGCATTTTACCTCAGGGCGCGACGTGACAGCTTGCGGAAAAAGACGAATTCTAGGGGGCCGGAGGTGAACTGATCCTCGCTTGTTGAGGGAACTCAGACAGAACTTGCCTCCTCACGGGTTTTAACACCTGAGCGCTGAATGTCCTCATTAACTTTTTTCTCAAACTCTTGAGTCCTTTCGTAAGCGCTCCCGATTGGGCGGCTTCATCCGCTCAGGGCTGCGGAGTTTCCGCGCATTGGAAAGGGATTGGCGTAGAAGAGTTAGACCGCGTGTTCAAGGAGCGTCTGGGCTTATTGAACCCTGGCCAGAAGACCCGTCGGTGGATTTGGCACACTCGCGGAACTGGTACCCCATGTGTACGCTCCAATATCCCATACTGCACTCCCTACTAACCGCGTGTTCGAGGATCGTGCTGGACAGACAGATTCTACTACTCCACTCACCGTCTGTTCAGTGCAGGCATAGCTTGTATCATTCGTGCTGAACCCGCTGGGCCATAACGAGACCAGATTCAATCCCACACCAATGGGGCAGTTCGTGGGAATGCTATTGCAATTGTTGTTCTGCGGAGAGTAGACGAAGGCTCCTGAGTTGACATATCCTTGCGCGGCCGCGGTGGCCTGTGTGATTGCCACGTTGTTCGTCGTGCTAAATGTTCCCCCGGCTGAGAAGGAGCCGTTAATAACTGTGGCGCTAGAATTGATACAATGGTTGTTATGGATTTCAAAACTTCCAGCGTAGCTACCACCGTGCCCAGCCTGATTGATGCAGGCCACCGAGTTCACGACTGTGTTATTGAAAAAGTATAAGGAACCAGCGGGACTGCTCTGTGGGACTTGTGGCCCGTTTGACCCGGCAACCCCGTTCATCACCCAGATGTTGTTCCAGACGTAATCCGTCTCGCCTCCGTTCCCGATCTGCCCTCCTTCACATCCCGGGACGTCGTGGATGTAGTTGTCGTGGATATAGAAGGTCCCACCCGCTACCGTTTCGATGCAGTTCGGATGCGGCGGTGATGATTGCGTGGGATTCGTAAAAGACAGATTTATGTTGTAAATGTTATTTCCCGCCCATGTCATCGATGTGCCTGACGGTATCCCGGTCAGAAACGCCTCAACCACATTACGTATCACGTTGTTCGTTGCGCTGACGCCGATGTCCCCTCCCGAACACAATGAGTGATCAGTAACACAAGTGGCCCCGTCTACAGAATCTGAATTGTCAATAACACTGTTTGTAACGAGGCAATTCGTGCAGGAAGGAGTGGTATTGTAAGTCGTCATAATCATGCCGGCACCACCCACGTCGGACGTGCCTGCGGACAGACCGTGCGTCCAGCCATGAAAGTACCAGTTACTAACCACGACGTAGTCCGTCCCGTTCCCGATTAGATTTCCGACCGTGTGATAACAGCGGTTCTGCTGGTCGTTATTCCAATACAACCCCCTGGCTTCAATCCAATTCCAAATGACGTAAGTAACGTGGTCGAGATAAACGAACCAATTCGCGCCAAGGCCACCGCAACCAGCCCCGCCGATGTTCGTTCCGCCCGCGTCGAATATGGGGCGATTCCAAGTCGTGGGGCAGTTCGTTGCGTTATACCAGGATTTGTCAACTCCGATAGTGATTTGACTACTACTCGTTCCGCTCCACTTCCAGTGAATCGGGAAACTGGCATTAGGCCAAACGTCGCATCCGCGAAGGATGAAAGTATCACCCGCAAGCGGGGCGTAACTCACACAATTGTTCGTGCAGGTCGCCATCCCCGGCAAATGCGCCCAAGGCGCGGACTCCGACGTGCCGTTGTTTGTGTCCAGGCCGTTGGCAGCAATATAGTGGGTAGTTGCCGTAGTGCTCGCGAACGTGCTTCCGAATGCTAAAGAGCAACTCATCAATGTGAATACGGCAGAGCGAATCACGCATCGCTTCAAGTGTCCCTCCCTAGTCGTATGGGCTGTCTAGATTATACGCCGCCGGGGGCGCAGCGTACCACTGGTCCATGGACCAGTTTCAGGACAGGCACACGAGAACCTGTACCTCTAAACTATTGCAATTGTGGCACTTGCTCCAACTGCGCTCGAGGGTCGAGAGCAAGTCTCTTCGCGACAGGGATCTTGGAAACGAAAATAGGACTATTGGCCGCCCTTGCCGGCAAAGGCGTAGAGGAGCCAACCCAATTCATAGGGGCGGCATTCGAACAACACCCTAATTCCGTCGCGTGACTGGCGATCTTCGCGGCGGGTTAGCTTGGCAATTGTCGCTTTCCAATATCGCCGTGCGGTTGAACCAGATATGCATCGCCAAACCACGTTTGCCGACGCATCCTCCATATTAAAATCAAGTTCATTGTCGGAGATCCACTGCAGTCCCTTATAGATCCAGGGGCTAAAGTCGGATTGAATGGCCTCGCCCAGCGTGAACAGGACCATAGGCGCCATTCCGTGCTGATGAACCGAGTAAACCGGGTATCTCCCTACGACTCGACCATCCGATGAGTCATAGTGCCACCACCACTGACCGAGCGACCCTTGCGCTTCGCAAATCGCAAGAGCACAATCAAGCGCCTTTTCCGCCGCTTTTTCATATTGGAATGCCTGCCAGAACTTGGTCATCGCGTAGATCGGATAGACCTGATCCGCAAAGCAGCCGATCCCTTTTCGGAATATGTCCGCGAGGTTTTCGCTCTTCGCGACATGGCCGAATATGCCCTGTTCGCCTTGGTTTTTTCTCAGTAGGCGATACGTTTCGACAGCCAAATCTCTTAGATCGGACAGTTTTTCCGGGCTTGCGAGACTCCCATGGGAAAGGCCGCTCAAGAACCACGCCAACTCCATACTGCTGCCATGCCGCGCATCCCGGTAACGGGATAACGCGCTCTTTATATCCAGTCGTTCGGCGACTTCTTCTAGACGTTGTGGTGCAACGAGCGCGCAAAGCCAGAGTAACAAACCGAGATCGCCGATATTGTCAACCCAATCGATATTGGTCAGAAGACCCTCGAAGACCGGCATGACTTTTACTGGCGAATTCGCTCCGCTTTCCTCCAGTCGATGGAGGCCCATCAAGGTGATCATCGTGTATCGCCGAGAAAGGCCTTCGCGCACTGCGCCCGTTGCTGTCTTCTTCAGCTTGAAACAGAAAAGTTGCTTTTCCGGATCAAACATCAGCACAAGACCCTTCACCGCCAAAGCAGTCAGTCGGCGAGCGGTCCTTTGGGCGTCTTCGGGCGGCTGAACATGAATCGGTGCGGTGGGAAGCATCATATGAGGCGCTGAGCTGCTTGACATTTTCCCTCCAAGATCTCAACGATCTGGTTCACAATGCTTTGTAGAGCAGGACGACCATTACTATCTGGTTGTGTCGGGCGATTCCAACGGGCTAACTTGATTTTTGTTCTGACATCCTTGGCGTTTTCAAGGAGCGTCAAACGGCCGTTGTCGGCCAGATATCTGTCCACGGCACCGATCTTCCCTCGAAAGATGCTGTAAACGGGAACACCGAGCGCGCCAGCCTCCCGATTCATCGTTCCCCCGCCACTGATTACCAGGTCGGAAAACCAGATGAGATTCAGCCCATCGACAGGACCTTCCGGGATAATCATGTTCCCGGCGGCGATCAGGTGAGCCCACTCTTTTCGCAGCTGACTGCTTTGTCTTGCGTTCCGGGGCAGCGTGACCGCCCGCACATTCGGTCTCTCGGCCAAGAGTCGAAGTGCCTCCGCAAATAGCTCTTCGCTCTCTGGATTGTGATAGTGCGCTTCTGTAGCGGGAGGACGCAGCGTCACAACGAGGCTATCCCGCGAGATTCCCAAATGGCTCAAAATGGATGGATCGGGTCGGAAACTAGGGATATAGACATCTTCCTTCAGACCAGGGTATTTCAAACTTCGTTCCGGTCTCCTGCTCATGGCTCCATCCGTTATGACTGCGGGCGTAAGGGTCCAGTCGGGTGCGATAAACCCTGTTTTCGTGCTGTGCTCGTAATCATGCAGCATGACGGTTGGGATGCCCAGCGCTTTGCAGACAAGAATCTGCGCGCGCGAGCCGTGAGAAAGCGCAAGATTCGGACGCAGTTTGGCGGCGGTTGGCACTAACTGCAATACACGAAGACAGCTTCCTAGGACTTTAAGGACTTTATTCTTACCGTAGTGGCCGCCAATCACCTTACATGGCAATTTGAAGAACTCAAGTAGTTCACAAACTTGATACATGTCTCGGGCCGTTAACTCGACGTCAATGCCTCGCTTCTTCAGCTCTTCAATGATAGGCAGAAAAAAGGGAACATGGGGAGAGTTGTCGATATCAATCCAAATAGTGGTTCTCCGAGCCGCGCGGTCTGAACCGCCCACGGGTACAATCGGACTGGGTTCGCTGCTTTCAGCTCCCTGGATCGTTTGCCTTGGAATTACCTCATCAATTACGGTTGAATTCATAATGACGGTCGTATTCATGCGAGTGCTCCGTGAAATTCCTATCGACTCCCGACTCGGTTCTAAGTTCGCTGCAGGCCTGATCTGCAATTCGCAAGACCAGCTCAGGATGCAGATGCGCACGGAGAAGCCACGAGCGCGGCAATAGAGAAAATCCCGACGAGAATAGAGTTGCTGACCATTGAGAGAAGGACTCTAAGGTTCTCGATCACGAACGGGACTGCTCTGTGCCAGGGCAGAGACCGCAGCTGGAGTGAGTAATGCTCTGTCACTATGTCATGGTCAAGAAAAACCAGAGGTCGTGCCACATCCTACCTAATAAGCGCCGTCGCCAAACAGAACTGCGCGGGGCGTCTGCGCCAAGATCTTAAGATCAAGCCATAGCGACCAGCCGCGGGCGTACCTCAGGTCGAGACGCACGATGTCGTCAAATCGCACGCGGCTGCGGCCATTGACTTGCCAGAGGCCAGTGATCCCCGGCTTGATCTCAAGGACACGACGGCGGTGCCACACATCGTATTCCTCGTACTCATAGGCAAGAGGCGGCCGCGGACCTACCAGGGACATATCACCCTTTAGTACATTGAAGAATTGGGGCAATTCGTCCAAACTCATCCGCCGGAGAAAGCGGCCAACTCGTGTAACGCGCGGGTCGTTCTTCATCTTGTAGACGGGCTTGCTTCCACCTTGGGTTTTTCCATCGAATGCGCCGCTGATCATCTGTTGCATGAACTCTTGGTGAATCTTGCGATCGTTGTTCACATGCATGGAACGAAACTTCAGGAAGGTAAATGTCTTGCCAAATTGACCCAGACGCTCCTGCTTGAACAGCACGGGGCCCTTCGAAGTCAGCTTGACCAACGCAGCAATCAAGAAGAAAAGAGGCGAAAACAAAGCGATCGCCATGGCGCTGCCGATGACGTCCATGACTCTCTTCAGCAAGAACGGAACTTGCTTCGTTTGATTCTGGTGGGAGAGATCGGGATAAAAGGCGGGGTTAGCCGAAATGTCCGAATCCTTGTCGTTTGAGTCGTCCGCAAAGATTTGAGCGGAGATATGCACTAACTTCAAATCCTCCGCACTCAACTCCGTAAGAAGCGCATCGTGAACTTTTTCGAGCAGCGTATCGATAGTGGCTCCGTCACGAAGAGCACCGAGTTCTGTGAAGATGATTCCAAGAACCTCGTTGTCCTTGTACCAGCCTGCGAGATCTGTCTCTCTTCGCGCGGCTTGGGCCGCCTTGATAATCCCATTCAACACCCTGAGCTGCCGGTCAGTCTTTACCGCCTCTTGCGCATCGAGGAGAAGGAGGAGGAATTTCTTGTCTGATCGTTCAGCTCGTTTTCTTTCAAGGCAAAGCATCCCCAAAAAGAGGTCTTCCTGTAGAATTTTCTGCATCAAATCCGAAGGATCGCGCAGAGGCGCCGGCAGCGAGTGGCCGTTGCTGCTTGAAGGCGGTTCGTTACGGAAAGTCATGGTCTTGCTATTTGGCATCATTGGTCCAGCTGCTCCTTGCGACACGAGGGCGGAAGGTGCAATTCACTAACCAATGGAGCCGCTTAGCCGACTCTCACATTTCTCTTCATGGCCTCTTTAAGTAGCAGAAAACAAAATATTTATGAGAACAGGCCCCAAACCCAATATGCTCAGTTTCTGGACCCACCTGCCCAATACCACTCGGAGATGAAACCAGGTGCCCAAGTGGAGAAAACTCATTCCCATCGACGCGGCCAATCCCGCTGGATGCGACAACGGTTGAATTCAGCTAGCTCCCTCTGTTTGCTTTGTTTCGGATAACGAGGATGGTGTGATCGAGGAGACGACGACTCAGTCCAATTCGAATAATCTCTCATCCGACATGTTTGTATAAGAAATTGCCGAGCGCTGAGAGAACACTAGCTGGCGCTTTGGCAAATGCGCTCTGCAGCTTCTGCATCTTCCAGGTTCCCCCGGCATGATCAAAAATGCGTCCGGAGCGCCCTGGTTCCGTGCATCTTAAGTAGGTAAGTGCTGACTGGGAAGCGCCCCATCGCGTCTTGAACTCGATCAACCCTGCTTGATGGGAGTCCGATCGTCCCAGATCGAACAGCCGCAACCCAGAATTCTTTGCGTCGCGGATCGATTCCCAGTACAGTAAGTGCATTCCTCCCAAACTGTTGAATCGGACGTCGGAGCCCCCGTATTTATAGATGAGGGCGTCTTTGTAGCGAAGCGTAATCATTCCAGCAACAGGTCGGCCGTCTTTCAGCGCTAGCCTGATCTTAAGTGCTTTTCCGAAGCAATCCAGCAGATTGCGGAACCATCTTCTGGGCTGAGGAGGTATGCGATGCCGCCTCCGTGTGATAACCAGTAGTCGATAGAATTGATCAAGGGTGGATTCTTCGGTTCCTTCCTGATAAGTAAGGCCTTCTCGTTGCGCCCTCAGGATTTTTCTCTGTGTGGAGCTCTTATGAAGATTGCGAAAGAGCGTGTCGAGATCAGGTCTCAGATCGAGTTGATGAAAACTATATCGACTGCTGGGATGATATTTAGGATTGCTGAATTCGACAGGTTGTAGTGGGCGTATTTCGATGTAGCGCCACTTCCCCTTCTGAAGTTCCAATCCCAAGGCTTCGCCAAAAACTTGAAGGTCCTCCGGCGCGCGGAGCAGGAGTTCACAGTGATCTGAAAAAGGAAGCGAAACCAACCGGCGACCAGTCAGCCAACTTTCGACCTGACAAAAAACAACCCCGTTCTGCAAATCTTTGCCTGGAGGAGAAGTTGTATAAGCAATAGATGGATATCCGTAGGTGCGGAGAAGGGCGCTGAGCCAGGCCGTTGAATGGAAAACCGACGCCCGGGGGTGCCACTCCAATAATTTTTCCCACCGAGGATCCTTGAGGGGATCAATCTTATAAATGGACCTGTGTGTGTGGCCGGCCTTTAAAGCATCAACAGGCGTCTCAGTTACAGTATCGTACACGATCGGTCTTTCGCCCATCGTCTCGCCAAGCGCATGCATGCATTTAGTCGCTTCGGTCATGGATCATTCTAGAGAACTTCGGTAACGGCCTAGATTCACCCACAGCACAATTGGGGAGAAATATCACCCGTGATCGAGATATTTCTGATAGGGCTCAATGGCAGTAACCCGTTAGCCGCTGGTGACCGTCAGCGGGCGAGGCAGGTAGACTTTCTCAATCCGAGTTGTAACCAAACTTCGCTCGGGTCGCACAGCGGCGGCATCCATTTCAACCGCTATAGAGCGGTGCAACAGGGTCACCGAGAGGATGAGCCGCCGACTACCCCTAAACTCCACGAGAACTCCTTCGAGGCCACGTAAAGGACCAGCTTCAATACGAACTCTCTCGCCAATTTCTAAAAATGGCCACGGCTGATTGGGAATTCCCGAGATGACTAGGGTCTGAATTGCGTTAATCTCAGCTTCATCGACTGGAATGGGCTGGCGGTTATTTCCAACGATCTGGATGACGCCCGGAATCTTGAGAATCGGCAGTCGATTTTGGGGATCGCATCGGCAGAATAGATACCCGGGGAAGAGAGGAGACTCCACCTCTTTGACTCGATCCGACCAGCGCTTCCGGCACTTGTTTAGCGGTAGAAACTCTTCGAAACCGATGCCGCGAATGTGTTCAGCGACGGCCATTTCATGGCGAGTTCGCACCTGAAGGGCGAACCAGGGAAGGCGTCCTGCGTTCGTCTTCGGCGCAGTTGGAGTGACACTTGAATCTTGAAAGTAGCTCACTCTTCCCTCGTCTTACCCAAGCTACCGCCATTAGAGTCACAGGATGACCCTCGACCTGACCACCTTACAGTGTGCACAACCGATGCCAACTCAAGAGTCTTAGGTGTCTCTTGTCAATACATTGAAAACAAAAAGGTTAGTCTGGGACTACCAACGAAGGCTATCATGTTTCGCACATATTGCCCCGTAATTTGTGAACATTTCTATCCCAATTGTTCCAAACATTTACCCAGTGTATCTGTAACAAAACAAAGGCCATATATGTAGGACTGCTCGATCATCCCGAGAATTCACGCCTACGTGGGCGGTCTCTTTCGGTCTTTGATCTACCAACGCTGGTCAATCAGGAAATCGCGTTCTCGTGGCGCAATATCACGGCACCAACGTGGTATTGGGAAGTAGGTCGCACTCTGGGGATCTCACCCTCCAAGCTCGTTCTTGTTTACTCTGAGACACCGGGTCGGATTCAGGTAAGCGTCGATCGCAGGCCGTCTTAACGTGCTGTAGTTGACTATGCAGCGCGGCTTGATTTTGTGGCGAGTTCCGCTGCGAGGTTCCATGGCAGTATAGTTCTCCGATGCGGTTTATAGGTCGTCGGCGATGCGTTGCCTCCTGCCGGTTCTCGAAATATAACGCAGGCAGGTTTCAAATCGACTCGAGAAGATGGAGCTGAACGGCACAGCAGGAAGCTCCATGTGCTATCGGAAGGGAATGAATTAAGATGGGTTGAGCGGACTCAGATTCAAGGTGTCCCGTATGGGCGAGTAGACGGAAATGCATGGAGTTCGCCTGGCTACCGATGAACCTGCCAGTCCGCGAGCTGCTCTGGGCGGGCAAAACAAGCTAAGTGACTGTACGCGGGCGAAGTTAAACGGCACGACGGAATCGGTATTCAGCCTGAGTGATCCCTTACCCGCATTCGTGCGGCTCGGTTCGCTTCCCTGTCTCTTTCGTAGACGTGGTTTTTGAACAATGCACGATCGTGCAAACTCACCGTCGATTAACCCGAATGATATGTCATCCGGGAAGACACCAGTCTGAAGTAAATCTCTCACCAAGGAGAACAGGAACCATGAAAGGTGTCGTTCTGGCTGGCGGCAAGGGGTCTAGACTTTATCCGCTCACTCGCGTAACCAACAAGCACCTCTTGCCGGTGTATGACCGGCCGATGGTGTTCTATCCCATCCAAACCCTCGTGGACGCAGGCATTAGAGACATCATCATCGTCACAGGAGGGCAGAATTCGGGGGATTTCCTGCGATTGTTATCGAACGGCAAGGATTTTGACCTGCATCGCATTCACTATACGTACCAGGAGGGTGAGGGCGGCATCGCGGATGCGCTCCGTCTCGCGGAACCGTTTGTCGAAGGGGAGAAGATCTGCGTCGTTCTGGGCGACAACATCATTGAAAACAACATCATCGCAGCAAAACAGACTTTTGAAAAACAGGAGCGCGGCGCCCACGTTATCTTGAAAGAAGTTCTCGACCCTGAAAGATTCGGTTGCCCGGAGATCGTCAATGGACGAATCCTTGGAATTGAGGAAAAACCCAAGAAACCGAAATCAGCCTACGCCGTAACGGGCATCTACTTTTACGATAAAAGTGTGTTTGAAAAGATAGGAAAAACCAAGCCAAGCTGGCGTAATGAACTGGAGATCACCGACGTGAACAATATGTATCTTCAGGAGGGTGTCCTTACGCACAGCGAGCTGGAAGGTTGGTGGACGGATGCTGGCACGTTTGAATCGCTGTTGCGTGCCATGAACATGGTGGCGGAATCCGGAGCAAACAAAATCCCAGGGCGTGGGGCTCCGCCGCGGCATGCGCGAGACGGCGAATAGAACGGGCCCGTCAATTGTGGAGGTTTCTGATAGCTTGGAACAATAGGGTGAGACAGCGTGAAAGTTCTCGTAACGGGCGGTGCGGGCTTTATCGGGTCGAATTTCATTCGACACATGCTCATATCCCCGCATGATGTGGAAATTGTGAATTTCGACAAGCTGACGTACGCGGGCAATCCTGAGAGTCTCTCGGACATTGCCAGCGATCATCGGTATTCTCTCGTGCGTGGCGACATTGCTGACGCACAGGCTGTTAATGACGTCTTTTCGAAGGGCATAGATGCCTTAGTGAATTTCGCCGCAGAAACGCACGTGGATCGCAGCATTGAGGATGCGTCCCCCTTTGTTCGAACGAATATACTCGGAACGCACTGCCTGCTTGAGGCTGCGCGGAAATTCCGTCTCCCGCGATTTGTACACATAAGCACGGACGAAGTGTACGGGAGTGCGCTCCCAGGCGTCAGTTTCACCGAAGAAGCGACCCTTGACCCACGCAGCCCGTACGCTGCAACCAAGGCTTCGGCCGATCATCTTGTTTCCGCTTATGCAAACACCTTCGGCATCTCGGCCATTGTCTTGCGCTGCACGAACAACTATGGCCCTTTTCAGTTTCCCGAAAAACTCATTCCTTTAATGATTGCAAATGCGCGAGAAGACAAGCCGCTACCTATTTATGGCGATGGAATGCAGGAACGCGACTGGCTGTTCGTCGAAGACTATTGTCGCGCCATCGCGCTGGCTCTCGAGAAGGCCAGGCCGGGTTCGATCTACAACGTTTCGGCCGGCATGCCCCAACCCAATCTGAAGATCGTGAAAACCATCCTGCATCACCTGGGAAAGCCGGAGTCATTGATGCGTTCCGTACAAGACCGACCAGGTCACGATCGACGCTACGCCCTGGATTGCTCCAAGATTCAACGGGAATTAGATTGGCGCCCAGAGGTGAGCTTCGAGGATGGAATTCGCCGAACGATCGAGTGGTACCAGGCCAGCGGCGAGTGGCTTGAGCATGCGCGATCGGGAGAATATCGGAATTACTACGAGCGGCACTACACGCGTCGGGCGGAGACATTCAGCAAGTAAGCAGTGGAGCAAACCGATGTGTCAGCCTGCCCGCACCGTGAGGCACGAACTCGGCGGATGTCTCTTGACCGGCATGAGGGATACTTATGGCAGTTGCAAGAGTAACGGAGTCAAGCGAATTGGATGACACGCGGAAGAGTGTTTCAAGACGCTGGCTGTTCTTCGGTGTTTGGATTGTGGTCAGTTGCATCCTCTTTGTAAAACCTCTGATTGCTCTCGTTCGCCTATCGCTCACGAATGACAATGCTTCTCACCTCATATTGATTCCTTTTCTCGCGGCGGGACTGTTATTCATCGAACGCCACACCATTTTCAGACATCCCTCGTTCAGTGCGGGCGGCGGCATTTTCCTTATCTTGTCTGTCATCCTGCCCCTCGGGGTGCGCGTGGCAGGCGACGAGGTGCCTGCCGACATCCTGCTTACAGGCAATATCCTAGCGGTCATCTTGTTTTGGATAGCCGGATTTGCTTTTTCCTTCGGGAAGGCCGCCGTAAAATCAGCCTACTTCTCTCTTTTTTTTCTTTGTCTCACTGTTCCTCTCCCGAATTTCCTGGTTGAGCGAATCATTTCTTTGTTGCAGGCCGGTTCCGCGGAAATCACGGAAGTTCTTTTCAACTTGACGGGAGTTCCCGTTCTGAGAGAAGGGCTTGTCTTCCACCTCGCGCGTGTCAACATCGAAATCGCAAGGGAATGCAGCGGAATCCGCTCCACCATAGCACTTTTCATTCTCGCCCTGCCCGTTGTGCACTATGGTTTGCGCTCTCTCTGGAGGAAGCTGTTCTTTTTGATGTGCGCATTCTTCGTGATGATTCTGAAAAACGGGATCCGTATCGTTACTTTGAGTCTGTTAGCGGTGTACGTGGATCCGCGCTTTTTGTTTGGGACACTTCACCGTGATGGTGGAATTGTATTTTTCGTGCTGGGCTTACTCTTGTTGCTGCCTGTTCTCTTCCTCTTGCAGCGCGGAGACTCACTGGCCTTGGCGGGAACGAAGGAACTGGCTGGGTCCTCGGTACGAAGGAACTGACAGTACGGAGTTCACGCGAGTGTCTACGCAGGGATTGGGGCAATATCGCTCAAAGACGTTCTGAGCCTGATAGCTTTTGTGCTAGCCACCTGGAGGGTAGTTATAATACTGCCCATAGGCGGTACCGCGCTCGGCTGCGTTCAGCACTACTCCCAGCAAGTTCTTCTCTCGGAACTCGGCCACTGCCTTCTCTGCCACCTCGAAGTCCGTAACTCCCGCCCTCACGACGAACAGCACGCCGTCGCACAGATCGGCCAATAGGCTCGGATCGTGCACAGGAGTAGCGGGTGGGGAATCCAGAATCACAAAGTCAAATATCGGTGTGACGACGTCCAGCAGGTGTTTCATCCTCTCGCTGGTCAGAAGCTCGCTTGGATTCGATACCTCGTTGCCGCCGGGGATGAAGCACAGACTCTCCTCCGGGCCGCTCTGAATCACCTGATACTCATCGACTTCACCGCGGAGATAGTCAGTCAGGCCGGGGGCCGAAGGTGCCCCAAGGGCCATATGAAGTCGAGACGCCCGGAGGTCAGCGTCAATCAGCAGAACGCGACGGCCAGGCTGGCGGATAATGGACTGTGCGAGATTCACAGCGACAAACGTCTTGCCTTCTGCGGGAACACTGCTGGTAATGAGGATGCGTTTCAACTTGCGGGTATCAGCAATCTGAGAGAGCCGCGATCGGAGAGTTCGAAAAGGCTCGGCTCCGATCTTCTTGCTGTCGGTGCCTCCGAACACGCTCATGCGCGGATCCAGTGTCCATTTCGGATGGGCACACCGCTTCAAGAGTTGTTCGAATCGGACGAAAGAGTGGTTGTCAGCGTTTCCCCTGCTGTTCGTCGGAAGTGTATCCAGTCCATTCCATACTGGGGCGGAGCGACTTATTCCTTTTCCTTCCGTTACATCGAAGAAAATCTCCGGTGAGCTTGCCACTGGCTGTGACGCCTTTTCTTCTGCAGCCTTCTTTAACGCGTCATGTATCCGACTCATCTTCTTCCTTTCGAGCCTTCGGTCAACGGTTGACGGTCAAATGCGCGTCCCGATCGCACCCACGCGCGGCTGACTCTTCAAGGCCTTACTATTTCCTTGCGTCAGTACTTCGAGAACCGGCACCAACGCAAGCACCGGAAGCTTGAGGGCAAGTTCTACGTCTCGCTCAGTATGCATCGATTTGTCGCTGATAACGATCAAATAGAGAATCGCTATTCCCAGAGCGAGGCCGGCACCTAGACCTCCGCCAGCAAAATAGACTTTTTTCGGAAACGAAGGTCGATCCGGCAGGCTTGGCGGATCGTACACTCGGAACTGTTCGCTCTCCTGCTGGCTCACAAGATCGCCCGCCACCCCTGCGTTCTGCCACTTCTTCAGGAGATCGTTGTAGAAGTCCTGCGCCGTCTGATAATTACGGGTCAATTCCTTCAACTGCTGCTCGACCATGGGACTTGCCTGAACGCGGCTTTGTAACTGGCGAATCTCAGCTTGGATCTGAACTTGTCGCTTGTTCAAATCTGCGATGTTCATATCGTCCTGGCGCAGTCTTGCTCGAAGTTGCTGAATCTGTGGTGGTTCGGCCGCAGCGACTTGCGTCGGACCCTTTGGAGATGGAATATTCTTTGGTGCTTCTGCCCTCCGTTTTTTCAGTTCTGCAATCTGGTTCTTTAGTTTGATGACATCGGGATGCTCGGGAGTGTAGCGTGCTTGCAAGCTCGTAAGCTGGTCTTGCAAGGCGCCTAACTGCTGTTCCGCAGTCTCCGGGTTTTGCCCGGTCTCGGATGCCTTCCAGTTCGCTTCTTGCTGGCCAAGGAGGGATTCGTTAAAAACCTTATCTTGCTGCGCTCGACTCAAGGCTTGGGTATTGGCCTCCAGCTGTGCGTTCATCCCTGTCAGAATATTAAGGTTGCTTTGCTGTTCCTCCGGCAATGATCCCAGATATTCCCGCTTGAACTGGGCAAGTTTTGCATCTTGGTCATCTAAGCTCTTCTTAGACTCCTCGAGTTGTTTGCTCAGAAAGTTCGTCGTTTCTTTTGCTTGCTGCTTGCGTTCAGTTGCGTTCTGTTCCAGAAACATTGAAGTGATTTCGGTACATATTTGTTGAGCAAGGTGGGGGTTATTAAAGGTTACGTCTACGTAGAAACCCGGCAGTTGCCGGCTCTGCGTCCCGGGCGTCGGCTCCATTGGCCTGATTTCCACTACCTTTCGCAACCGTTCGACAAGATCTTCTATGTGCACACGGCTTCGGTCCGCGGCGTACAGGCCAAATTTTTCAATGATGGGTTGCAAGCGGGTCACGCTGAGAATCTTCTCTTTCATGGACGCCAGACGCTGACTCAGGTCTTCGCTGATGACTGGCTTCACGTAGTCTGGACCAACCGTAGGCTGCTCCACTAGCACCATAGTCTCCGACGTATACCGCTTGGGAAGGACGTAGGTAGCAGCCAAGCCCAGTCCCCCTAGAAAGAGCGTAGAGAGCGGCAGAATCCACCAATAGCTCCGCAAGGTGCGTTTCGCTTCTGCCAAGCCAATTTCGCCATTCCGAACCATGATGACCTCATCCTAATGCTACTCAGATCTCCGCAGCGGCTTCATCGCCAGTGCAGCAATTCTGGACATCTCGAGCTGTCTGGGCAGGTCCCAGGCAGGCCACAGCACCTAGATTCAGAATGCACGGGGTATGCCACAGCCTGCTCATTCCGTTCTTCTACTCCTGCCGCATGTAAGTTGTTCATTATCACAATCTTATGAAAGACAAAACTCGTCATCTCCCGCAGGGACTGGTCCTCAGATCCCGTTGAACCTAGAAAGTGGAAGTATTCTAGCCTTATTGTCCGCTTAATTCTCCTTAACTGGGTTACTTCACCTGGCAAATTGACTCTGGGCCCGACTCAAAGATAATCGGGTGGCCTTCATATAAGAATGTAAAGCTAATTTAATGAGTAAGTTACATGAATTATGAGGCTTTACTTCTACTGGTCTATCTCAGGGCGTAAAATTGCACTCATTCTTGCCGGAAGAGGGTGGCTTTCTGTGTATTCCTACAAGTCGAAGCGTACTATGCGCAAGGCGAGTTTGGTCCTCTCTTACGGGCTTCTCTTTCTTTTCGTCGCTCTTGCGGCTGGCTGCAGTCTTGACCCCAATGCGCGCAAGCTGAAGTACCTACAGCAGGGCGATCTCTACTTTAAGAAGGGCAAGTATCCCGAGGCCAACATCTCCTACAGCCGAGCCTTGCAGATCGACCCGCGCTTTGTCGAAGCTCACTACAAACGCGCACAGTGTCTCCTTAAGCAGAGCAGTTGGGCGGCCGCATTCCAAGAGCTTTCGCGCTCGGTTGAGCTGCAGCCGGAAAACTGGCCCGCCCAGCTAGATCTAGGCCAGCTCTTGCTCGCGGGTGGTAAACCTCAGGAAGCCAAAGATCGCGCTCTTCTAATCCTTCACGGTGACCCAAAACACTCGGACGCACAAATGCTTTTGTCCGACACGGATGCCGCATTGGGAAATCTGAAGGACGCCCTAGAAGAAGCAAAGAAAGCCACAGAGATAGCTCCCGAACGTTCGTCAGGTCTTGTTAATTTGGGGCTGATCCAGGCAAAAGCCGGCGCATTTGGCGACGCAGAAGAAAGTCTCAAGAAAGCACAAACCCTCGACCCTTTCTCGGTCACTCCGCTCTTAACTTTAGCGAATCTCTACCAGCGGCAGAAACGGTGGGCCGATGCAGAGAAAGAATATCAGGCGGCGATCAGCCATGTGCCAAAGTCCACCATGCCACGTATTGCCCTCGCGGGTCTCTATCTCGCCCACGGCCAGGAATCGCTTGCAGAAAAGGTGCTGACAGACGCCAAGCAACAATTGAGTGATGATCCCGCGGCGTACCGCATGCTCGGTGATTATTATCTGAGCCACGGAGAAAACGCCAAAGCCCTTGCGGAATTCGCCGCCCTTTCTGCCGTCCATCAGAATGACCTGACTGTAAAAAAGACTTACATTCAGCTGCTGATCTTGAATCAAAGGATCAACGAAGCCAACCAGCTCAGTGACGCGCTTCTAGACAAGGCACCGCAGGATGCGGAGGCGCTGATCCTGAAGGGACAGATACAGCTCCAGCAGAAGAAAGTGGAGGAAAGCATTCAATCGTTACAACAGGCTCTCAAGTACGCCCCAGGGAATGCCATGGGGCATTACCAGCTTGGTGTCGCCTTCCAGCAAAAGGGCAGCAGTCAGCAGGCTCAAAGCGAGTGGCGCGAAGCGGTGCGATTGCGTTCCAACCTTTCTGAAGCGTGGAGGGCACTGGGCGCCGACGCTCTGCGACGCGGAGACTGGAGAGAGCTCGAACCCATCGCTGATCAACTCAAGAAAATTGCCCCGCGCTCCGCAGACGGTTATCTGTATCACGCTACAGCGAGAATGAATCAAGGCGATGCCTCGGTGGCGGAAGCGGACTTGAATCAACTGCTCCTGATCGCTCCAAGCAGTGCGCTAGGATACGTGAAGCTGGGCCAGTTGCGGGTGGCCGAAAAGCGCCTGGACGAGGCAGAAAAAATGTACCGCCAAGGGCTTGCTAGAGATCCCCATTCTCTCGAGGCTCTCGAGGGACTGGTCCACCTGGACCTGCTCAACAAAAAACCAGCCCAGGCGCTGCGGCTCATTAGAGATCAACTCGACACCAATCCCCAAAACGCGGCTCTCTATTTATTGCAGGGCAAAGCGCTTCTTCAAAACAAGCAGCCGGAAGAAGCCGAACACTCCATGGAACGGGCCGTAGAAATAGACGGACAGAACGTCACAGCACTCGTCCAGCTCGCATCAGTAGAGTCATCCCTCGGAAAGTTTGATCAGTCAATCGCAAACTATCGGCGAGCCATAGGAGTTGCGCCCAATGATGTCCGGCTCTATGTCGCGTTGGGCGGAGTCCATGAGAGCCAGGGCAATTGGCAGCAGGCCCAGACGCTCTACCAGAAGGCGTTGGGAATGCAACCCGAAAACGCGCTCGCAGCGAACAACCTGGCCTACATTATGATCGAGCACGGGGAGAGTGTGAATGTGGCGCTTACGCTTGCTCAAACTGCTCGGCGCGGGCTGCCGAACCTGCCAAATTCCGCCGATACCCTTGGCTGGGCGTACTACCACAACGGAGCCTATGCGGTTGCCGCGTCTCTCTTTGAAGATGCCGTCAAGAGAGTCCCAGAGAACTTGACTTATCACTACCACCTTGGTTTGACGTATCAAAAGCTCAATGATTCCGCTCGGGCGCGCACGGAGTTCGAGAAAGCCATTAGCCTCGACCCGAAATCGCCGCTTGCGAGCGAGGCGCGCCGGGCACTGAGCCAAACGACAGGCACGTAAGGTATTTCTCAGTGGGTGCGAGGAGATTCTCTTAGTTTATGATAGGACGCATGAAAATGATGACCGAAGCATCCGCAACGCAAAGAAGTGATGAAGGAATTATCTCCCTCGGTACACGCAACGGCATGGAGTTGGCAATTCTCAAACGAACCGTCTATGCCGGACGATTCCGCCCTTGGGAGATTCTCATCCCACCCGCGTCGGCCATGGATACAAAGCCTTAGGAGTTGAACCGATTCAGCTTCTTTATATGACAGACCGACACTACAACCCTGCAGACGAACTCCGGCTGCCTTACAACGATCCCAACATTGCCTACGACT
>Ga0210407_10000292_pt1 | contig 60091 bp, 59 predicted proteins | sample IncBWC27MmetaG_FD_150860 | JGI IMG/M metagenome (GOLD analysis project Ga0210407, IMG submission 150860) | Forest soil microbial communities from Barre Woods Harvard Forest LTER site, Petersham, Massachusetts, United States - Inc-BW-C-27-M | ecosystem: Environmental > Terrestrial > Soil >...
AGTGAACTTGATGGATGTGAAACGGATGCACCTCTTTGGTCGGGTTCATTACGCGCCAATGCTGCAGCGAACCGGTATCCACCGTCAGCATGGGGCCGGCATTCATTTCGAATTTCTGGCCGTTTATGTAAAAGCCTTGTTTGTCTTCAGTGAAGTTGACAACGAATTGTGGTTCCCTGGCTTCGAGGCGTTTTAGAACTCTCGGCGAGAAGGTTGCGTAAACCGGTGCTCCGCCGAGTCCAGGCCGAGCCTGGGCACCTGATGGCTCAGCCGAAGCGATATCGGCCAAGACCATCGCAGGATTGGAATCGCCATCTGGCCCGGTATCGAAACAGCGCGTGCGGAGCGCGACCTGCGAATCCGCTGACGGTCCGGTGACAATTGCTTCCACTCTCCCGGCCGGTGGAACCAAAACGTGGCTCATCGATCGTTTACGGATCGAAGGGTCGTGGTAGGCGAAGGGCATTCCATCAAGTGCCACGATCTCGAATGATCCCGAATCCAACTCCAAATCTGCATACAAATCCGGACTCGCGTTGACGATTCGCCAAAATTGGCGTTCGCCGGGTGCGACGTCGATCTTCGGCCGGAGAGTTCCGTTGACGGTGAAAGCCGCCTCTGGCTTTTCAGCGGCAGTGCCGCATTGGCTGGTTTGCATCTCGACCGACTCCATTACGCTTTTGCGCTTGGCGGCATCAGTGGGCAGAACAAGATTCCGCAACACCAAAATCCGCTCGCGCATGTTGCGCACTTCGGGCACGTAACGCTCGATGCCCTCGACGACGATCGCTCCCGACATTCCATCGAGATCCTGCACATAGCTCTCGCCGTGCGAGTGTGTGTGATACCAATACAATCCCGGCGGTTGCTGCGGTGGCACCTGGACCGAGTAATGCAATGTCTCCCCAGGTGTGGCCATCATGTCTAAGACATCGTCCTGCGGTGCGTTGGGCGAGACATGCAATCCGTGGAAATGGAGATTTGTCATGTTCATGCACGGATGACCGACGCAATCTTCTTTCGATTGGGCGGCGAGCTCATTCCTATATTCCACGTTCAGGATGCTTCCGGGCTGCACGCGAATCACCGGAGGCGTGTTGTTGCCTCGATAACGAAATCCGGATTTGCCGGTGACTGGATCCGTTACCGCCACCAGCGTCACCGGCGTGCTTGCTTGTGGCAGTTCAGGAAGTATTCGGTCTTGGCCGCTGGCCGGGGCGACAATCAGCCCGATGCCTGCTATCCAGCACGATGTGCTTACCGCGAGCTTTTGCAAAATTTGCATGGGATTTTTTCTGCTACAGGTTCCGTTCCATTAACGTTGATGGTCTGACTTCATGGTTAGGTTTGTTTTCGCATGTCTCCTATATTTGTCGGGCAAAGTTACCGATTGATGGGTCCTACCGCCACGGCGCGAGCGTGGGATTTTGTGATGCCACCACCGAGATGATCTTCGCTCCCTCTTTCGTGGTAGACAGAGATTGATTGGTTCTGCGCGACCCCACCTAACCGAGTCCGCAGCAGCGGAGCTGCTGTTCGAAACTCAAGCGACAAGATCCCTTGATTGTTTGCGAACTGAGACAAGGCCGCGCGCGGTTCACGCGCTGCGTGCTCCTGTTTCAACGTCTCGCAGACAGGCCCTCACTCAACAGCTCACCCAGAGGAATCGCAATCGCAGCGAGGACAACCGGCAGCGTCAAGGCCAATAATCCGAAATGAAGTTCAAGAAAGCCGCCAGCGGCGCAGCCGGCGACGAATCCGACGACAGAAGGAAAAGTCAAGCGAGCGCCGCGGCGGGCTCGAGCGAAGTATGTTGGATCGTCTTTGCCGCGGGCGAGCATAGCAAAATCGATCGTTAGTTGCGTAATGTTTGTCGTCATCACGGCGGTCGACGGAAATCCAGGCAGCTCAAGTCTAACCAGCGCATTCTGTGTGGCCATAGCGGCAACGCCGGCCATGCCGACAAATACCGCCATTGCGCTGTCAGGATCGGCGAAAGGGCCGAGCACGGCGCCAAGCGCCAGGAATCCGGCCAGGAGGCTCGCATGGAGAATCAACAATGTTCGCCGGGCTCTACGGACCGTTTTGTTCTCGAACAAGACGATAACTATGCCGAGCACAACGACGAACACAGGTACTGAGAGAAGCGGTCCAATCTGACAGAAGCTTCCGGTCACATAATGGACGGCGAGGATCACCAGATTACCAGTGATGTGCGCAGTAAAGAGTCCGCCGAGTGTAAGAAATCCGATAACATCGACCGCACCCGCTGTCGTGCTCAAGACCGTTGGCAGCAGCCAGTCGGCGTTTCCTTTCTGAGTCATTTGCTCAGCCAAAGGATCGTCGGCACGGTAACTGCCAAAGCGAGTGTCGAGACGAGAAGCATAGAAGCGGCTTCCGATTCGACGGCTTTGTAGCGTGCGGCAAATAACACAGCCACCGTCGCAAGAGGAAAACTGCAGCAGACCAGTGCCTCTCGAGCAAACGGACTGCTGATGCGCAGCAGCTGCAGCAGCGCGAATAGCACTGCGGATTGTACTGTAATACGGGCAAGAGAACCGACCCAGACCGCAGGGGATAGTTGAATAGAATGAGCCGCTAGGACGAGGCCTACCGCAAAGACTGCTACGCCTGAAGTGGTCGACCCGATCAGTTGAAAGCAGGCGGCTACAACGCGCGGTAAATGGACGCCAGCGAGAACAAGCGCGACGCCAAGGATAGGTGCCCAAAGCAAAGGTGATTTCAGGCCGGCGCTTAGTCCTGTCAGGATCGGGCTTCGCGAACCACTTGCCGCGCCCTGCTTGCCCGCTGCATCCATTTCCAGCAAGATGACCGCTGGAGGGACAGTTAGATTGATGGCGAGCGCTACAAGACCGACCGTCCCGGCACTGGTAGGACCAAGAATAGGTTGCAGGACAGCGAGGCCGAAGACAGGAGTGGCAGAGGTCGCGACTACCAGCGCGTAGATAATAGAAGCGGTTCCGCGTAAGGATTTAACCAGCCGCAGACCCAACCACGCCACTAGAAAAAGGCCGGCATGAGAAAGAATCAAAGCCAGAACAAGCGGCCCCTGCTGAAGAAGGAGGTCTTTGCGGATGTCAGTCATGCCGACAAACAGAGAAGCCGGCAACGCGAAGGTGAGCGCCAGCTTGCTCAATCCTGCGGCCTGGTCGGCATCAAAGGCGTTGCGTTTGCCGGCGAAGTAGCCGAGCGCAAGAACGAAAAAAACCGGGAGCAACGCACTTACTAATCCACCAATATTCATGAGACACTTCCGTTCATGCGGGTTAAGGCATTTTCTAGAACTCCACCTTGCTTCTAAAGCCCACTACCACAGCGTCACGTGAGCTTCCGCCAGCGTTGGCATAGTATTGTATGACTGGCTGAATCATAACGGGTGCGAGCTCTAGCAGAACATTGAACTCGAGAGCTTGTTCTGTATTCCAAGTAGTCGCATTGTTAGGCCGGAAATCCGAACTAAGATGGCTTCGCACGTAGCCTAGAGACATCGTATTGTGAAACCGAAGCGGCAGCGGCTCATTGAAACGCAAACCGGCTGTCAGCACACTGTCGTTCCGATTGAGGTCCGAGGGGCTCCAATCAAACGCAAACGTGGCGTCCAGCCCTCTCGCGTCGTTAGGGTCGATTCGCCAGAGAGCCTGGCTGGCCATCCAGTAAAGGAGAAAGTTCCCAGACTCAGTCTTTCCTGTCGCGGTTTTGAAGTCGCCCGGATTGTATGAGGCGCCGAACTGATAAAGGCCGGAGTAACCCTTGCGCGTCTCCACGTTGTCGAAGGCACGGACTGACGACGCTTTCGTCCCCGGAGTAAATCCGATTTCAAACACGCCTACCGGATCTCCACGGAACTGCGGGACAAAGCCGGTTGGATTGTGGGCAAAAGGATCACGGCCCTCCGCGAAAACCATCGATTTCACATATAAATGTTCCACCGGAACAACCCGGACTTCTGCGGCCGGTGTAGAGGGAGGATCAAAGGACTCGAAGTCGGTAAAGAGATTGCCCAGCGCGTAACCCATCGGTTCGAAAATGAACGAGGCTGCGTAGTGTTGTGCACCGTAGAAGTCCTGCCCGGCGAATTGTCCTACCCGAATGGTAAGCCGCTCATCGAAACATCGCTTCTCCACCCACCAGGAATCTAGGCGGAAAGTATGCGAACTGGACATGCCGCTTGGACTCGTTAGAAGACCGAGGTACCTGTCGAGGTGCCCTCCGCCTTGCCAAAGTCCAGTTGCATGGAAATACCAGCCGGACTGACCTAACAGCACACCAAAATCGATATCAATCGTGCTTCGGACCCGGTTCCAACTAACAAAGCGGTCGTCCTGATCGCTGTGGATGTTCGCCAGGTTATCGCTGATGTATTGTAAATCGAAACTAACTCCTCGATCGAAGAGCTTTGAACGAAGACCGCCCCAGTCACCCAGCAGATAGGTGCGCGCGCCGGGGCTGGTCTCGTGAGTGTCAGGGCCGCTCAGCGTTTCCTCCATAGGCGCCTGTGGGAAAGCGGGGACAGCGAAGATAGACAACGCCGCCCCCACTACATACACAAGGTGTCCGCCAGGCTGCGCTCGCATGATTCATCCCAGTTTTCTCGAGTGGTAAGCTGCGCTTTCTAGTCAGTTCGCTTTCGCCACGTAAGGGCGAACCATCTTCGCTGGATCGACCACCCGATCAAACTCAGCTTCGCTGACGAAGCCTAGCTTGAGTGCCGCCGCTTTTAGCGTAAGGTCATTATCCAGGGCGTAGTGCGCGATCTTCGAGGACTTGTCGTAACCGATCACAGGCGAGAGTGCAGTCACCAGCATCAGGGAGCGATCGACGTATTCCTTAATCTTTTTCAGGTTAGGCTTTGTGCCTTCAATGAGGAACCTGCGGAAGTTCGTGCAGCTATCTGTCAGGATCGTGATCGAGTGAGTGACGTTAAAGATGATGAGCGGCTTGTAGACGTTCATCTCGAGGTAACCACCGGCACCGCCAAATCCCACCGCCACATCATTTGCCATTACCTGGACTGCCACCATCGCCAACGCCTCGGCCTGTGTCGGATTTACCTTGCCGGGCATGATAGACGAGCCGGGCTCATTAGATGGTATGATTAGCTCGGCGAAGCCGGCTCGGGGCCCGCACGACATCAGCCGAATGTCATTAGCGATCTTGTAGAGCGAGACTGCTAGCGTCCGCAGTGTGCCGGAAAGTTCGACGAGATCGTCGTGAGATCCCTGTACAGCAAACTTGTTAGGCGCACTGACGAACGGCAGCTTGCTCAGCTTGCCAATTTCAGTAGCGGCCGCTTCGCCAAATCCCGGCGCGGCATTGATGCCGGTGCCGACTGCAGTCCCACCAAGCGCAAGTCGATAGACTCCTTTCACTGCGTTCTCGATGCGATCAAGACTATCAGTGAGCGTGCCGACATAGCCCGACCACTCCTGTTCATAAGTGAGTGGAGTCGCGTCCTGCATGTGAGTACGGCCAATCTTCACCACGTTTTTCCATTGGGCGGCCTTCGCGGCGATCGCATCGCGCAATGCAGTAACAGCCGGAATAAGTCGCTGCTTCACATTCACCGCCGCCGCGATGTTCATCGCGCTCGGGAATGAGTCGTTAGATGATTGCGACATGTTAACGTGATCGTTCGGATGGACCGGCATCTTGCTGCCAAGCGGCGTGCCGGCGAGCTGGCAACAACGATTCGAGATCACTTCGTTCACGTTCATGTTGAATTGCGTGCCGCTGCCGGTCATCCAGACATGCAACGGAAACATATCGTGGTGCTGGCCGGCAAGGATCTCATCGCAAGTCTGCACAATCAGGCGGAAGCGCTCGTCATCGAGCCGTTTCCCGGTATGATTGGCAATGGCCGCGCCTTTCTTCAGTGTCGCGTAAGACGTGATGATCTCCCGCGGGATCAGATCTTTTCCAATCTTGAAATGCTCCAGAGATCGCTGCGTTTGTGCGCCCCATAAGCGATCCGCCGGAACCTTGACCTCGCCTAACGAATCTGATTCGACTCGGAATTGGCCATTCCGAGGCGTGGTTATTGCTGGTCCGGATGCTAAGCTTTTCCGGTTTGTCGACGAGGCGGTGTGGCTTGGTCGAGTGGTGGTGCTTTTAGTTTTAGGTGTAATCATGCTGCCCTCCGAGTTTGAGTCTGCGATGGCAGACTGTTTGCGTATTCTGGTTTGTAGACTTGTTTGCGAATAAACGAGACCATGTCGCCCGCCGGTCGCTCGACGCGGGCAAGACCCGAATCGAACACTAGTTTTGCCACCCGCGCAGCAGTTTGAATCTCGATTTCGAGAATGTCCGACTGTAACGGGTAGAGCATGCCTTGGTTGAGTAACTCAGCCGGGACCTGGTCCGCCACCGCTTGTCCAGCCTCGATGAACATTTCGTCGGTCACGCGCTTCGCCTGAGTAGCGTAGATCGCCATGCCGACGGCCGGGAAGATGTAGAAGTTGTTAGCTTGTCCTGGCAGGAAGGTCTGACCGTTATACTTAACTGGCGCGAACTGCACACCGGCCGCGTAGATCGCCTTGCCCTTCGACCAGGTATAAGCTTGCTCGGCCGTGCACTCGGCGTGGTCAGTCGGATTCGACAGAGCTAAGATGACCGGCCGCTTGTTGATACGCGACATCGCTTCAACCACCTTTTGCGTGAATGCGCCGCCGACAGTGCTGACACCGATGATTGTTGTTGGTTTGATGCTCTCGATCGCCGCGACGAAATCCCGCGTCGGCGCGTGCTTGTGCGCATACGGCCTTTGGAAATCGAAGAGATCCGTCCGGGTCGATTCCAACAGGCCGTTAACGTCGAACATGTAAACGTGCGCCTGTGCTTCCTGCAGCGTCATTCCTTGTTGGACGAGCGCGGAACAGAGCAGGTTGGCAAGGCCGATACCGGCAGATCCGGCGCCGAGGAAGAGATACTTTTCATCTTTGAGTTTCTTACCCTTCAGCTTGGCCGCGTTGATCATTCCCGCGAGAGTGATTCCGGCGGTGCCTTGCACGTCGTCGTTGTAGACGCAGTACTTATCGCGATAGCGCTCCAGCAGATGGACAGCGTCCTTGCCCGTCCAATCCTCAAAGTGAACGCAGCACTTCGGAAACACGCCCTGGACCGCGTCCATAAACTCGTCGACGAAAGAATAAAGCTCCTCTGTCGGCGGCCGGGTCTTGCGCATGCCGAGATAGAGCGGGTCATGCAGGTACTGCTCATTGTTAGTCCCGGCGTCGAGATACATCGGCAACAGGTACTGCGGCGGGACTCCGGCGCAGGCGGTGTAAAGCTGCAACTTGCCAATGGGTATGCCGGCACCGTTAGCTCCGAGATCGCCAAGACCTAGGATGCGGCCGCCGTCCGTCACGCAAATGAAGCGAACGTCTTTCTGGGGCCAATTCTTTAGAACTTCTTTGACCTTTCCGCGGCGTGTGATCGACAGGTACATGCCGCGGGGTCCGCGGTAGATATGGCCAAACTTGAGACACGCTTCCCCGATCGTCGGATCATACACAATCGGAAGAAAACGCGCCGGATCGGACATCACGGCCCGATAGAAAAGCGTCTCGTCGTGATCCAGGAGATTGACCAGGTAAATGTAGCGATCGAGGTCGGTGGTCTTATGGCCGAGTTGCATCAGCACCCGGCTTAACTGCACGTCCTCGGTTTCGGTCACGTCGGGGATTAGCCCAACGAGTCCGAGCGCTTCCTTCTCAGCCTCAGTGAAAGCGGTTGATTTGTTGATTTCTGGTTCGCGAAGCACGTCAATGCCGCGCTTTCCGTCGAATGTTTGCAGCCCTACACCTGTCCTACGATCTCCGTTACGATTGCGGGTAGTTCGGCTTTGGGTTCTTGCGGACACGGTACTCCTCTTGCGCGTTGACCGCTTCGGGAGGGCCACGCTGGTCTTGTAACTTTTAGGCTTTATGCTCATTTCATCTTCTCTCTGTGTTCAATTTTGTTTTATTTTCTCAGCATCGGTAAAGCTTTGTGAACCTCGGTTGCGGCGCCGTCGAAATTCCACGATCTCCAGCCTTCCCATTCGCAAACTCGGATTCGACACAGTACGAGAGGTTCATTTTGGATTCGCGAGCGCAACGCTGAAAGTGTTGGTGACTTAAGTTACCCTTGGCACGCTAGGCACGCGGTTGGGCCTGCCGCAATAGCGCGTCCGGGGGACTTTGTGGTGCCACTTACGAGGTGACTCTCGCTCCCTCTTTCGAGGTAGAAGAATGCACAACCGCTACGTATGGCTTAAAGCCCTGCATGCACCGGGCAGATTTTCTTCGGTCGCGTCGAAATACCAACGCTCATGTTGGTCAGATTTGGGTCATGCCGCCATGAGGCGATGCTCGCTCCCTTTTTCGTGATAGAGTTGGGAGCTGAACGTTAGGCGCGCTGCGGAGTCAGAGCGTTGAGCAGATGTTCCAGATCCCGCGTTCCGTCATAGCGCTCCCCGTTGATAAAGAACGTCGGTGTTCCATTCACGCCACCTCTCACCCCGCTCTTGAAATCTTCCCGAATCCGTGGCGCATAAACGCTCGCCGTGACTTCTCGAATTAATCGTGCCTCATCGAGACCGAGTTCGGCCGCATACGCTGCGAGATTTTCATCATCAAGCGCCGCCTGATTTTCGAATAGGATATCGTGCATCCCCCAGAAATTTCCCTGGGCACCGGCTGCTTCCGCAGCCTCAGCCGCGTGCTCGGAGTGCGGATGGATGTTGGTTAGTGGAAAATTGCGGAAGGCAAAAAGTAAGTCGTCTCCTAATCGTCGCTGGATCTCTTTGATTATCGCGTAGGCCTCGCCGCAGAACGGGCACTCATAGTCGCCGTATTCCAACAGTTTAGTTAATCCATCAGCCGAACCAACAATATGGTCGCGATCCGGATCCGGTAACGTCAGCGATTTAATCATTATGTCGCGACGGCCGTTCCTCTTTTGACTTTGAGATCTTCGAGTGCCGACAAAATTCCGTTGGCGCCGGGATTGATACCGATCGGGGAGACATAACTCCAGTGAATGATTCCGTCGGGATTGACGACGAATAGAGCGCGTTCGCACGTGCCATCTCTTTCGTCGTAAACACCGTAAGCGCGCGCGACCGCTCCTTTCGGTTCAAAGTCGGACAGAAGCGGAAAGTGCAGCTTGTTTTGCCTGGCGAACGCGCCGTGACACCACGCGCCGTCGACCGATATGCCAAGGAGCTCAGCTTGAAACTCCTGAAACTCATCCAGGATTTCGTTATAGAGCGCCATCTGATCGCCGCAGACAGGACTCCAGTCGGCCGGATAAAACGCGAGCACCACCGGCCGGCCACGAAACTCGCTCAGCGATACTGATTGGTCTGGTGTGCTTCGCAGGGTGAAGTCGGGAGCGCGCGTCCCGGGACCAAGCACGGAGCGGGAACCGGTAGTGGTCGTATTCATTATATATGTGTGGTGCCCGGGCGGACTCGGTCAAATGGGGCGCGTTCGATCAGGCCGCCGACTTACGTTCGTTCGATTGAAAAATGTCGAGCAGTTCTGCGAAGCGTGACTCGTACGACTCACAGGTAGGGCAATCCCCGTTTTGCTCAATCCATTCGGGATGCTGCTGGCGCAGGGCGTCATGAATCTCGTGCCGAAGTTGAACGTAAGAGCGAATTTCGCCAGGGCCGCTCGCAGACGTGTTCATTTTCATACCAGACGATATCGGCGATTGGCAGATCGTGGCCACGACGCGTCCGGCGGATTTTGTGGTGCCACCTATGAGGGGATACTGGCTCCCTCTTTGGAGATAGGGAGCTCAGCCGCGTCTTCGTTTGTAAGTGATGCTTTCAGGGAGTGCCTAATTACCAGGCACGAATTTTTTCTCTTGATACCGCGGTTCACGGCGGCGGTATAATCAGCGCGTAATGTTTCCGCAGTTGACTCGTTTCACTGATGTCGCGCTTCTTCTTTTGCGCATCATGATTGGGATCGTGTTCATAACGAGTGGATGGAAACACTTCCAGGATCCTGAGGGGCGAAGCAAGGCCATTGGAATGAGCAAAGGCTTCACGATCTTTCTGGGCGCGGCTGAAGTCGCAGGGAGCCTGGGAGTGATCTTTGGCGTTCTCGCCCAACTCGCTGCCGTCGGTTTGATATTGATAATGCTCGGCGCGATCCAGAAGAAGATTTTCGTCTGGCACACTGGCTTCTGGGGCAAATCAGGAACAAATGGATGGAGCTACGACACGACGCTCATCGTAATGAACCTCGTTATCGTCACGACCGGAGGTGGAAACCTCTCTCTGATGAAGTGGTTCGAGTAGCCTTTGCCGTAGCAGGGACAACTGAGTCCGGGTAACGATCAAATTTCTGCTCTTTGTTGAGATCCGGCGTAGCCAGGTTCACCCAGCGGCGATCATCGAATCGTTGAACTGCGTCACGAGCGCGCTTTCATTTGGTCCGGGGTTATTTCGAAAGGGTTGCGCCTGTTGGACGACGATCTCTTTCGCATCGGTAGCAAGTAATTTCATAGTCTCTTCGATGAAATCCTTCAGCGGCATGGCCCGCGGCTCCTCTTTACTATTAAGAAGGTCCGTTTGAACCCACGGCGGTGAGATTTCCAGAACGCTTACCGAAATACCCTTGAGTTTGTAGCGCTGAGAAAGGACGTACGAATGAAGGGCCGCCTTGGTGGCCGAGTAGATCGCCGTTAACGCCAGTGGAACAAAGGCGAGCGCAGAAGTGTTATAGATGACAGCAGCCTTCGGTTGCTTCTTTAGATGTTCAATCAAGGCGGAAGTTAACCGGATCGGTCCCAGCAAATTCGTCGTGACCGTTGATGTTAGAAGTTGATCATCGATCTTTCCCGAGGCGTCGTCGATCAGCATGATCCCGGCATTGTTGATTAACACATTAAGCGCCGGATAATCCGCGATCAGCTTCTTCGCAACCGTGGCGATATTCGAGGGATCCGAAATATCCAGCTCGACGGATTCCATTCCCGGATTCGCCTTGGTAGTCGCGTTGAGATGTTCTTTGCGACGGCCGGAGATGATTACTTTGTTGCCGAGCTTGTGTAGCGATTCGGCGAGGCCACGGCCAATACCTGTGCCCCCGCCGGTGATAAAGATGGTGTTGTCGGTGAGTTTCATAGAAGTCCTCGATTAAGTTGGATTAAAAATTAGTTAGGCAGTGAAGTGATCGCCAAACATCGGCAGGCCGCTCTTCGATTCGGCTTTGGTCGCCTCATCTTGTAAGACGTCCCAGTGTTCGGCAAGGCGACCGTTCTCGATCCTGACAATATCCGCGGCGATCCAGGCAACCGGTCGCCCGATTCCTGAGAAACGTCCGTGGGCGATGACATAGTCATCCTCCGCGACGATGAGCTGATGTTCGTAACGCAACGTATCAGGTGCGCTACGGATCAAATTAAAAAGCCCATCGCGACCCGGCTCAATGTGCGCGCTGTGTTGGATATAGTTAGGCAACCAATACTTCTCAGCGGCCGCATAGTCCCGTTTGTTAAACAATGTCTCGAAGGCGTCGAGCACCAGCGCTTTGTTTTTCTCCTCTATCGTCTGATTCATAATAATTTGCTGATCCTTTCGTGGTTATTGCGTTGGAGTGTTCATCTTAAGAACGCCCACAGTCATCCCGTCTCTCAGAGCTTTGATCCCCCGTCTACCGGAATGCTCGCACCAGTGATCCAGCGCGCTGCATCCGACGCCAGAAACGCAATTACGTCTGCAACATCTTCCGGTTTACCGATTCGCTTCAATGCCTGCATCTCAAGCGTTATGTGACGCCCCGCCTCGGTCTTCGTGAAATTCGACATGTCGGTGTCAATCACGCCTGGCGCGACGGCGTTTACACGGATGCCCTGCGGCCCAAGAATGGCAGCCCAGTTTTTGACCAGAGTCTCTAGTGCTCCCTTGGTTGCGGAGTAGGCAAGGACCGAAGGGTTGTCTAAGCCAGGCTTCCCAACTACGGCGTGGGCCCCGATCGAAGAGATCACGATGATGCTGGAGCCTTCACCGAGGAGAGGGAGGAGTTGCTGCACTAGAAAAAACGGGCCTCGGACATTTGTTGCAAAGAGATTGTCAAAATCCTCTACTGTATGATCCTTGATAGTTGCAGCCTTGGAAATACCAGCGTTGGACACGAGTGCATCCAATCGCTCGCCGACGATCTGGCGAACTTCCCTCGCCAGCAATGTTGCTCCGTCTGGAGTTCTCAAGTCCGCCCTGACCGCATCCGCGCGTCCGCCTTTTGAGCGGATGTCGGCTACGAGAGATTCCGCATCCTGCGCAGAACGGCCATAGTGAACCAGGACATATGCGCCGGCATCAGCAAGCACGGATGCCGTCGCGCGACCGATTCCGCGAGAGGCTCCCGTAACAAGCGCCGTTTTGTTGGTAAGACTAGCCATAATGGTATCTCCTTAGACTAGGCGCTCTTTAACGATTCACGAGTAGTTGGAACTTGCTCTGCTATCTCATCGACTCGGTCACGATAGAACGCGACATGCCCCCTGATCTGCGCAACAGCAGGAAACGGATCTTCGTACGACCACACCGCATTGACGGACTTCTTTCCTCCAGCAGGAATGTTGTAGTAACTGCAGTCGCCTTTATAAGGACAGTAGGTCGTGTGTTCTGTCCGTTCCAACTGCGAAAAATCCACGTCCTCACGTGGAATGTATTGAACTGCCGGATAGTCCGCTTCCCGAAGCGTCAGGGCATTACCCGTATCGGCCACTACCCGGCCTGCGGCCGATACTACGACGCGAGCTGGATTCCGCTGGATAGAAATCGGGTGATCCGGACCCGGAAGCTTAATCTGTTTTTCTTTCATTTTTCGTTCCTTTTCTGCTCGGAGCTTATCTTGTGATCGTACGTTGTTCAGATTGTTAAGACGACCCTGCCGAAGGGACGGTCTTCAACCAAGTAACGCAGAGCAGCTGCTGCTTCTACCAGCGGAAAGGTCTTAGCCACGATCGGTTTGATCGCGCCGGATTTAAGTAGAGAGACAATAACTTTCCAGGCCGTCCTGATGCTCGCCTTCGGCTGCGCGAACATGTTGAGACCACGGATGCTGGCCTGTGGTACGATGAGATTTGTCACGTCAATGGTTGTCTTGCGGCTTGCGGAATACCCCAGTGTTGTGAGGCTTCCTCCCAACGCGAGTACTCCGAGCGCCTCGCTCAAGACTTCACCACCGATCCCGTCGATAACAATGTCTGCGCCGTAACCGCTCGTAATGCGACGGACGCCGTCACCCAACTTCTCCAAGGACGTATCGATGACTTCATTGAATCCGAGCGCCTTCGCCTGCTCGGCTTTCGCATGATTGGTCGTGCTTGACATGGCGTGTTTTGCGCCCAAGGCACGCGCCAATTGCGTCACTGCATTGCCGATCGATCCTCCGATCGCCGGTGCCAGGACAGTTTTGCCTGCCCGAAAACCAGCTAGAGTAAGAGCGACCTGCGCGGTGAGATACGCAACCGGAATACCTGCGGCACTCACGTCGTCGACATTGTCAGGAATCAGGCAAAGGTCTTCTTTCCGCACGGCGGCCCACTCCCTGTAGGTTCCATCCTCAAAAGCGCCATAAGCGCCGAAGAACATCACGCGCGATCCGACGGGAAAGTCCGTTCCGCCTCCCTCCTCCACCACGCCCGCTCCTTCGTTGCCCAGGACTAACGGCGCCTTCGAGCCGTGAAATTTGCCGGAGAGAATCGTATGGTCCAGCGGCGTGACGCCGGCCGCGGTGGTTCGCACAAGTACTTTCCCGTCTGTGACCGCCGGTTTTGGAAGTTCGATGAGCTTCAGCCCTTCATAACCACTAAATGTTTCGGCTCTCATTGCGCGCATATCATTTCTCCTTTGATTCAGGCATTCGTTCCGCCATCCACGGTAAGATTTGCTCCAGTGATGTACGAAGACTCCGGACCAGCGACAAATGCCACCAGTGCAGCGACCTCATCAACATGCCCGTAGCGGTCAAGTGCAGTGGCGGCCTTCTGCGGCACTGCCCATTCGCTTGCGGCCGGATTTAACTCCGTGTCGATCGGACCCGGCTGCACATTGTTGACCGTGATGCCCCGGCTCCCAAGCTCTCTGGACAGCGCCTGGGTAAATATCTTCACGGCTCCCTTCGTGGCCGAGTAAGCCACAAGCCCGGGTACCAGGACACGCTCGCCTACGGATGAGCCAATCATGATGACGCGACTGCCGCTCTTCATATGCTTTAGCGCCGCCTGCGTCGCGAGGAACACCCCACGGATGTTAATGTCGAGCACGCGATCCATCTCTTCCAGCGTGGTCTCCTCAAACGTTTTCGGAATGGCAGTGCCGGCATTGTTTACCAGGATGTCGAGGCTGCCGAAGGTCGCGACAGTCTTTTCGACCGCGGCTTTGCCGGCGTCGGCATCAGTGGCGTCCGCCTGGATCGCGATCGCCTTTCCGCCGGCGCGTTCAATCTCTTTGACCACCGACGCGGCTGCATCGGCGCCTTTCGTGTAGGTGATGGCCACCTTCGCCCCGTCTGCCGCGAGACGTTTGGCGATTGCGGCACCAATGCCGCGCGAGCCGCCTGTAATGAGTGCAATCTTTCCTTCCAGTTTCTTAGTCATTTTTTCTCCTATTCCTTTTAATTATGTATCGATAAGTATAAAATTAACGCTGGACAAGACCGTGTCAAGTGATTTATTTACCTATCGGTATGAAATCAGAAACTGGTGCGAGACGGCCCGGACGACCGCGTGCCTTCGATCCTGCCGTGGCCTTGGAACGTGCTATGCACGTTTTTTGGGCCAAGGGTTACGAAGGCGCCTCACTCTCAAACCTGACGCGAGCCATGCGCATCAATCGCCCGAGTCTTTACGCTGCGTTTGGCAACAAGGAGGAGCTATTTCGCAAGGTTCTCGATCGATATGTGGACGGACCGCTTGCCTACTTTGGCAAGGCTCTGGCTGCGCCGAAGGCGCGGGATGTCATCGAACAAATATTCTTCGGTGCCGCCAGGATGGCGGGTGATCCGAGGCTTCCATCAGGATGTCTCATGGTTCAAGGTGCATTGGCGGTCGGAAATGCGGCGGGGTCCGTTCGGAAGGAAGCAGCCGGACGCCGCGCCACCAGCGAAGTCGCGTTGCGTCGTCGCCTTCAACGCGCAAAGCGGGAAGGCGATCTTCCGAAAAACGCTGATCCAGCCGAACTGGCCCGTTACGTGATGACTGTGCTGCAGGGAATGGCGGTCCAGGGAGCCGACGGCGCCAGTCCCGATCAACTACGTCGAGTCGCGCAACTGGCGCTGCGCGCGTGGCCGAAGCGTTAGCTTGCGAATGGTCAGTTCAGAACCGTAGATCAAATTTCCAGCGCGAGGGGCAAAACGGGCCGACCTGCCGGAATTCGTCATCCGACATTGATAAAGCCGTTTTTGGCTACTGGGATCAAAGTCGTCGCAGCAGATGAATTTAACTACGCGGATCGAGTTTAGCCGGAAGCGACCCGCCTGCCGAATGCCGTCGAAGCTCGCGCAGCCGGAATCACCGTAGCACACGCGCGCGAGTTATGGCTCTGGTTCGTCGCTCTTCTCGTCTGCCCGGGATGCCTGACGCATTTGATCGTGCTCCGCTTCGCTGATGCCTTCTTCGAACATCTGCGCGCTCTCGCTCCGTCCCTCGGCATCTTCATCTTCTCCGAGTGACTCTGCTGCTTGCCGCCCGCTCGAACCCGGCACGGGATCCCAATCGTCCGATTCGGGTATGGATTCGACATTCTCTTCCTGCGGATCCGTTTCCGGTTCTCCCGTCAGCTCACGTTTGGCCTGTTCATAGTCAGCCTCGGACGGTTTGGAACGACCGTTGATAGCGGCTAACTCGCGCGCACGGGCTTCAACCATCGCAGGCGTCACCGTCCCGATCCCAGCAGCGTTCTCCATTATAATACCTTTATTTAGAGGATTTTTTTTCATACTTTAACCAGTCTGGCTGGACGGATTTTTCGATCGATTATTTTTGACGCAACGGCAGACCATTTGTGACATCATGCGATCTGCCGCGGCGTCTTGAATTCAGGCTGCTTTCTTTGCGCTTTGCTGACCCTGCTTGATGAACGCGAGCAGATCGGCGTTGATCGTGTCTGCCTGGGTGGTGATCATGCCGTGCGGGAAATCCTTGTAGGTCTTCAGCGTCCCGTTCCTTAGCAGCTTGGCCGACAACGGGCCCGCGGCGACGTACGGAACGATCTGATCGTCCTCGCTATGCATCACCAGCACCGGCACAGTGATCTTCTTCAGGTCCTGTGTGAAATCGGTCTGTGAAAAGGCGACGATGCCGTCGTAGTGCGCCTTGGCGCCACCCATCATGCCCTGGCGCCACCAGTTCGCAATTGCCGCCTCAGAGGATTTCACGCCCGGGCGGTTGAAGCCATAGAAGGGGCCCGAGGGCAGGTCACGATAGAATTGGGAGCGATTGGCTGCGAGCTGCGCCTGCAGTCCGTCGAACACCTCCTTGGGAAGGCCCTTCGGATTGGCCGCCGTCTTCAACATCAGCGGCGGCACCGCGCTAATCAGCGCAGCCTTCGCCACACGGCTCTCTCCATGCCGTCCCAGATAATGCGTGACTTCGCCGCCACCGGTGGAGTGGCCGACGTGGATAGCGTTCTTCAGATCGAGATGCGCGGTCAGCGCCGCAAGGTCGTCGGCATAATGATCCATGTCATGGCCGTCGGCCGTCTGGGTCGATCGTCCGTGCCCGCGTCGGTCATGGGCGATCACGCGGTAGCCGTAACTGAGGAAGAACAGCATCTGCGCGTCCCAGTCATCGGCCGACAGCGGCCAACCATGGCTGAAGACGATGGGTTGTCCCTTGCCCCAATCCTTGTAGTAAATCTGCGTCCCGTCTTTGGTTGTGATTGTGCTCACTGCTTTTTCCTTTCTTGTCAGTGATTTATTGCCTGCCGCGTTTTATCTCCGACAAAAACCAGGTGCGGCGCTCGGTTTCATCAATCCAAACTTCGATCAGACTCGTTGTGGCAACATCACGATGCTCCTCGCTCACGTTGTGCGCCTCGCGGAGGCGTGCCGCCAGCGTTTTGTTGTCCTCGGCCAACTCAGCAATCATGTCCGAGGGGTCGACATAGTCTGCGTCATTATCGAGCACGCGCTGAAGACGGGAGATATGGCCGATCGACTTAATCGTAAGTCCGCCAATCTTTCGAATTCGCTCTGCAATCGGGTCCGTCATGGCGAAAAGTTGATCGCCGTGTTCGTCGAGAAGTAAGTGATAATCGCGGAAGTGCGAACCGCTCATGTGCCAGTGGAAGTTTTTTGTTTTCAGGTAGAGCGCGAACACGTCCGCCAGAATGGCGTTCATAGCGCCGGTAATGTCTTTGGTGGCCGAACGTGTGAGATCGGTCGGTGTTGTCAGTGGAGCGTCGCGTCTCTGCCGAAGCTCTGCAGTTTTTGTCGAACCATTTTTACGCATATTATTTTTCCTTTGTGTTGATTTGGTTTTGTTTTGGTTTGGAGTCCGCTGCCGAATTGTATTGCGAACCCGGGCCGCGGGGATGGTGGGTGTCATTTCTCTTGGCGGTGTGTTGCACTGTCCCGTTCCCCCATCAGGTACCCGTTGTATCGAGTGCCAGCCACGGTCTCCGGCGGGACGGTACGATCCGCTGATTTGGGCGCTGAAGGCTCGGACGAGAACAATGCGCCCAGCCCCTCCGCAAGAGTCGGGTGAGCGAGGATGGCATCACGAAATGCGGTGTAGGGCAGCCTTGCAATCATGGCAATTTGGACCGACGACATGATCTCCCCTCCGTCGACGGCGACAGCGGTGAAGCCAAGGATGCGATCGCTATCGATTTCAACCAGCGCCTTTAGGAATCCTCGTGTTTCAGAAAGTGTGCGCGCGCGCAGTACCGCTTCCATTGGGATTTTGAATAAACGATATGTAATGCCTTGCGCTTTAGCTTCGTTCTCACTTAGGCCGACGCGCGCGAATTCCGGATCCGTGAAAAGGCAGAACGGGACTTGCCGGCCAGTGGTCACATGGCTACTCCCAGCGAGGTTGTCACGTACCACACGGAAGTCGTCAATGCTAACGTGGGTAAACTGCGGGCTGCCTGCTACCTCGCCGATTGCCCAAACGCCGGGCGCCGTCGTCTGGAGCCGCTCATCCACCTTCACGTATCCGCGATCTGTCAGCTCGACCCCGGCAAACTCCAGCCCTAGGCCCTCTGTGTTCGGAGTGCGCCCTGCCGCAACCAGCACATGACTGCCATCGAGCGTCCTCTCCACTCCATTTTGCTCGAGAACCATTCTTACCGACCCGCCCGACTTCCCCGATATCCGCTTGATCTGCGCATTCAGAAGAGTATCGATGCCCTCATCCTCGAACAGGTTGCGAAGAGCGTCCGTAACATCTTCGTCCTCTCGATGCAACAACCGGTCATTGCGTTCGATCACCGACACTCTACTGCCAAATCGGCGCATGGCCTGAGATAGTTCTATCCCGACATAGCCACCGCCGATCACAAGGAGGTGTTCAGGGACCTCATCGAGTTCGAGTGCTTCGACATGCGTGAGTGGCTGCGCGTCAGCTAGGCCAGGAATTGAATCCAGGACGGCGCGCGTACCTGTGCTGATGATCACATTGGTTCCGCGGAGTTGACGCCTTGTTCCATCGGGAAGTGTGGCCTCCAAAGTTCGGGGACCTATGAAGCGTCCGGAGGCGAGGATGAAGTGGGCTCCGCTCTTTTTGTAATTGTCGAGATACAGTTCGTTCAGGCCCGATACCATCCTGCGTTTGCGGCCACGGACGGCAGACATATCGACTGTGAAGCCTTCTTTAGCTATGCCGAAGTCTTCACTTCTGCGAACGTACGATGCAACCTTCGCACTGTGAATAATGTTCTTGCTGGGCAGACAGGCGATGTTGGGACACGATCCGCCAATGTATTTACGGTCGATCACTGCGACACGCTGTCCTTGCGCAGCAAAGGTCCATGCGGCGATTGTCGATCCGGTGCCGCCGCCGAGGATCACAAGATCGTACTCTTCCGGTTTCGCATCCTTGGGCAATTGAGCCGAAGGAGCGTCTTCCATGATGTTCTTGATCATGTCATAAACCGAGACCGCTTAATCCAGGATGCGCATCCGGACGGCGGCCAAGCGGCCAGTGATATTTTCTCTCCGGCTCCTTGATGGGAAGATCGTTGATGCACGCGTACCGAAACCGCATGAGACCATGATCGTCAAATTCCCAATTCTCATTGCCGTATGAGCGGAACCAATTCCCCGAGTCATCGTGCCATTCGTAGGCGAAGCGCACGGCAATGCGATTCCCGGTGTAAGCCCAGAGCTCTTTGATCAGCCGGTAGTCCAGCTCCTTCGCCCACTTACGTTTCAGAAATTCGATGATCTCCTGTCGTCCATTCGGAAACTCCGCGCGATTTCTCCAGCGCGAGTCGATGGTGTAAGCCAGGGCCACCTTTTCCGGATCACGAGAATTCCAGCCGTCTTCTGCCAGGCGAACCTTCTGAATGGCAGTCTCACGAGTGAACGGAGGCAACGGAGGACGGGTCGCGATGTCGCCTTGAATCTTCTGTTCGCGAGCCGGCATTTGCTGATCACTCACTAGCATCTCCATTGGTTTATTTTGTTACCTGACGATCTCGGTGATCATCAGCCGCTCGGCCATTACGCGTCCGCGGGATTTTGTAGTACCACCTATGAGGTGATGCTCGCTCCCTCTTTCGAGGTAGATCTGGTAGGGACATCGCGCTGCGATGTCCACGGACGTCGCAGCGCGGCGTCCCTACCCATTGCGTTTCGGACCAAAGCTCCGCTACTACAATTGAATCAGCCCACGCCGTGTCGCGTTAGCGACGGCTTCGGTTCGGCTGATGACGTTCATCTTGGCGAAGATGCCCTTCACGTGCGACTTCACTGTGCCCTCACTAATAAAGAGGGCGGAGCCGATCTCCTTATTGCTTTTCCCCTGAGCCATCAGTTTGAGCACTTCAATCTCACGCCCGCTCAGCGTTTCGCCGCTGACGCGTTGCGCGAGTTTGGCCGCGAGGTGCACCGGCACGCAGGTCTCGCCGGCGTGCACTCGGCGAATGCAATCCATCAGGGCTTCGCGCGGCGCGTCTTTCAGCAAATAGCCTTTCGCACCGGCTTGAATGGCGCGGTAGATATCTTCATCGCCGTCGAAGGTCGTTAGCACAATGATTCGCGCTTTCTCATTGCCAGAACGAATTTCTTTAATCGCGCCAACGCCATCCAGCTCGGGCATGCGCAAATCCAGCAGCGTCACATCGGGGTGATGTTTCTTCCAAAGATCAACGGCTTCGCGTCCATTGCCCGCTTCGCCAATAACGGTCATGTCTGCTTTCCGAGTAATGAGTGAAACCAACCCTTCGCGGACAACGCTGTGATCATCAGCGATGAGTACCGTGATACGAGGTTTTTTCGCTTTGCCTTTAGGTAGGGATATCGCGCTGCGATGTCCTGGACGCCCGAGCGCGGCGTCCCTACCAGATGTGTGGGCTGCTTTCTTTTTGGATCTCATTACATCGATTCTCCGTTGCCCGGCAATACCACCGTGATCTTCGTGCCCTTACCACGTGAGCTGGTGATTTCCAATTTGCCGCCCATTTGTTCAACCCGCTCGCGCATTCCGGTGAGACCCACACCGTCGTGTCCATCTTTGACTTTGAATCCATCGCCATCGTCACGAAGTTCCAGACGAACTTGCCTCGCCTTGTAGCTTATTCGTGTTTCGAAGTTGCGAGCGTGGGCGTACTTGAGGGTGTTGGTCAAGGCTTCCTGTCCGATATGGAGAAGATTTTCCTGCCAGGGCTGAGGAAGCTCCGGTAGCTTGCCTTGCGCTTCAAACGTTGCGTGAAGCGCTGTTCCAACGGTCGTGTTCTTAATAGTACCTTTAAGGGCCTCCCAAAAATTGTGTTCTTGTAAGGCTTGCGGACGCAACGCATGCACTGAGCGGCGCGCTTCGCTCAGGCTCCGCCGCGCCAATTCGCCGGCGCGATGCAAATGATCGTCCGCTTCCTCGCGACAGCCGCAGGAAATTGCATCCTCCGCCGCTTCCAACTGCACAATCACACCGGTGAAGCCTTGGGCGAGCGTGTCGTGAATGTCCCGCGCCATTCGGTTTCGTTCTTCAAAGACCGCTGCGCGTTGACCTTGCTCGGCGAACTCGTTGAGTTGAAGCGCGAGCATGACTTGGTGGGCGAGTGCCTGGGTTAATTCAATCTCCTCCGGCCGATAAGGTATCCGGTCGGCATGGCGAATGCCAACAAAGCCTTTGACTTGTCCACTCACTAAAAGCGGCACTGCGAGAAACCTCTTTGTGCCGTTTCGTTTCAAATGCTCACCCCAATCGCCGTCAACGCGCGGATCAGTCTCGACGTCATCGCAAACGACGGGACCTGCCGTGAAAAGCAGCTCCTGAACTACGGCGTTCTCTTTCCAGAATAAGGGGTTCTTAATGAATGGATGCTCCGGATCTGGCGCGGCCAATTTTCCGCCATCCGACGTTGAGGAGCGCAAAATGAGTGAGTCGCTCGATTCGTCGAACAACCACAAGGTCACGCTTGGCGCGGTCAAGAGGCGGCCAATGGTACCCAGCATCTGTCCAATGAACTTTTCCGGGTCCGGCGCCGTCGCCAGGACGTCCAAACTGTGCGCCAGCGCCTCCACTTGTCCGCGCGCCACTTGCTCGGAGCCGCGCAACGCTTCTTCAGAGCGTTTACTCTCGGTTATATCGATAACAGTGCCGAAGAACTCGACCAAATGACCGGTCTCATCGCAAACCGGATGACCGACCGCGTGAATATTCCTGATCGCACCGGCCGGATGAACGATTCGGTAGTCAGTTTCGAAGTCGATTTTCTCCCGAACAGCGCTTTCGAACAGTTCCCTGACTCTGCTTTGGTCGTCCGGACAAAGGCGTTGAAAGAATGTTTCGAACCGCGGCGGTCCGGCCTCCGGATCGAAACCGAGCACGCGATAGGTTTCCTCGGACCAATATCTGATCTCTCCCGTGGCCGGCGCCCATGCCCAACTTCCGGTGTGGCTGAGCCGTTGTGCTTCCGCTAAATAGGCTTCACTCTCACGCAGGGCCGTCTCTGCCAACCTACGTTGGATGGCGACGCCCGCGAGATGAGTAATGTGTTTAATCGTCTCCTGCTCGCGCGGACTGGGGCTGCGTGGCTCGCAATAGTACATGGCAAATGTCCCGATCACTTTGCCTTCCGCGGAGAAGATAGGCGTGGACCAACAGGCGCGGAGCGAATGCGCCAAAGCCAGATCGCGAAAATCAGCCCACAGTGGATCGGCAGCAATGTCAGACACAATCACCTGTTCAGCACGGTAAGCGGCCGTTCCGCATGAACCCACAGAAGGGCCGATAACCAGACCGTCGATTGCGTCCGTGTAAGCTTTCGGAAGGCTTGGCGCCGCGCCGTGCCGCAATCGCTTGCCATTTGGTTCCATTAATAAGATGGAGGCTAAAACACCGGAGGATTGCTCTTCCACCAGCAGACATAAGGTATCGAGTATATCGGCAAGCGAATCGCCTTTCGCTACCATCTCAAGAAGTCGGTTCTCTCCAGCCAGGAGCGCTTCGCGCCGCTTACGGTGGCTAATGTCTCTGATGATCGATTGATAATATCGGCCGCGCAGCGCCGATAAAGAAACCTCCACTGGAATTACCTCGCCATTTTTCCGCAGGAATTTTCGCTCGAACCGCAAAGATCCTTCCGCTTTCAATTTCTCGATCCGGCGCTCGAAGAGGTGGCGATCCTCGGGGAGGTACGTGTCTGTAATTGAACTGCTAATTAGTTCCTCTTCCGAACGTCCCACTAACTCGACCCCTGCAGGGTTAACCAAAACACATTTGCCATCCGCATCCATAACGCAGATGGCGTCTGGCGAAGCGTTGATGAGATCCCGATACTTCTCCTCACTTTTCCGCAGCTTCTCTCTCGCCTCCTTTGCTACGGTGACGTCCATCAACGCTCCAACAAACACGAGTTCGCCCGATTTATCTCTTTCGGCATGAGCCACCACATGGAGACGTTTGACTGAGCCATCACGCATCAGTAATCGATGTTCAAAATCAAAATCCTTCCCGTCCTGCGATGCGCGCTCGATTGTCTGTTTTACGAGAGCGGTGTCTTCCGGATGAACCCGTTGGAGAATAAGTTCCACGGTCGGTTTTGCCGTTCGGTCGTATTGGAAGATTCGAAAGGTTTCCTCGGACCAGGTGATCTCGCCGGAGGAAATCCTCCAGCCGAAGCTCCCGGTGTGGCTTAATCGCTGTGCTTCGGACAAATAGGCCTCGCTTTCGTGCAGCTTCTCTTCCTGAAGTTCCAAGGCTTGGGCAGCGAATCGCCTATCCACCCAGGACGTCAGCAGAGCCAATCCGAGAACGATCAAGGTGGCCGCGACAATTCCAGCGGTGCCGAGTGTGGAGATGCTTATGGCATGAGACAGGTCCGCTGGTACGCCGGAGGGCGCGAAACTGGCGGCGGCCATGCCGGTGTAATGCATGACGGGGATCGCGGCACCCATCACGACGGCACCGGCTATCTTTCGCCAGCCGGTCGCCGCTTTTTCATCTCTCAAGTGAAAGGTAATCCATAGCGCGGCGAGAGAAATCAGAATGGCGAACACAACCGACAGGACGACAAGAAGGGAATTATACTGGCATACGGCCGGCAAACGCATGGCGGCCATGCCGATATAATGCATGCTCGCTATGCCACCACCCATCAGGACACTTCCGGCGAACGCTCGGAACGCACCCATTTTCTGTCGGCTCACCACATACAGCGCAATGGCCGAAGCGAGAATGGCCGCAAATAGTGACAACACAACGGTCGGCCAATGGTAGGCCACGCGAACCGGCAGCATGCACGCCAGCATCCCAATGTAGTGCATGGACCAAATGCCAGTCCCCATTGCGCCGGCCCCACCGAGCAGCCAAACCGCGCGAGTCCAACCGCCTGCGGCTGTTACGCGGCCTGCAAGATCCAAAGCCGCGTACGACGCAAACATGGCAATCAAAACCGAAAGCGCCACGAGCGCGTAGTTGTGCGAGCACGAAAAGTTCATGTCATGCGCCTCCGTCTGGCCGCCACGCGGAACGGCCATTGGCCGTCAAGTAGACAGGCTTGGTCGAGATCAGCTACTGAATAGCCGAACACTGCACCTTGGAAGGCTGGCCGCGACGTTGCCACGTGGAAACCATCTGTTCCTAAGCCAGTGAACCGTTGGTCGAGCGCTCTCGAACTGGATTTCATACAAGCTGCCGGTAGTGGGCTCCGTTTGATTTAGATCAACCCAGGACTCTAACAGGCCCCCGCCCTCTTTGCCACAGTCACGTCATCCCTCGAAAGAGGCACTGAAAAACCCCGCCAGTGTTTCGTGGTGGAGAACGGAACTGCGTCTAAAATTTTGGTAAATAATGAAAACCAAACAACGTGAAAACACTTTCGGGAGCACTCTGCGGAAGGTCTTTCGACGACGTGCACGCAGGCACGACCCCATGCTCGTACTTAACATGTCGATTTTTAATCTCACCGACGGCTGGAGCCGCACGTTTTCGAAATATGAATACGCGCGGTTCTGGGCCTAACGAACCGATGCCAAATAAGGGGAACAGACCGCTGGCAATGGACGCCGCGGAGGGATCAATCGTGGTGAAGGCGCCAGTTGCCGATGTCTACGAACGCTGGCTGGCGTTTGAGGATTATCCAAAATTCATCACCGCGATCAAACGGGTGCGGAAATTGGATGCGAACCATTTTTCCGCGTCTCTGGCATTTAACGGAAAGCAGCATGAAGCGACACTTGAGATGATGCTGCGTGTCCCGGAGCGAAGGCTGGCCTGGCGAACTCTTGCCGACCACCGCGCTCCTGATCATTTCGCCGCAGGGGTCGTTTCTTTCGCGTCGCTTTCTGACCAGATCACGTGCGTTACCCTGAAGCTGACCTCGAGCTTCGGCGGCGCCGTTTCGGGCCGGGTCGATAGGTATCTCCACAATTTCAAAATGCTGGTTGAAGACCAGTGAGATCGAACAACGAGGAAAAGTCCTGAAACGATCCATAGAAATGTTGCCTTTATTACAGCTTCGGTCGCATGCTTTGGGTTTAGCGAGCGGAGATTCATGGCAAAAAAACGAGTAGCGGACCTGTTGGTCGAAACTCTTGCCCAAGCGGGCGTGGCGCGGATTTACGGAGTTTCGGGCGACTCCCTGAACGGAATCACCGACTCGATTCGTAGACAGAAACAAATTCGATGGGCCCACGTCCGACACGAAGAGTCGGCTGCGTTTGCCGCGGGCGCGGAAGCGCACCTCACCGGACGCCTCGCGGTCTGCGCGGGAAGTTGTGGGCCTGGCAACTTGCATCTGATCAATGGGCTTTACGATTGCCACCGTAGCCGCGTTCCCGTTCTCGCCATCGCCGCGCAGATTCCAAGTCAGGAAATCGGCAGCGGCTATTTTCAGGAAACGCATCCGGAACATCTTTTCGCGCAATGCAGCCATTATTGTGAACTGATTTCGCACCCGGAACAGATGCCGCGCGTTTTGGAAATTGCGATGCAAACAGCGATTGCGCGCCGCGGAGTTTCAGTGATTACGTTGCCGGGCGACATCGCTTTGCGCGATGCGTTGCGAGAGTGTCCCCGGCTGAAGTTCCCACCGCCGACACCGAGCGTCTCTCTTTCGGATGTTGAAATAGACACGCTGGCCAAAATTTTGAATGACTCGGAAAAGATCACAATACTCGCCGGGGCGGGCTGCGCCGGAGCGCACGCGGAGTTAATTGCGGTCGCCAGCAAACTCAACGCGCCCATCGTGCACGCCATGCGCGGAAAGGAATTCATCGAATACGACAACCCGTTCGATGTTGGCATGACCGGTTTGCTCGGATTTTCCTCCGGCTATCACGCCATGATGAACTGCGACACGTTGCTGATGATTGGGACGGACTTTCCATATCAACAATTTTTTCCGGAGCACGCAACCATCATTCAGATCGACATCCGCGGAGAACAACTCGGCCGGCGGACAAAGGTCGACTACGGTTTTGTCGGCGACACGAAGACGACGTTTCGGGCGCTCTTGCCAAAATTGAAACAAGCTGCCGACGACGAGCATTTGAAATCTGCGCTCGAACATTATCAAAAAGCACGAAAAACGCTCGATGAACTGGCCACGGAAGGACGCGAGGGAAAAGAAAGCCATCCTCAATTTGTTGCCCGCGAGCTCGACGAGCTGGCCGACGCGGCCGCGATTTTTTCTTGCGACGTGGGCACGCCGACGATTTGGGCCGCACGCTATCTGAAGATGAACGGCAAGCGCCGGCTGCTCGGTTCCTTCAGTCACGGTTCGATGGCGAACGCGCTGCCGCAGGCAATCGGTGCGCAGATGAGTCACCCGGGACACCAGGTGATCTCGATGTCGGGAGATGGCGGTCTCGCCATGCTCATGGGCGATCTGCTTTCGCTTCGTCAACTGGAATTGCCTGTCAAAGTAATTGTTTTCAAAAACAACGCGCTCGCCTTTGTCGAACTGGAAATGAAAGCAGCGGGCATCCTCGAATTCGGAACGGATCTGCACAATCCGGATTTCGCGAAGATCGCCGAGGCTGCTGGGCTCCTTGGCCTGACGGCTGAATCATCGGATCAAGTCCGCCCGATGATTGCGCACGCGCTGAAGCACAACGGTCCCGCTTTGGTTGAAGTGCTTGTCCATCGACAAGAACTCTCTATGCCTCCGACCATCACGCTCGAACAGATGACCGGGTTCAGTCTCTTCGCGCTCAAAGCCGTTCTGAGCGGCCGCGGCGATGAGATTGTCGATCTGGCAAAGGTGAATCTGCTGCGGAGATGGTTCACGTGAAAATGTGGAAGTGGGAGAGAGCAAATCTACCCTCCGTTAACCATTCCGCGCGCACTGCGTTCGCGGCGACCGTTTCGTTTGTAGTCGCGCGGTTATTTCGACTGCCGGAAGCCTACTGGGCGGCGATCGCGACCGTCGTAGTCATGGAATCAACTTGGCGAGCGACATTGGCCAGTTCATTGCAGCGCATCGTAGCGACGGCGCTTGGTGCTGGTGCCGGAGCTTTGATGGCAACTTACTTCGGCAGCTCCGCACTGGCATTTGGCGTTTCAGCTTTCTTAATTGGATTCCTCTGCTGGCTCGCACGTTTGGAGAAAGGGGCATATCGCTATGCGTGCGTGACGCTGGCAATTGTCATGCTCGTTCCGCGCCTAGCGACTCCGTGGGCAGGAGCGGTGCATCGGTTCTTCGAAGTTTCTTTGGGAATCGCCATCGCTCTCGTGGTCACGGCGGTTTGGCCAGAGCGCGAATCCAGCGGCGGCAAATTTTTGCGCTTTACTCTTGGGCACGAAAAAGGTAGCAGCGAAAACTTAGGCGGTTGAAACGATATGGCATCGCTCACTGGTTTGCTCTCAAAATGGCCGCTCATTCTCCAATCCGAGAGCGCGCCGACGCCACCGGCCTTGAGGAAATAGGACAAGGGAAAATGTAGATTTCTGCAATGCACACCTCAAATGCGCTGGATCCGCAGTCGCCACAGGCACGCGCGATTTACGATTTGGGGATCGTTGCTACGATCGTCTTCGTTCTGATTTTCGTCGTCGTAACGGGTGGGATCGCCTACGCGATCTTTCGTTTCCGCGGACGCGAGGGTGAGCCCGACCCGAACCAATTCGCCGGAAGCGAGAAAGTGGAAATTATCTGGACGGTGATTCCGTTCCTGATCGTCGTGTTCCTTTTTGTAATGACGCTGCGTGGAATGAATCGCGCTGATCCGCCGCCTGCGCCTTCGCCCGATTTGGTCGTGACCGGACATCAATTCTGGTGGCAGGCGGATTATCCGGCGTCGGGAGTTGTGACGGCTAACGAGATTCACATCCCGGCCGGCAAGCCTTTGTCAGTGCGGCTCGAGTCAAAGGATGTTCTGCATGAGTTCTGGGTGCCGAAGCTGACTCGCAAGATGACCAATGTGCCGGGTCAACCTAACCACATTTGGTTACAAGCCGATAAACCGGGCATTTACATTGGCCAATGCTCGGAATTTTGTGGCACCCAACACGCCTGGATGCGCATCCTGGTCGTGGCCGACGAACCTTCGAAGTTCGAGGAATGGCAACGTGCTCAACTACAACCAGGCCAGGCACCGATAAGTGATGCGACCGTAAAAGGGCTTGCACTGTTTAAAACATCAACCTGCATCAACTGTCATGCTATCCGCGGAATAGCTGGAGCGGATTTGCGGGTCGCGCCGGATCTGACACACGTTGGCAGCCGCAAACAACTAGGCGCCGGTATTCTGGAGAACACGCCGGCGAACATGCGCCTTTGGCTGAAAAGCCCGCAGCACATTAAGCCGGGCGCCCTCATGCCGGACTTTAACTTCACCGACGAGCAGCTTGATCAACTGAGCGCATATCTCTCCACGCTACAATGAACGGCACTACTACCATTGCAGAATTCCGGGACGCGATCCTGGACCCCGCCAAGCGCGCACACTATCGCCTCGCGTGGCTTTCGACCGTTGATCACAAGCGCATCGGCGTTCTCTACATGCTGACCGCTTTGGTCTTCTTCATCATCGGCGGAGTCGAAGCGCTCTTCATCCGCCTGCAGCTTGCAGTGCCTAACAACGACTTTCTCCATCCGGACACCTTCAACAAGCTTTTCACCTTGCACGGCACGACGATGATTTTCCTCGTCGCCATGCCGGCGCTGTTCGGCTTCGTAAATTACGTCTTGCCATTGCAGGTCGGCGCGCGTGACATGGCGTTCCCGCGCCTGAACGCTTTTGGGTATTGGTGCCAGCCGTTTGGTGGAATTCTTTTGCACTTTAGTATTCTCGCCGGTGGCGCTCCGGCGGTCGGCTGGTTCTCCTATGCGCCGTTGAGTGAGACGCCCTATTCTTCAACCCCCGGAATCGACTATTGGGCGGTAGCGCTCTTTGTCCTGGGTCTCGGCACGATTAGTTTCGCGATTAACACCATCGCCACCGTGATCTCCTGTCGCGGGCCAGGCGTGACAATGCGACGCCTGCCTCTCTTTACCTGGATGAATTTTATCAACTCTTTTCTCATCCTGATAGCGCTGCCGGTATTGAACGCCGGGCTGGCCATGATCCTGATTGATCGGCAGCTCGAGGGGCATTTCTTCCTGCCATTCCGCGGGGGTTCAGCCGTTCTCTGGCAACACATCTTTTGGGCCTTTGGCCATCCGGAAGTTTATATAGTGGTTCTTCCTGCATTCGGCATGGTCTCGGAAATCATTCCGGTTTTTTCACGTAAACCGATCTTCGGTTACGAATTTGTCGCCGCCTCCACTGTCGCCATCGTGGTGCTGAGCTCGCTGGTGTGGGGCCACCATATGTTCACCGTCGGCATGGGCCGGCCGATGGACCTCTTCTTCATTATCACGTCCATGCTGATCGCAATCCCGACGGGCGTGAAAGTCTTGAACTGGAGCGCGACTATGTTCGGCGGGCGCATCCGGTTTGACGTGCCGATGCTGTTTTGTATCGCCTTTCTTATTCAGTTCACACTCGCCGGCCTAACCGGAGTCAGCCACGCGAGCGCGGCGCTCGATTGGCAGACTAAGAACAGCTACTTCCTCGTCGCGCATTTTCACTTTGTCTTCGTCGGCGCCATCGTGTTCGCGATGCTCGGTGCGCTGCCATATTGGTTCCCGAAAATGAGCGGCCGGATGATGTCGGAATCGTTAGGCCGCTGGACGTTCTGGCTATGGGTCATCGGCTTCAACATGACCTTCATCATCCAGCACGTCCTCGGTCTCTACGGCATGCCGCGTCGCATCTTTACTTATCCGGACATACCCGGCTGGGGTTGGATGAACATGCTTTCTACTATCGGCGTGTTCTTCATGGGCGCCGGGTCGCTGGTGTTGCTTTGGAATATCGCGTATTCGTTCTTCCGAGGAAGAGTAGCGGGCGACAATCCATGGGACGCGTGGACGCTCGAATGGGCGACCACTTCACCGCCGCCGCATGAAAACTTTGTCGCGCTGCCACCGATCCACAGCCGCCGACCGCTGTGGGACGTCGCCAATCCGGATCGGCCGGATCCACCCGTTGGCGACGATCAGGTCGTCCTTCCCGATCACAATAAGACCGGCATCCTCGCCTTCATTTTCTCCGAAGTCGGGTTCTTCGGCACCCTAATCCTCGCCTATTTATATTTCTACGCCCACCCGCAGGCCGGTCCCGGACCCAAGGAGCTCGATGTCCAGCGGACGCTGGTTTTTAGCGTTTGCCTTTTCGCGAGCAGTTTTACTTTTTGGCGATCCGAGATTGCGATGAGCAAACGGAATCGCGGCCCCATGCTTGGTTGGCTCACGCTCACGATCGCGCTCGGTGGCGTCTTTCTGGTCGGCCAGGGAATGGAGTATTGGAAATTGTTTCAGACCGGAGTCGATGTCAGCACAAACCTTTTCTCAACAACCTTCTTCACTCTTACCGGCTTTCACGGTTTGCATGTGCTCCTCGGTCTGGTCGCACTTCTGATTTTTCTCTGGCTTGCCTGGCGAGGCGATTTTGCTTTGGGCAGCGAACCCGCGTTCGCAGCCGCGGGGTACTACTGGCATTTCGTCGATATCGTTTGGGTTTTTGTTTTGCTCACCGTTTACATCCTTCCGCTTCTGCGATGACTACATACCAATTCCTCACGACCGCCTGGAGATGGAATTCCATTCTCCTGATTTTTTGCGCGCTTGCTCTCGCGGGATATTTTCTCGCCTTTCGGCGACGGGGCCGGCCCGCCTATTTTGGCGCTGCGCTCGTCGTATTTCTTTTGGCTCTTACCTCACCGGTGAATGCGTTAGCCGACGGCTATCTTTTCAGCGCGCATATGGTTCAGCACATTCTGCTCGTGCTCATCGTTCCCGCGCTCTTGTTGTTAAGTTTGCCTCGGTCGTTTTCGCTTCCGCGCCCACTCATAGCCTTCACTCATCCGTTGATCGGTTGGCTCGCCGGCGTTGGTGCGATGTGGCTCTGGCACGTGCCCGCGCTCTGCAACGCGGCGACAACGTCAAGGGCCATTTCCGCGATTCAGACGACCTCGCTGCTATTAATGGGAAGCGTGTTCTGGTGGCAGGTGCTCGCGCCGCGTGAAACGGAACGACTCTCACCGGGCGTGGGAATTGTTTATCTGTTTACCGCATGCACGGCCTGCAGCATCCTGGGCATCATTCTGACCTTCGCGCCGGTTTCGATTTGTTCGGTTTACCAACACCCTGTCGATCGTTTGGGGATGCTTGGTACCATCCGCGGCTGGGGCCTAACGAGTGACAGAGATCAGCAAATCGGCGGACTGCTGATGTGGGTTCCGATGTGCTTGATTTATCTTGCTGCAATTCTGGCGCAGCTCGCTCGCTGGCATTCGGATGCTGCCCCGCAGACGGAGGAATTTAATGCCTGACGAACAATCACCCTTTGCCCATCCGAAGTGGGAACCTCTCCCGCCGGAACACCTGCCACGGCCTACCTATTTCCCCGCCGGTTTGGCGATGGGAATCGCCTTTCTCTTTTGGGGCTTGATCACTTCGTGGGTCACTTTCGTTGTCGGCCTTGCGCTCTTCATTGCCTCGCTCGCTGGATGGATCACAGAAATTCGTTATGAACGAAAACATCGCTGACCACTCATCTCTCGACGTAGGAACGCCTGAGGAAATCAGCCGTCGCCGCTTTCTCGAAAAACTTTCGATCGGCCTCGCTGGCTTTTGCGCTGCCGTCGTCGGAATTCCGCTGGTTGGTTTCATCATCGCGCCGTTGTTTCGCAAGCCCCCCGCCAAATGGGTAACTCTTGGCAAAGTTGACGAGTTCCAGATTGGCAAGACCGTTAGCGTGCCGGTGGTCGATTCCTCATCCCTGCCTTGGGCCGGAATTACAGCCAAGAGTGCGGTTTGGCTGCGACGCGAGAACGACTCCAGCTTCGTCGTATTTTCGGCCAACTGTACTCATCTTGGTTGTCCGGTACGCTGGATGGATGGCGCAGACCTTTTTATGTGCCCCTGTCATGGCGGAGTCTATTATAAAGACGGAAGTGTGGCCGCCGGTCCTCCACCTCGCCCGCTCGTTCGCTACCAGGTACGGGTCGAAAATGGTGAAGTGAAAATGAACCCAGTTGTGGTGCCGATCTCCACCACTTTATGAAGCAACTTTTCCGAACAGTCTGGCTTTGGCTGGACGATCGCATCGGGATCAGCGTCCTGCTCAAGCCGATGAAGCACATCGCGCCGCAGGACGCCAAATGGTGGTACGTTTTCGGAACCGCGACCCTGATTGCTTTCATCGTCCAAGTAGCGAGCGGCGTAGCGCTGGCGTTTTCTTTTATCCCTTCGTCTTCGCAAGCCTACGAGACGCTTGTCTTCATCACGAACGACGCGCCCTTCGGTAGCTTTCTGCGCGGACTCCATTACTACGGCGCTTCGGCCATGGTGCTAATGGTCGGAGCTCACATGGCGCAAACGTTTTTGTTTGGTTCCTACAAATTCCCGCGCGAGATGACCTGGACGACTGGTGTGTGCCTGCTCGGGTTCACGCTCGCCATGGGATTCACCGGCCAACTATTGCGCTGGGATCAAACCGCGGCCTGGTCGGTAGTAGTAGCAGCTGAACAAGCTGGTCGCGTTCCCTTGATCGGCGAATGGTTGGCTCATTTCATTTTGGGAGGAAACACGATTGGCGGCGCGACCTTGAGCCGATTTTTCGCGATCCACGTCTTTGTCCTCCCCGGAATCATGTTCGGCTTCATCGGTCTGCATCTCTGGCTCGTCTTGCGCCACGGAATTTCCGAGCCGCCGACTGCGGGCAAACCGGTTAACCCGGAGACGTATCGTAAGGAATATGACGAACTGCTAAAAAAAAGCGGGCGTCCATTCTGGCCCGACCTAGCCTGGCGCGATGTTATCGTTTGCACCGCGCTTATCCTGACCATAGCGCTGCTTGCGCATTTCATCGGGCCGCCCGCGCTCGACAAGCCTCCTGATCCAAGCGTACTCGACGCCGATCCGCGCCCTGACTGGTATCTTCTCTGGTACTTCGCGCTTCTCGCGTTGATCCCGGTCAGCATTGAAGGCTACGTCATGATTCTGATGCCGGTTCTTCTCGGCCTGCTGTTGCTGATTATTCCCGTCCTGAATCATAAGGGAGAACGCGCCGCGTCTCGGCGCCCATGGGCTATTGCGGTCGTGTGTCTGTCGGTGATTATGATCGGGGCGCTCTGGGTTCAAGGGCAGCAATCGCCGTGGTCGCCAAATTTCCAAGCGTTGCCGCTCAGCGAAAAAGTTGTTGGGGCAACAAGCGGGCCGGTTTTCCAAGGCGCGCAGCTTTTTCACGACAAAGCTTGTCTTAATTGTCACCTCATCCAGGGTTACGGCGGTCGCCGCGGGCCCGATCTCACCCACATCGCCGACAAATTGACCCATGACAATATGGTCATCCGCATCGTCAATGGCGGAAACAACATGCCGGCGTTCGGCAGCTCGCTTAAGCCGCAGGAGGTCGAGGCATTGGTCGCTTTTTTGCAATCGCGCAAGCGTCCACTCCGACCGCAAGATCAATCGCCGATGGCACAAAATTAACTCTTTCAAAGATGGTCAACCCTCAAATTTTTTTGCGCTTTACCGGTGCCCTTAAAAAAAGTAGCAACGAAGATTGCTGCTCACACGATTGAAACGATATGGGGTCGCTTACTGCCTTGCTCTCGAAATGGCCGCTCATTCGGCAAATTCGTGAACATGTCGACGGTACTGGTCTCGAGGCGATGTCGGATAAAACGCGCGCGATGCACGCACGGATCGATAATGCGCAAGTCGCGCGTTCCGTTTGCCCCTACTGCGGAGTCGGTTGCGGGCAGCTGATTTTTCACAAAGACGGCAAACTGATTTCGATCGAAGGCGATCCGGAGAGCCCGATCAGTCAGGGTAATCTTTGTCCGAAAGGCGCAGCGTCGTATCAATTGCTCACGCACGATCGGCGCGAGACGAAAATGAAATATCGCGCGCCGCGCGCGAAAGAGTGGACGGAAATTTCGCTCGATCGCGCGATGGACATGGTGGCGGACCGCGTTTGGGAATCGCGCAAGCGCACATTCGTGCACAAACAAAACGGCGCGACCATCAATCACACGACCGCGATCTGTCATCTCGGCGGCGCCACCCTCGACAACGAAGAAAATTATCTCATAAGAAAACTGTTCACTCTCGGCCTGGGGATGGTCTGCATATCCAACCAGGCGCGGATATGACATAGCAGCACGGTGCCCGGTCTGGGCACCTCCTTCGGCCGGGGCGGAGCTACAACCGCGCAACAAGATCTCGCCAACGCCGATTGCATTTTAATCGAAGGCTCGTCCATGGCCGAAGCCCACCCGGTCGGCTTCCGCTGGGTGATGAAAGCAAAGGAGCGCGGCGCGACCATCATTCATGTCGATCCGAGATTTTCGCGAACGAGCGCGCTGGCCGATATCTGGGTGCCGATGCGCGCCGGAGGCGACATTGCGTTCCTCGGGGGAATCATCCGCCACATCATTGAGAATAATCTTTTCTTCCGCGACTACGTCGTCCATTTCACGAATGCCTCCTGCATTTTGCGCGAAGATTTTCGCGACACGGATGAAGGCGCGACTGGATTCTTTTCCGGCTGGAAAGAGGAAGAGCGCACCTACGACAAAACGAGCTGGGCCTACGAAGGGCATCCCGATCTCAGTTTCCCGGAACGCGATCTGACCCTGCAACATCCGCGCTGCGTTTTTCAATCGCTGCGTCGCCATTTTTCTCGCTACACGCCGGAAATGGTGGAGAAGATTTGCGGAATTTCGCCGGCGCTCTTCCACAAGGTAGCGGATGCACTCGTTAGGGCATCCGGTCCGGATAAGACAGCGGCGATTTGTTACGCGCTTGGCTGGACGCAACATTCGAAAGGCGTCCAGATCATTCGGACCGCGGCAATCCTGCAGCTTTTGTTAGGCAATATCGGCCGGCCTGGGGGCGGAATTCTGGCCCTGCGCGGTCATGCCTCAATTCAAGGTTCGACCGACATCCCAACGCTCTACGACGCCTTGCCCGGCTACCTGGTGATGCCACGCGGCGACGGGAGCGAAGAGACATTGCAGGACCACCTTCGACACAACACGAAACCGACGGGCCTGTGGAACGATTACCCGAAGTATTTCATCAGCATCCTCAAAGCTTACTACGGCAAGAACGCGACGGCCGAAAATGATTTCGGCTACAACTGGGTGCCGAAACTGACCGGAAACCACTCCTTCTTCGAATACCTCTACGACATGGCCGACGGAAAAATGGAAGGGATGTTCATGATGGGCCAGAACCCAGCAGTTGCAGCCGCCAACTCGCGGTTTCAGCGAACGTCGCTATCGAAATTAAAATGGCTTGTCGTGCGCGAGATGGTCGAAATCGAAGGCGCTACGTTTTGGTACGACTCGCCCGAGATCGAGCGCGGCGAATTGAAGGCGGAAGACATCGAGACTGAAGTTTTTCTTTTCCCAGCGGCAGGCCACGCGGAAAAGGAAGGCGCGTTCACGCAAACGCAGCGCATGTTGCAGTGGCGCCAAAAAGCGGTCAACCCGCCGGGCGATGCACGTTCCGAAGGATGGTTCATGCATCAGCTCGCTTTACGTTTGATCGCAAAGGCGAAGCAATCAACCGATCCGCTCGACGAACCGTTGCGCGCGCTGAACTGGTGGTATCCGGAAGACGAATTGGGCGATCCGAAAATGGAAGCGGTCCTGGCGGAGATCAACGGTTGGTACACCGAACCGCAACCCAACGCAGAAGGAGTCGTGTTCGGACTCGATCGCGACGGGAACCCGCATCACGGCCCACAGGTTGACGGATTTGGAAAACTGAAAGCCGACGGTTCGACCGCAAGCGGCGGCTGGATTTACTCCGGCGTTCTCGGCCCGGATAAAATCAACAAGGCGAACTCGCGCAATTCGAAGGATTATCTTGGCCACGGCTGGGGCTTCGTCTGGCCGGCCGATCGTCGCATTATATATAATAGAGCGAGCGCGAAACCGACCGGTGAGCCATGGAGCGAGCGCAAGAAATTGGTTTGGTGGGACGAGGCACAAGGCAAATGGGGCGGCATCGACGTCCCCGATTTTCCACCCAACAAGTCGCCAGCGTTTCGGCCAACGGGAAACGAGAGCGGCCTAGATGGCATTCCGGGCGACGCGCCGTTCATTTCGCACGAGGACGGGCTCGGCTGGTTGCATGTGCCGAAAGGTTTGCAGGACGGGCCGATGCCGACGCATTACGAACCGCTCGAGTCGCCGGTGAAGAACGCGCTTTATTCGCGCGACACCAATCCGGCCGTGAATTGGTTCACGCGTCACGAAAATCGTTTCGCGCCCCCGGGCGATCCGCGTTTTCCATTTGTCCTTACGACCTATCGGTTGACCGAACATCACACGGCCGGCGGCATGTCGCGTTTCCTCAGCCATCTCGCCGAGTTACAACCGGAACTCTTTGCCGAAATGTCGCCCGAGCTCGCGACCGAACTGAAGATTAAAAACGGCGATTATATTTCGATCGTGAGTTTACGCGGTGCGATCGAATCGCGGGCACTCGTTAGTCGCCGCATCCGGCCAGTGCAGCTCAACGGCAAAACGGTGCACCAAATCGCGATGCCATTTCACTTCGGCACGTCGGGGCCGGTCAAAGGCAGCGCGACTAACGACCTGGTTCCGATTTCGGGCGAACCGAACGTGACTATCATGGAAGCCAAGGCGCTTGCTTGTAACATCGTACCGGGACGCTTGCCGCGCGGACCTGCGTTCGAAGAGTGGATTAAAAAATATGTGCCGCAGGGGGGTCCGGCGAATTTGCATCCCGAACAACCGCCGCCGGGCGCACCAACCTGCGCAAATGGTGGTCACAGTCAACACGGAAAGACCGACTCACGATGATCGGCGAAGGAATTCAGAGCACGAACCAACGAAAACACTCCTACGTGCAGGATCATGTCGAAGTGGGATTCTTCACCGACCCGAGTGTTTGCATCGGCTGCAAAGCTTGCGAAGTCGCGTGCAAGGAATGGAACCAAGTGCCGGATGACGGATTCACGTGGTCGGGAAATTCTTACGACAACACCGGCCACCTCGGCGCATCGACCTGGCGCCACGTGATGTTTCTGGAACAGGATCGCGCGAAAGGAAATCAGATTACGGGATTGATGGGTCTGCCTAATCCGCAATCCACAATCCAAGATCCGCAATCGGAGGATCCGTTCCGTTGGGTTTTCCTGTCCGACGTCTGCAAACACTGCGAAGAGGCCGGTTGTCTTGAGGCGTGTCCGACTGGATCAATTGTACGCACTGAAGTTGGCTCAGTGCTCGTGCAAAACGATGTCTGCAACGGCTGCGGCTATTGCGTCGTGTCGTGCCCGTTTGGTGTGATCGATCGGCGCCCCGAGCCGCTAGCGGATGCCGGCGGCGCATTCAAGTGCACCTTCTGCTACGATCGACAGAAGAGCGGCCTGGTTCCGGCCTGCGCCAAAGTTTGTCCAACCGAATCAATCGTGTTCGGTCGGCTCGATGATTTGCGTGCGCGTGGAGCGGAGCGCGTGCAGCAATTGCAACAGAGTGGTTACAACGACGCACGACTTTACGATCCGACGGAAACTTCCGTTCGCGGCATTCACGCCTTCTTTTTGATTCTCGGCGAACCGGAAGCTTACGGACTTCCACCAAAGCCGCAGGTTCCAACGATTTACCTGAAGTCCGCATGGACGTCGGCGTTCGCGACCGCGATCGCATCCATCATCGCAACGCTTGTGGCATTCGCATTTTTTTCATGACGACTAATTCGCCATCTGAAAAGCGGCTCGAAGAATTGCACGAGCAGGCCTGGAAGGATGGCGTCGTTCCGGGCAAAGGCGTTGACGTTGCCGGCGGCCCGATTCCGCGCAAACCGGGTTACTATGGCCAGGCCGTCGTCAAACCGCCGGTCTGGACGTGGCAAGTTCCGCTCTACTTTTTCATGGGCGGAATCGCCGGGATGTCAGCGGTGATTGCCCTGGCCGCGGTGGTTTTTCACCATGTCGATCCTTCGCTCGCGACGAATGTCGGAGTTGCGCGTACGGCCATGTGGGTCGCGGCCATCGCTGGAGCCATTCTTTCACCGATTTTGCTGATCATGGATCTCGGTCGACCACACCTCTTCCTCAACATGCTGCGCGTTTTTAAGCATCGATCAGCCATGTCGATGGGCGCCTGGATCCTCAGCGCTTTCGGTGCCTGTGTCGTTCCAGGCTTGATCGCGCTCGAACTGCACGCTGGTCAGATTTTCCCTGGCGCAATCGATCAACTGCTGCGCGTCGCCGCCGGCATCTTCATTTTTGGTTCGGCGATCTTCGGAACTTTGCTCGCCACTTATACGGGCGTGCTGATTGGGGCAACCGCGATTCCGGCGTGGTTTTTGCATCGCACGCTGCTGCCGATCCATTTTGGAACGGCGGGATTGGGATCTGCCGCGGCAGTGTTGGAATTGCTCGGACACCGAATCGCCGCGCTCAACTTCCTCGGCTTTTACGCAGCCGGCGTTGAATCGGCGCTCCTGATCTGGCTCAGTGTCGATAAACACGGCGCTGCCGATCGTGCGATACACGAACATGGCTCGGGCTGGCTTATTCGAATCGGCGAAATTTTGAATGGACCGCTCGCAATCGTTCTCCGGCTGTTCGGCCAAGTTCCACTCGCAGCACTTTCGTTTTTAATTGGCGCGCTGGTCAGCCGCGTTGGCTGGATTGCGGTGGGCAAAGTTTCCGGCTCCGATCCGGAATCTGTTTTCGCCGCGGAACGTTACTAGCGTTCTTCGAGAATGACGCGCTCGATGTGCGAATAGATGTTGAACGACGGCGGTCGAAGAAAACCGACCAAGGTCTGATTGCTCTCTCTCGCAAAATTCATCGCCAGAGTTGAAGGCGCGGAAACTGAGGCAACGATCGGAATTCCGGCGGAGAGCGCCTTTTGCATGATCTCAAAAGAAGCGCGGCCGCTGACGAGAAGAACATGTCGAGCCAACGGCAGGAGACGATCGAGAAACGCGCGGCCGATCGCTTTGTCCACAGCATTATGGCGGCCGATGTCTTCGCGAACGATTTTCGCAGCGCCATCTAAATCAAAGATTCCGGCGGCGTGAATTCCACCGGTGCGAGCGAAGTCGCCTTGCTCTCCTTCCAACAGCTGAGGCAATGAAAGCAAAGTTTCGATGTTGATCCGAACGTTTTGCGCAGAAGCGATCGGAGGAAAGTTTTGCCGAATCGCCGCGATGCTGCTTTTGCCGCAAATTCCGCAGCTGGTTGAGATCGTTCCAAATCGCTTTGCTGAACTCAGTTTCAATTTCACTCCTCCGGCGAGTTCGACGACGATGATGTTTTCGAGATTTGCCGAATCGGCTGGGCGTGAAATTTTCGCGATCTGTTCGGCCTTACGCACAATTCCTTCGGAAACGAGAAACCCAGCGGCGAGCTCTTCATCGCGGCCAGGTGTGCGCATCGTCGCCGCCAGAGTCTTACGGCCAATTCGAATCTCGAGTGGTTCTTCTACCGTTAAATCGTCCGGTTGGTACTCAACTTCGCCATCGCGCTTTCGGCGGATGATTTTCTCCGATCCAATTCCGGGGTCTTTCATGTGAAATGCCTTGGCGGCGATGGTATCATGGCCGTGGTGGAAATCTGCCATCTTTACATTTCGCGAGGGCACAATTTTTTTGGTCATCACGAGCGCGAACCGGATGAGTATCCGACGATTGAGGTCTCGATGATTGAGTGCGTGGCTGGTCATGGCGTGCGGGGCGATCGCTTCTTTGATTACAAAGAAGACTACAAAGGACAGATCACATTCTTTTCGCTCGAAGCTTTTGATGAGCTTTGCGACGCCCTTCAACTTCGGGATTGTTCGCCCGCGTTGGTGCGTCGCAACGTGATGACGCGTGACGTCGATCTAAATGAATTGATCGGCCAGGATTTTGAAGTCCAAGGGGTGCGGTTTCACGGTACGGCGGAATGCCGGCCGTGTTATTGGATGGACCGCGCGATCGCGCCCGGCGCAGAAGAATTTCTCAAGGGTCGGGGCGGTTTGCGCGCCCGGATTTTGACGGATGGTGAATTGCGCTCGACCGCGCAGGTGCCTGAACGAGCGGGATGAAGATCAGCGCGGTGTTGCTCGCCGGCGGCGAATCGCATCGGATGGGCAAAGACAAAGCGAGGATTATTTTTCGCGGAAAACCGCTCTGGCAAATTCAACTCGATCTCCTGCGCAAATTGGAGCTGGCAGAAATTTTCATTTCCGCCCGGACAGATCCGCCGTGGCGACCCTCCGATATGCAATTTGTATGGGACGAACCGCCTTCGCGCGGCCCGCTTAGCGGTTTAACGGCAGCCCTCGCGCAAATTCAAACAGGTCACTTGCTTGCGCTCGCCATCGACATGCCGTTTATGAGCGAAGATTATTTGCGGGCGATTGGCAATGAGATCGAACCCGGCTGCGGTGTGCTTCCGATGATCGGCGATCGGGCCGAACCCTTGGCCGCGATTTATCCAGCTCATGCACATGTCGACCTTGTCGAAGCGCTTTCTGGAATGGAGTTTTCGCTTCAGACGCTAACGAACAAACTCGTCAAAGCCGGCAAGCTACGCGCTCTTAACGTGGCGAAAGAAGAGGAAAGGCTTTTCCGGAATCTCAACGAGCCGACTGACCTCGACTCATCGCAATAATTTTGCGCTCGTTGGTGGTGACCGCGAGGTGCTCTTTCCCCGCTCATTACCTCCGAAGAGGGAGTCGCGACCCCTCCCTTAGAGTCATTGCAAAATCCTACAGAGGCGTCGTAGCAACCGTTGGAAAGCACCGGTACCCTTTTCCAATGGAAACGAGCAGTCCCCTTCTAATAGCGGTGATTGAACAGGCTGGCGTTCCGGCGCTGCGCATCGCATTCACTATCGCCGTGATCACCTTTCTGTTTGGCGGCATTCTCATCTTCCGCAGGCGGCACCAATTCTTCGATCGCGATCCAAACGTCGAAAATGATGTCCCTGTCGTCCGGCATAATCGTATGGAGGAAATCCTACTTGTTTGGAGTGGTCTGCTGCTGGTCCTGATCGCCATCTTGTACCAAGTGTGGCTCGCATGACGTGAACAATTTTTAAGTCGCCAACACAACCTCAGAAGCCTAAGAAGAAATAATTATGAGCGAATTTACTCGTCGAAGTTTCCTCGGAATAACCGCTGCCGCAGCAGGCAGCTTTGCCGCATTGCAAAAAGTGGTGGGTGCGGGCCACCCGAGCGATCCGGGTCCAGCCAACCAGACCCTTGATGGCCAGAACCCGGATTCAGGGTGGCCGCCCGGCACGGACTCGAAGAGCCTGGTCCAAAACTTCAAGTATCCGTTCTCTTTTGCGAACAAGCGTGTCTACGATGGCGGATGGTCGCGCGAGGTGACTGTCCGGGAACTGCCCGTCTCCAAGACCCTGGCGGGCGTAAACATGAGACTCACTGCTGGTGGATTCCGCGAGCTGCATTGGCACACGGCCAGCGAATGGGCCATCATGCTTTACGGGTCAGCACGGCTTACGGCGATCGATTTGGACGGCAAAAGTTTCGTTGCCGACGTAAACAAAAATGATCTTTGGTTCTTTCCGCCAGGAATTCCTCACTCCATTCAAGGTCTCAATCCCGACGGATGCGAGTTCATGCTCGTTTTTGACGACGGTAATTTTTCCGAGTCGGAGACGGTGCTGCTGAGCGACTCGATGGCGCATTTAGGGCTCGACGTGCTGTCAAAAAACTTCGGCGTTGGCGAAAACGCCTTTGCGAATCTGCCCAGGCAAGAGTTATTCATTTTCCAAGCTGATGTACCAGGTTCACTGGAAGCCGACCAAAAAGTAGCGGCTGGGACACGCGGAAGGTCGCCACAGAACCTTGCCTTTCGCACGATGGAAATGCCGCCGACGAAGAAAACGAAAGGTGGCGAGGTGCGCATTGTTGATTCAAGCAATTTCAAAGTCTCAACCACGGCGATGGCACTGGTTACCGTTCATCCCGGCGGGCTAAGAGAATTGCACTGGCATCCAAACGCAGACGAATGGCAGTACTACATTAACGGCAAGGGTCGAATGACCGTGGTGGACACAGGCAATAAGGCTCGCACGATGGACTTTCAAGAGGGAGACGTCGGATACGTCCAGAAGACCTTGCTGCATTACGTCGAGAACACAGGCGACAGCGATCTAGTGTTCCTGGAAATGTTCGGCAAGGTCAATCGTTTTCAGGACCTTTCCTTTTCGGAGTGGCTGGCTCATACTCCGCCGGAAGCGGTCATGGCGCACCTGCACATCGATAAGGCGACCTTCGATGCGCTTCCCAAGGATGGCGGCGTGGTTATGCCACTGTCATAGGAGGACCTCCGAAAAATAAACACCGATAAAGGTTAGAAATCATAAGAAGGAATTTATGCGAACTAATAATCGATGGGTAATCGCAATCGCAGGTGTCTTCTTCCAGATTGCGCTGGGTGCGGTCTATGCCTGGAGCGTTTTCCGTGTTCCGCTTGCGAAGCAATTCGGTTGGAGCATTTCGGAAGTAACGCTGACGTTTACGATCAGCATTTTTGTCCTGGGCATTGCCGCGTTCTTCGGTGGTCTGTGGCTGAACCGCAAAGGACCGCGAATCGTGGCATTGACCGGCGGCGTACTCTATGGCCTGGGAGTTTTTCTCGCCAGCTTCTCGCATAACCTATGGTGGCTATATCTCAGTTACGGCTTTGTCGGCGGAATCGGTCTGGGCTTGGGATACATTGTTCCGGTGGCCGTGCTGGTGAAGTGGTTTCCCGATCGAAGAGGCCTTATTACCGGGATCGCGGTGGGCGGGTTCGGAGCGGGCGCACTCATCACCGCGCCCGTGGCGACGCGACTCATTCAGAGCGTTGGCGTCTTGAACACATTCGCTTACCTGGGCATCGGGTACCTCATTGTTACAGTAATCGCCGGCTCCTTCATGCAGAATCCGCCCGATGGCTGGAAGCCAGAGGGTTGGTCACCGACAGCTACCGAAACGGCGCAACGAGCCGGGCACGACTTCAAACTGGGCGAAGCGCTCAGAACCTGGCAATGGTACGCGCTGTGGCTGCTGCTGTTTCTAAATACATGCGCCGGCATTTCGGTGATATCGCAGGAGGCTCCGATCTTTCAGGAATTAACTAGGGTGACTGCGGTCGTTGCAGGAGGCATGGTAGGCGTGGCCAGCCTTGGTAACGCCGTTGGTCGAGTATTCTGGGCGTGGGTGTCCGACTTAATCACGAGACGGGCAACATTTTTTGTGATGTTCCTCCTCCAGGTTGTACTTTTCTGGTTTCTTCCGAATGTCGCCTCCGCCTCTTGGATGACGATCGTCACATTCGTCGTGTTGATGTGTTATGGCGGCGGGTTCGGCACGATGCCAGCGTTTACCGCTGATTACTTTGGTCCGAAGAATGTCGGTCCGATCTATGGTTTGATGCTGACGGCGTGGGGATTCGCCAGCGCGTTTGGTCCGCTGTTCATCGCGCACATGCGAGAAACGACCGGCTCTTACAGCGGAGCGCTTCGCGTGATCGCGGGAGTGATGGCAGTTTCAACTCTGCTGCCGATTGCAGTGCGGCCACCACGGGCTTCCGTCACGGCTGACGTCGCGCCCCAAAAAAAATTCGCCTAGGGCGGGAAATATTACTCTTAGCGGATCGTCTAGACCGCGGGCGCCGGCGATGACTGGTCTATCTCGAACGAGGGACTAAGGATGACTTCGCAAGTAGGACTCAAAAATCCTGCTCTTGCGCCGTGGCGGTGATGTGATGGCGTGCCATAGGGTGAGGTCATGAAAAGGAAAAGCTTTCAGCGCCGACAAATGTCGTTCCCGGCGCCATTCGTTAGACCCATAGCCAATCATCAACCGAATTTGGCGCGGCCCTTTCCTATGAGCCAACAGCTCGGCATCCGTGCAAAGAAGATTTTTGTCATCAAGGAGTCGAGCCGCCCATTGGGCTCTCGCTCAGGGCAGGCTCTGCCGGCAACAAATGCTGCGCGCAAAAGAATTCAGCATATTCTGATTTTTGATGACCATCCCGACAGTCTCCGCCTGGTTCTTGGACGCCGCGTAAATCCGCGGGCTCATCTTTCCGCGCCGCCACCTGCTAGTTCGTGGGAGGTCATCCTTGTCTCGATAGTGACGGTGGGCGCCTTGGTCGCAATGTTCTGGCCGCTCTTTTTGAGGTTCCTGTCTTGAACGCAAAAACGAACTTGGCGTTATGTGTTGTAGGCGCGGTTACTGACCGCGGAGCCGGCGTCAGCGACGCCGGCTACAAGCCGCCCCGGGGGTCTCACTCGAAAGAGGGAGCTAGCGGCAACTCTTACGTGACACCGCAAAATCCCGCGGACGCGCCCTAGCCGCGAAACGGAAGAGTAACGATCTTTGAGTATGAAAAAGTTTATATTACTAAGTTTAATCGGCATCACATCGATCGCCTTCACTCAACCTGGGTGGGCAGGTGGCCACGGCGGTGGTGGGGGAGGCTTCGGTGGTGGTGGTTTTGGTGGCGGCCGTGGCGGAGGAGGCTTTCATGGTGGTGGTTTTGGTGGCGGTGGTTTCCGGGGCGGCGGCTTTGGTGCGCCGCACATAAGCTATGGGGGAGTGGGCAACCGGGGAGGCGGAGTCAGCTTCGGCATGCCGCGCCCTTCAGGCAGGGTCCCGCACATTGCAACTGGGGCTACGAGTGTCCATTCATTTGGGCCGTCTCGACCGCTTGTGCGGCAAAGTTCTGGCGCACGTCCGACGCGTGGCCTAACGAACATTGGCCGTGACAATCGAACAGGAAACACTTCCGGTCGCCCTACGGCGGCACTTAATCGCCCAAACAATCGCGGCACGAACCCTTCGATCGCGCGTCCATCGCAAACATCCCCACATCGTGGATTGAACGGACGGACGGACCATATCTTCGCCCGTCATGAGGGAAATTGGCACAGCGATTGGGACCGGCGTCATGCACACTTTGACCACGGTCGCTTCTTTGTTTTTGACGACGGGTTCTGGTACGGACTAGATGACGGATTCTACCCGTGGGATTACCTGCCTTATTACGCCGACGACTACTATCCGTACGACTACTATGCGGACGGTCAGCCGAACGATAATACCGAGGCCGCTTATGATGCTGCGCCGGCGGCTGATATGACGGTCCAAGCTGTCCAAACGCGGCTTACCCAACTCGATTATTACAGCGGTCCAGTCGATGGCATTTTCGGTCCGGCGACGCGTGACGCGCTGGCGAAGTATCAAATCGCACAGCATCTAAGCGTAACCGGAAGTCTATCGCCTGACACGCTGCAGTCTTTCGGATTGTCACAAGTAACGAGTCGTTAAGAAGCGCGAAATTGCTCAATGAGAACACGGCACTCGGCATTTTCTGGGAGAGGCATGGAGCAATGGAGGTGGGCGCCCATAGTGGCGTCCACTTCCAGCTCGTTGGCCCCGACACGAGCGCAAGTTGAATCACGAGGCATGTTCGCGGCCTAACGAGGAGAAGAATTTCAACAGGAACGCTAAGGAACGAGCGAAAATGAAACTCAGAAGGATTGATATGAAGACGAAGCAACTCGGTAACTCCGATCTCTCCATAACCCCCGTCGGCTTTGGCGCCTGGGCCATAGGTGGTTCGGGCTGGGAATTTGGTTGGGGCGAGCAGGATGACGAAGCATCTGTCGCCGCGATTCACCGCGCGCTCGAGCTTGGTGTTAATTGGATCGACACCGCCGCTGTTTACGGAATGGGCCACTCCGAGGAAGTGGTCGCGTTTGCGCTGAAAACCTGGCCCGGACCTCGACCATACGTTTTCACTAAATGCGGCCTGCGCTGGGACGAGCAGGGATATGTTCATCGTGACTTAACCGCGGACTCTGTTCGCCGCGAGTGCGAAGACAGTCTGCGCCGGCTGAATGTCGATGTTATCGACCTCTACCAAATCCACTGGCCCACCGAAGACCTGGAGGAAGGCTGGGGGGCGATGGCGCAACTTCAACGACAAGGGAAGGTTCGATGGATCGGCGTGTCCAACTTCAGCGTCGAAGAGGTGCGCCGGGCGCAAGCGATCGCTCCGGTCACTTCTTTGCAGCCTCCGTATTCGTTGGTTCATCGCGACGTCGAGCGAGAGATTCTGCCTTTTTGCCGATCTAACGGGCTTGGCGTGATTGTCTATTCGCCAATGGCCTCCGGCTTGTTGACCGGCGCGATGACCCGCGAACGAGCGGCAAGTCTTCCCGAGAGCGATTGGCGCAGTCGCGACATCGAGTTTCGGGAACCGAAGCTCTCGAAGAATCTCGCGCTCGTTGAGCGCTTGCGAGAAGTCGGCGACCGGGTTCAACGTCCGCCCGGTCAAGTCGCGATCGCCTGGGCGCTGCGAAATCTTGCGGTGACCGGCGCTATCGTCGGTGCGCGCAACGCCAAGCAAGTTGAAGGAAACGTCGACGCGGCCACACTTCGTCTTACGGATAAAGAGATGGCAGAGATCGAAGCAAGAAGCATTCGGGAACCAGAGTTGGTGACCGCAGCCTGAGAAGGAATGGAAATGAAAATTGGATTCATTGGCTTAGGCATCATGGGAAGCCGCATGGCGGCGAACCTGCAAAAACACGGCTTCGACTTGGTCGTGTTCAATCGAACTCGCGCCAAGGCGCAGCCGTTGATCGACGACGGCGCAACATTCGCCGAATCGCCAGCAAAAGTTGCTGAACAAGTAGATGTTTTGTTCACGATGCTGGCTCATCCCGACGCAGTGGAGCAAGCGGCGCTGGGCCGCGACGGCTTTCTAAGTCATCTTAAGCCGAATGCACTTTGGATAGATTGCAGTTCAGTCAATCCGTCGTTCTCCAAGAAAATGGCCGCCGAGACAGCGCGGCGGAAGGTTCATTTTGTCGATGCGCCGGTCACCGGCTCCGCTTCTGTGGCCGCCGAAGCGAAGCTGGTTTTGTGGGTAGGCGCTGATGGCGCTGATTTGGAAAGAGTTCGCCCGCTTCTGCTCTGCATGGGCAACAAAATTGTTCACACCGGAGGAAACGGGATGGGGACCTCCATGAAAATGGTAATCAATCTGTTGTTGGGTAACGCCATGGCATCGTTCGCGGAAGCGATGGCGCTGGGCGAAGGACTTGGACTCTCGCAAAAGATGTTGTTCGATTCACTGCTCGGCACGCCTGCGGTTGCGCCGTTCCTGGCGGGTAAGCGGGACAAGATCGACAATCGCAACTACGAAGCCGAGTTCCCATTGCGCTGGATGCAGAAGGACATGCATCTCGCGACGGTGAGCGCGTACGAAACCGGCGTGGCCATGCCGGTAACGAATGTGACCAAGGAAATTTATCGCCTGGCCATGCGCGATGGACACGACACCGAGGATTTTTCCGCCATTTACGATTACGTCGTTAACAATGGCGGCCTTGCCGCAATCGATCGACAGTCCTCGCCTTCACGCGAGAATACTAAGTCATTTCTCGCAAAGTCTGCCTAAGGCTTGATCCTCGCTCGGGTTGCGTTTCCAGTGACCACCAAGCCAGGGTGGCGAAATTGGCGGACGCGCCAGACTTTGGTTCATCCGGTTCCAGCCCGACGACTCCAACGCTTAGTTGCGACTGGCCACGAGCTGTCCTGGCGTCTACAATTTCAAACCTGTGCAAGAGAAAGGTTGGGAACGTGAAACGCGACAGCCTGAGCACTCGATCTGAGCAGCCGCAAGGGCCACTCACGGATCTCGAGCGAAGCGAATTTCATCTGCGCGAGGGAGAACGATTGGCTCATATGGGGAGTTGGTCGCTCAGGGCCGATGGCATATTCGATTACTGGTCGCCCGAGACGTTCGTGATCTTCGATTTCGATCCTTCGCAAGGGATTCCTACACTGACGCAATGGCTGGCTGTTCTGCATGCTGACGATGGCGATCTCTTAGCCAAGACGATCGAGAGAATGTTTCGCGAAGGCGTGCGAGGCGACGTCAGGTATTGGGTCGATCATCCAAAAAAAGGAAAACGGATGATGCACAGCACGGGAGAGCCAGTGTTAGAGAACGGCAAAGTCACCCGACTGATCGGTAATACGCTGGATATCACCGAGCAGGAAAACGCCTTGGAGGAAATAAGACGTCTGAAAGATGAGCTCTACAAAGAGAACATCGTTCTACGGGAAGAAATAAACAGCACGTCGATGTTCGAAGAGGTGCTGGGCACTTCCGCCGTATTGCAAAGGGTGCTCGCACTCGCCGCGAAAGTAGCTCCGACAGATTCCACTGTTTTGATAATGGGCGAAACCGGGACCGGCAAGGAGCTAATCGCGCGTGCAATTCACAAGCGATCAAAGCGCGCGGAACGGTCGGTCGTCAGTGTAAATTGCGCCGCGATTCCGTCCTCCCTGATCATGTCCGAATTATTTGGTCACGAGAAAGGAGCGTTTACGGGAGCAGTTCAGCGGCGACTCGGTCGATTTGAATTAGCAGAAGGCGGGACACTTTTCCTCGATGAAGTGGGCGATCTTCCTCTGGAAACACAAATCGCACTGCTGCGCGTTCTGCAGGAACGCGAATTTGAACGTGTTGGCGGAACCGAGATGCTGCGCTGCGATGTGCGCGTGATTGCCGCGACCAATCGCGATCTTCACTCCGCGATCGCCGCTGGTTCGTTTCGCAGCGATCTTTTTTACCGGCTCAACGTTTTCCCAATCACCCTGCCGCCGCTGCGCGAACGCAAAGAGGACATTGCATTGCTCGTAAATTATTTTGTCGATCGTTACGCGAAAAGGGCCGGAAAGAAGATAAAGAGCATCCAAAAGAAATCTTTGGAAGCCTTGCAGGAGTATTCATGGCCAGGCAACGTCCGCGAACTGCAGAACGTAATCGAACGGTCGCTCATCATTGGTGAAACGAACGAATTCTCGATTGATAAAAGTTGGTTCTCGAGCGAGTCACAACCGGCCAGGTCGCCCGCAGCCGATCAGACTTCTTCTGAACGGACGCGCATCGAAGCAGCGCTTGCGCAAACAAAGGGCAAAGTTTCCGGTCAACAAGGCGCCGCGGCGATACTCGGCATACCAGCATCTACCTTGGAATCGAAAATTCGGACACTAAGGATCAACAAACACGCCTACAAAGGCACCTAACGATCACGAATTCGCGAAGCTCGGATAGATTCGACCAATGTATGGTCTGTCATTACTTGGTTCCCGTCTCAAGGTGCGTAGCGAGGTCACACAAATGCTGTGGTCAAGGTTTCCGGATAAGTGGGTTTTAGTACCCGAGTTACCGGTAATCCAACTAATCAGGACTTGGGAATTGCTTCGTTTCCATTTCACGTTGAAAAATCTTCCGATGAGGTTGAGGATGCCAAGGATGATCGCCACATCAACAACCATGCAGCCAAGCGTGGGTATCCCAGCATGAAACGCACGTATTTTCCCGGTATCACTGACATTGTCGTCGTCACGGATCCGGCAGAGATCCGGACAATTTCAAACGATTCAAGGTTCGACCGGGACTTCATAGGACATGGTCCTGTTCGCAACGTGCAGCGTCTCCGGAGAATGCTCCGTATTTTCTCGGTCAACGGCAGATTATTCCCAACTATGCTGCCGCGCACCAACCCCAGCCGCGCCGCCGCGCAAGACGAACTATGGTCGAGACTAAACGTCAAGGCCGACGAGGTGAAACACGGACCCGCTCAATTGGAGCCCCTGGCCGAATGGGTCAGAGGGATCGGAACTGCGGAGAAGCTCGGTCTGCTTGTGCAGCAGAGCATAGGAAGATTGTTCGTGGAAACGTTCACGGCCACCGATGAGAGTTTGGCAGCGGCCCGTATGGTGCTTGAGGCTGCAAGCTCTTCCAGTGTCACGAAAATGCTGGGCTGGCGCATCAGCGGCAGGCTGGAGCGGGCCAAAACGCTTCTTGCTTCCATGGTGAATGGCGATCTGAGTGGCGTTATCGCGTTAATTGCAGCTCGGCAGCTCATTGATGATGGCCTGCATAAAATGCGGCAACTTGCTGCCGACCCAGCGCTTCGATCTTCAATAACGACGGATGCTGCCGTGGACGAATGCCTCTTTGCACCACCCACCGTTGTACGCCAGGCGAAAACCTCCGGCGAGGTCGGCGGTTGTCCCTTTAGAAGAGGCTCGCTCTTCATCCTTGAGCTGGGAAGCGCGAGCAAAGGCGCAGCGAATCGTGACCTCGTCTTCCTCAGTCAGAGTTGGAGCCGCTGTCCCGCCGAAAAGTGGGTGCCTGCGCTATTGGAAGGCGTGTGGACGCGTGTATTGGCCGCGTTGCAGGCGTCTGAGAAACCTCGCGGCCCTAGTTGATGAACCTATGGACGCCGTGCGAATAACCGAGGTGAACTGAAACTCCTGGCTGATCTGTTTTATGAAAAAGACTTCTGCAATCCTCACTTTTGTAACCACCGTCACTTCGTTGTTCGTTTTCTGCAGGTCAGTACCCGCTAATGCGGCGCAAGACCAAACAGCGATCCGTCCCTTCACCGTTCCGACCGTGCCTCAGAAGGAGCTGGATGATCTCCGGCACCGGATTTTGGCAACGCGCTGGCCCGAAAAAGAAACGGTCGCCGATGATTCGCAGGGTGTGCAGTTGGCCACGATGAAGGCGCTCGCTGCCTATTGGGGAAAGAACTACGACTGGCGCAAGTGCGAGGCGAAACTGAAAGCGCTCCCGCATTTTGTAACAAACATCGATGGACTCGATATTCATTTTATCCATGTCCGCTCGAAAAATCCCAACGCGCTGCCGATGATCGTCACGCACGGTTGGCCGGGCTCGATCATCGAACAGCTGAAGATCATTGATCCGCTTACGAATCCAACAGGGCATGGTGGAAAAGCGGAGGACGCGTTCGATCTGGTGATTCCGTCGATGCCGGGCTATGGATTTTCGGGCAAGCCGAATACGACCGGCTGGGATCCGCAGCACATCGCACGTGCCTGGATCGAGCTGATGAAGCGTCTCGGATATACTAAGTATGTGGCGCAAGGCGGCGATTGGGGCGCATTGATAACAGACTTGATGGGTCAACAAGCACCTCCGGGATTGGTCGGCGTTCACAGCAACATGGCGGGCGTGGTTCCACCCGAAATCGACAAAATGGCTTTTGTTAATGCGCCGGCTCCATCAGATCTCTCCGCTGAGGAAAAATACGCGTACGATCGCCTCGCGTTTTTCTATACGCACGGTCTCGGTTACGCCCAGGAAATGGGAAACCGGCCAGAGACCCTATACGGAGTTGCGGATTCACCCATCGGTCTGGCGGCGTGGATAATTGATCACGACATCTGGAGTTACAAGATGATTACACGGGTATTCGACGGAAAGTCCGAGGGGCTCACGCGAGACGATATTCTCGACAACATCACGTTCTACTGGTTCACGAACACGGCAGTCTCATCCGCCCGTCTTTATTGGGAAAACAAGTTGGCGTTTTTTGCTCCGAAAAACGTTTCTATTCCTGCGGCGGTGAGCGCTTTCCCGGAAGATATCGATGTCCCCGCGAAAAGTTGGGCAGAGAAAGCGTATCCCAAGCTGATTCATTTCAACCGGCTCGGCAAGGGCGGACACTTCGCGGCCTGGGAGCAACCGGAACTTTTCGTTAACGAAATGCGAGCGGCATTCAAGTCCCTGCGTTCAAGCGAACCAAAGGCCGCAAGCGCTTCGATGCCTAACAAGTAGTCTGTTATTCCCGCAGACAATTGGCCGCTCGGCTATGCGGTTTTCCCACGCCGAGCTTTCGATAGATGCGCTGAAGATGGAGCTGCGGCCAAGCTGGGCATGCCACCTTCAACTCTCGAATCCAGAATTCGCTCTCTAAAAATTAACAAATTCCAGTTCAAGGGAGTTTAACGCGGCCGGTGCGCTCAGTCCGTGGCGATCACGAATTCGCGAAGCTCCCCTGGCTGATTTCATTTCACGCTTGGTGACGCAGCTTCTTTCGCGTACTGCCAGAATTTTTCCGCGGCGCGGACCTGTTCACGCAGCCGCGCCCGGCCCACGCTTTTCGCGCCACACAACCGCAACGTTGACAGCCAGTGTACCAAGACTAAAGATTCTGTAGGGTTAGGCCTGATCAGGGTGGCGGATTGTTTGGTGCAACTCAAACTGAAAGGAAACCCCTTATGCCATACGTGACCGTCGGAAAAGAAAACGGAGCGAACATCGACATCTATTATAAAGACTGGGGCAGCGGGCAACCGATTGTGTTCAGTCACGGCTGGCCGCTCTCGGCGGATGATTGGGACCCGCAGATGCTTTTTTTCCTCAGCAAGGGTTTCCGCGTCATTGCGAGTGATCGGCGCGGACATGGCCGGTCGACTCAAACCGGCGGCGGACACGACATGGACCACTACGCCGACGATCTGAAGGCCGTCACCGATCACCTTAATCTGAAGGATGCGATTCACGTCGGCCATTCGACCGGCGGCGGCCAGGTGGTGCATTATCTCGGCCGTCACGGCGATAAGAATGTGGCGAAGGCGGCGATCATTAGCGCTGTGCCGCCGCTGATGGTGAAGACTCCGGCCAATCCGTTAGGCCTGCCGAAATCAGTGTTCGACGATCTACAGGCCCAACTCGCCGCTAACCGCGCCAAGTTCTATTACGACCTGCCGGCCGGCCCCTTCTATGGCTTCAACCGTCCCGGCGTGAAAACAATCGAGCCTCTCATTTGGAACTGGTGGCGTCAGGGCATGATGGGCGGCGCCAAGGCGGGTTATGACGGCATCGTCGCATTCTCGCAGACCGACTTCACCGAAGATCTGAAAAAGATCAACGTGCCGGTTTTGGTCATGCATAGCGAGGACGACCAGATCGTGCCTTATCAGGCCGCCGGCCCACTTTCAGCCAAGCTTCTCAAGAACGGCACGCTCAAGACCTACAAGGACTTGCCGCACGGCATGATCACGACGCACGCCGACGTCATCAATGCCGATCTGCTCGCCTTCTTCAAAGCGTAAATCATGAGCGCGCAATTGCCGGGCATTTCGCGCCGACGTTTCATTGCGTCCGCTGGTATTGCGGCAACCGCTATCTGCGTTGTGCCGCATCGCGTTTTCGGAGGCGAAGAAAGTTTGGTGGTCGCTGCGCGTAAGAGTGGCGAGGCAGCAAACGTTACCGTTCAGGCGCTGCGTGGAAACGTCAGTGCCTTGATCGGCGCTGGTGGAAACATTGCTGTGCTTCCCGGAAACGACGGTAAGCTCATTATTGATGCGGGGTATCTCACCGCGCGCAACAAAATTGCCGCCGCGTTAAGCAGTCTTAGTCCCGATCCCATCAAATATCTGGTCAGCACCCATTGGCATTTCGATCACACCGACGGCAACGAGTGGATGCACTCCGCGGGCGCGACCATTACCGCTCACGAAAATACCCGGAAGCACCTTTCCACCAGCACGCGAGTGGAAGATTGGAACTTCACTTTTCCGCCATCGCCGGCAGGCGCGATTCCGACTGACGTATTCAGCGCCGACAAGTCGCTCCAGCTCAATGGCGCTACCATTGCGCTTAAACATTACGGACCAGCTCATACCGATGGCGATATCTCGGCTTATTTTGTTGAAGCTGACGTCTTCCATACCGGCGACACCTGGTGGAACGGATATTATCCATTCATCGATTATTCGACTGGCGGAAACGTTAACGGCATGATCAAGGCCGCTGAAGCAAATCTCGCGATGGTGACAGACAAGACCGTTGTTGTCCCTGGGCACGGGCCGGTCGGCGGCAAATCGGAAATGATCGAATACCGCGATCTCCTTGCGACCATTCGCGACCGCATTGTTGCTCTCAAAGGACAGGGCAAATCCCTTAATGAAATAGTGGCCGCAAAGCCCACTGCTGCTTACGACACCAAATGGGGAAAGGGGTTCGTTAACGGCGAGTTCTTTACCAAACTGGTCTACAAAGGCCTTGGGAAGGAAACATAATGAAGATCGTGATAATTGGCGGCACAGGACTAATCGGAACAAAGGTCGTGAACAATCTGCGTGCGCGCGGCCATGACGTGGTGGCGGCGTCCCCTTCCTCGGGTATCAACACCTTTACTGGTGAAGGACTCGCCGAAGCGCTGAAAGGCGCCCAGGTGGTCGTCGATCTGGCGAATGCGCCACAGTGGGACGACAAGGCGGTGCTCGAATTTTTTGAAACAGCAGGGCGCAACTTGCTTGCTGCGGAAACGACTGCCGGCGTCCGACATCACGTTGCGCTGTCAATCGTCGGTGCCGATCGATCTCCCGATAGCGGTTATCTCCGCGCGAAAGTCGCTCAGGAAAATCTGATTAAGACTTCCAAGGTTCCTTTCACAATCGTCCGCTCGACGCAGTTCTTCGAGTTTGTGAAAGGCATCGCGCAATCAGCCACCGAAGGGCAAACGGTTCGGTTATCACCTGGTATGATGCAGCCGATCGCGGCGGATGATGTCGCCGCCGCTGTGACCGATGTCGCCGTCGCCGATCCGGTGAACGGTACAATCGAGATTGCCGGTCCCGAACCGATTCGAATGGGCGAATTCGTCCGGCGTTTCTTAAGCGCAACGAACGATCCACGTAAAGTGACAACGGATGTTCATGCCCGATACTTCGGGGCCGAGCTGAACGATCAAAGCCTCGTCCCTGGACCTGAAGATAAACCGCGCCTCGGCCCGACCCGCTTCGACGAGTGGCTCAGTCGCTCCACATCCTAGAAAGAAAATACGATCACAACAAAACCAAGCGAGACGAGAAACAATGAAACGAATCCCAACTTCAAAAGCATACGCACTTATTGTTTGCACACTCATCACCGTCGCTGTCGGCGTGACCTTAACGATGGCCGCCACGACGGAACCCAAGGAAGCGAAGTTGACGGAGCTCATGTCGAAAGACCTGACGGACCTTCCTGGCAAGGAAGGTCTGATGCTCGTGATTGAGTATCCTCCGGGCAGCTCGGACCCAATACATCGCCACAACGCACATGGGTTTATTTATGTGCTGGAAGGCTCGATCGTAATGCAGGTCAGGGGCGGGAAAGAAGTGACTCTGACACCTGGCCAGACCTTCTATGAAGGCCCTGAGGATGTTCACGTCGTCGGGCGAAACGCTAGCCAAACCAAACCGGCGAAATTCGTCGTGTTCTTCGTGAAGGACAAAGGCGCCCCGGTGCTGGTACCCAGCAAATAGAAACCAACTACTCGCAGAATCATGAACAAGCAGCATCTGCAAACGCTGGCGCGCGACCTACGTAAGACACCGCCGCGTAGCCCTCGCGAAACACTCGGCGGATTCGTCATCGCGGCGCGAATGCTCGATAAGGCTCGCGCTGACTTGTTAGGCATCAACGGCGAATACAATTTTTATCCGTGTGGTCTAGGCGCTTACTTTTGGAAGTTCACCGGCCTGGACGCGATGAAGTTCAAGGACTTTGTTGCCACCGGCGCGACTGACGAAGAAGCCGATCACTGGATCCGTCAGAACGCGACGCAGAAAGATCCCACTGCGATTATCAAATGGAATAACGAGATGCGTTGCTTGCGCCTCTGCGATCTCACTGCGCAAGTCCAGGAGTATTTTGAGACTTACATTCCGCAGTTTTGTCATCCGCCAAGTAAAGTGAAGTTTTTCTTCGATGTTTACGATGTTGAAGAAGGAGTACTTTAGCTCGTCGCGGTCGAGGACGCCATGAAGAAGGGCTATTGGGTCGTTGCGTACAGATCGATTTCGAATGAATTTGCCGTAAAGGCCTACGGGGAATTAGCGGTGCCGGCGGTTCAGTCATTCGGTGGGCGCTTTTTGACCAGGTCCACGAGCCGGGTGCAGACCCACGAAGCCGGATTGCAGCAGCGGACTGTCGTCGTCGAGTTCGACAGCTATGATATCGCGCTGGCGGCTCACAAAAGCGAGTCTTACCAAAAAGCGCTTCAGGCACTCGGCTCGGGCGCGGAACGCGACTACCGCATCGTTGAAGGTGCGTAGTTGAAGAAACAAGTGATTCTGCTGATCGACGCCCGCATTCGAAAAAACTGACTTCCGATCCTGGTAAACGCACAGGAGGAAAAAACATGGCAAACCCCATTCTTGTCACCGGCGCGGCGGGCCGCGTCGGCGCCGTAGGGCGCACTGTCACCGAACTGCTGCTGAAGCAAGGCAAAGCGGTGCGTGCGATGGTGCGAACTGAAGACGAACGCGCGCAGGCGTTGCGCGACAAGGGTGCGGAGGTCGTGGTCGGTGATCTACTTGATCTCTATTTGATGCATAGGGTGATTGACGGCTGCGAGACAATGTACTTCGGCATGTCGGTTTCTGCTGACTATCTGGCCGCGACGGTTAATACGGCGGTGGTGGCAAAGCATCACGGCGTCAAGGCGTTCATCAATATGTCGCAGATGACGCTCTCGCAGATGAGCATTACCGAAACCACCGCGAGCCCGCAGCACAAGCTACAGTGGCTTGCTGAGCAGGCGCTTGACTGGTCCGGTCTGCCGGTCGTGCACGTGCGGCCGACAGTGTTTCTCGAAGGCTTCTTCCTGATGCTCACCTCGGAATCGGTTGCGAATTCAAACCAGATCAGACTACCGTTCGGCGAGGGCAAGACTTCGCCGGTGTCAGCGGAAGATGTTGCACGTGTGGTCACTGCGCTGCTCACCAATCCGCAGCCGCACATCGGCAAAATCTATCACCTGACCGGCCCGCAGTCCGAGAACATGCATTTCTATGCGCAGGAGTATTCGAAGGCGCTTGGCCGCGCGATCACCTATCAGGACATTCCGGTCGAGCCGTGGCGAGAAGGACTGCTCGAGCACCGCTGGCCGATCCACTTGGTGAACCATCTTGCGACAATGGCCGATCTGCACCGCGCGGGACGCTATGACCGGATGTCGGATGACGTGCTCATGCTAACCGGCCAAGGACCGCTGAGCGTGCAGGACTTCGTCAGGAAGAATGAAGCGATATTTACAGCCTCCGCCAAAGTGGCCCGTGTGTCTGCGGATGCTCGCGCTCCGCAATCCTAACTTTCCATTTAAGAGAACGCACATGAGTAAAGAATATGACAGTCCTGAGGAATGAGAATCAAAGCGGGTTTCTTTGAAAGACCAAGAATTATTACTTTGAAACCCTATCCAGGTTTCGGCGCCTGATCCGGTCACTGAAATAAGGTCCGACGAACGCAAATGAGGAAAACGACAGGAAGACGTGATGGCGCTAACGTCGCATAATAAGCTCGGTAATGCCGGTTCTCTCTATTGGTTGCGACAAATCGCTCAACAATCGGCTAGCCGAGCAAATGAAACGAACGAAGCAATGAGCTGGGTGCGATTTTTCTTCCATCGTCTTCGATTGAAGCCAGCCCGAAACGACTGGAGCCGGGCGATATGATGGCGACTGATGAAGTGAGTCTTCTGGGCACATTCGCCGCGACCTTGTTTGCGCTTCTCAATCCGCTCGGGATGCTCCCGGTTTTCATTGGATATACCGCCGGTATGCGCAGCGGTGTCCAGCGTTGGTTAGCCATTTTCGTCTCTATCACCGTTCTCGGATTGATGCTGCTGTTTCTTTTTGCCGGCACGGCCTTGCTTCATTTCTTCGGGATCACACTGGACGCGTTCCGCATCGCGGGTGGCATTCTTCTCCTCCTGATTGGGATTCGCACCGTCGCGCACGATGCGGCGAACAAAGCCAAAGACCTGACGGTTGCGTCCGAAGTGGGTGAGCTCAGGGAGGCTGAGTCTGTCTATGGTCAGATCGTTGTTCCGCTGGCTATGCCGCTGTTGGTCGGACCGGGAGTCATTGCGAACTTGATTCTCTACGCCGGGGAGGCCTGGCAGAGAAGAAGCGCCAAGCTGTCCTGGGGATTGGTTGGCGTGACCGTAGCAATTTCGCTGGTGACCCTCGTGATTCTGCTGTCGGGCAGATTTTTGCGACGGCTATTGGGAGATGTGGGCCTGAATATCGCTACGCGCATTCTCGGGCTGCTGGTGGCATCGATCGGCGTTCAATTTGTGATCGCAGGACTAACGAATGTGGTCGTGACTTCGATCGCCCCGGAACTGTCGAAACTTGGCGGACACTAGAACGACCGGTATTCCAGGTCTACGACGCCGTCGAATTCGCCCATTCGAAGAGCGGCGAATACAATTTTTATCCGTGCGGCTTGGGCGCATACTTCTGGAAGTTTACCGGATTCGACGCAATGAAATTCAAGGAGCTCGTTGCGACCGGCGCGAGCGATGAAGAGGTTGATGGCTGGATTCGAGAAAACACAACGCAGAAGGATCAAGGAGCGATCATCAAATGGAACAATGAGATGCGTTGCTTGCGCCTCAGCGATCTCACTGCGCAAGTCCAGGAATATTTCGAAACCTACATCCCGCAATTCTGCCATCCGCCGAGCAAAGTGAAGTTCTTCTTTGACGTCTACGATGTCGAAGAAGGAGTTCTTTAGCTGACGAAAAGGAACTGTTAATGCCGCTCAAAAAAGTCATTGGCTGGTTTTTGAAATCGGCCACCGACTTCTTTTTTGCAAATTACCGAGAGCGCATTGTTCGGCGGCAATGCACGTTTTATCTTCTGCGGGCATGAACGAGCCAAAAGAGATCAAAGCTCTCCTCCAAATCTTCACCGATCCGGTTGAGTGGGATAAGGCCAAATGGTCTGGAACTGTGTTTCTTTTCGATCCCGATGGTGCGAAAAAGCAGATTCCTGGTCTCGGTATTGGTTTCGCTGACTTTGAAGCGGGAAAGCAAATCTTTGAGGGATGGATAAAGCGGGTCGGCCACGTGGATGAATTCGAAGAAATTCGGGTTTCGATCATTGAGGGACAACTGCCCAACGATAAACGGGACGGTTATACGGTTATGATTTCATCAAACCCGGATCACACAGTCCGCCGCGAACAACAGACGCATCCAGAGTTTCGGCCGGAAACCGTCATGCTCGTTTCGCGAATGCATCGTATGAACCCCGCACCTGGATCACAGAACCTCGAACGCTTCAAAAAAGCGGTCGCTGATTTTGGGTTTTACAGATTGTTTCCGGCGCATGTCGCAAATCATCAGATTCACGATCAAGATTTATCTCTTTATGTTGAAAAGCGCGAAATCCATTTCACCCAAGCGGAAAATTTACGGCCAGGTGAACCTGAATACACCGTCTTCGCGAAACAGACGAAAGACCGATCTGTCGCAGCAATCGATCATGGTCCTCGGCGCCGGCGAGATGGCGGAGAGTTGCGTTCGTCTTCTGGTCAAAAAAGGCGCGCGTCCCATCTTCATTTCGAGTCGTTCGTTCGATCGGGCGATCGATCTGGCTAACCGATGCGGCGGCGAAGCGGTCTGTTTCGGTTATTGCCTTTTTGAGATGCGCGATGTCGACGTTGTCATCGCCGCGACGAGCAGCGTGGAGACATTACTAAGCCGCGACGACGTAAAGAATTTGATGAAGGCACGGCGCAATCGGCCGCTGTTGCTGATCGATTTGTCCGTGCCGCGAAACATCGATCCGGCCGTGGGCGGCCTCGAGCATGTCGCTCTACATAATATAGATGATTTGGAAGGGCTGGCTCGCCGCGGCGTTCAGGCTCGCGAGCGAGAGTTGGTGGCGTGTCATCAAATTATCGAGGCGCACGTCGCCGCGCTGATCGAGAAACTTAATGCTGAAGACGAACGGCTTTCGGCCGAAGAACGAAACAACCGCTGGGCGCCGGACCCGTTAGCAACTCCCTCAAATCTTCTTCCAACAGCGGCGTAGGAGGTATGAACTGTGTTCATGCGCCTCCTAACTCTGCAGTTACTCCTAGCAATGACCGTCGCCAATGCACGGAATGATCCGCCACCGAGTTCCGATCGGACTTGGTCGCCGCCGAACCTGCCGAATTACGAACGCGAGCTTGCCGAATATCATTTCAACGAAGCGCAAGGCAGCTCTCACGTTTCAATTAATCCAC
>Ga0210407_10000293_pt1 | contig 60034 bp, 51 predicted proteins | sample IncBWC27MmetaG_FD_150860 | JGI IMG/M metagenome (GOLD analysis project Ga0210407, IMG submission 150860) | Forest soil microbial communities from Barre Woods Harvard Forest LTER site, Petersham, Massachusetts, United States - Inc-BW-C-27-M | ecosystem: Environmental > Terrestrial > Soil >...
GCTTCATCACTGGCCAGGAAAACGATGGCGGCGGCGACGTCGCGCGGCGAACCCATGCGGCCTAGCGGGATGCGCGTCTTCAAGTCTTCTTTGACCTTGTCGGGCAGAACGTCTGTCATCGGCGTTTCGATGAATCCCGGGGCCACGGCATTGACTGTGACGTTGCGCGAGGCAATTTCCATGGCGATGGCTTTTGTGAGGCCGATCAAGCCCGCTTTGGCGGCAACGTAGTTTGCCTGGCCGGCGTTGCCCATTTGCGCCACGACCGAGGCGATGTTGATGATGCGCCCTGCTCGGGCACGCATCATGGTCGCCAGCGCTTGCTGAGTGCACAGGTGTGCGCCGGTGAGGTTAGTGCGGATGACCGCGTCCCAATCGTCCTGTTTCATGCGCAGTGCGAGGCCGTCGCGCGTGATGGCGGCGTTGTTCACCAAAATATCCAGGCGGCCGAATTTTTCGACGACGGCTTTGAAGCTGGACTTCACTTGGTCCGCGTCAGCTACGTCCATTTTTATGGCGAAGGCTTCGCCGCCTGCGGCTGCGATCTCGCACACGAGAGCTGCTAGTTTTTCTTCGCTGCGCGCGGCTACGGCGACTTTTGCGCCGGCTTCGGCCAGCGCAAGCGCAGTGTCGCGGCCGATCCCTTGGGATGCGCCGGTGATGATAGCTACTTTGTCCTTGAGACTGAACATTGGCTCTCTTGTGGCACAGCTGCCTTTGGCTGCGCGATCTCTATGAATTTGTTATTCGGCACAGGTTAAAACCCGCCTGCGGCAAGCAAGCCTGCGCCGCTAGGCGGCGTCGGATTTTGCGCCGGTGATTTTTTCGAGCGTTGCGGCCAAACTTTTCTCGTCTTCGACGTTGAGTGTGGCCACCGAGCGCTCGATCTGGCGGAGCAAGCCCGACAGGACGCGCCCTGGCCCGACTTCCACGAACGTGTTCACGCCTTCATCGATCAACATCTGCACGGACTCTTCCCATCGGACGGGCATGGTGACTTGGCGCACCAGCGCATCGCGCGCATCGTCGCCGGTTTCGATCGTGTCACTGTCCACGTTCGTGACCAACGGAACGTGCAGCGCCGAGAAGTGCGTCTCTTTCAAATCCTTTTCCAGTTTTTCCTGCGCGGGCAGCATCAATGCGCAATGGAATGGGGCGGAAACCGCCAAAATTACCGCGCGTTTCGCGCCAAGCTGTGACGCCAGCTCGACCGCGCGCTTGATTGCACCTGCGTGTCCGGAAATCACCGTCTGTTCATGGGAATTCAAATTCGCCGCCGAGCAGACTTCTCCTTCGGCGGCGCGCTTGCAGGCATCCGCAACGACTGCCGGCGAAAGTCCCATGATTGCGGCCATCGCGCCCACGCCCGCAGGTACGGCGTCTTGCATGTACGTGCCGCGCTTGCGCACGAGTTTGACGGCGTCGGCAAACTTCAGCGAACCCGCCGCCACCAAGGCCGAATACTCGCCCAGGCTGTGCCCAGCAACAAAATCCGGCGTCAGCCCCTTTTCTTCCAGCACGCGGTACGCAGCAACGGAGGTAGTCAGAATCGCCGGCTGCGTGTTGGCGGTGAGCTTCAGCTCGTCTTCGGTGCCCGCAAAGCACATCTGCGAGATCGAAAATCCCAGCGCCTTGTCGGCTTCCTCAAAAACGGCGCGCGCCACCGGATACTTCTCCGCCAGCTCTTTTCCCATGCCCGGGTATTGTGAAGCTTGCCCCGGAAACACAAACGCAACTTTGCCCATCGTTATTCCTTCTCTTACGCCATCACGCGAGGACTGCGCTGGCCGAGAGCTCCTGTTCGATTTTCTCGTTCATATGCGCGCGGGCGAGTCCCGCGGCAACGCGGATGGCGTTTTTCACAGCCTTGGCGTTCGAGCGCCCATGCCCGATGACGCAAACGCCGCGCACGCCCAGCAGCGGCGCGCCTCCGTACTCCGTGTAGTCAATCGTCTTCTTCAGCACTTTAAACGCGCCCTGCGAAAGCATGGCGCCCACCTGCGATACCAGGGAAGTCTTCATGGACTTGCGCAGCAGGCCGAAAATCTGCATGGCCAAGCCTTCGCAAATTTTCAGCGCGATGTTGCCGACGAATCCATCGCTTACAATCACATCGACATCGCCGGAAAAAAGATCGCCGCCTTCCACGTTTCCCACGTAGTGCAGCGAACTTTTCTTCAGCCGGTTGTGAACTTCGCGCGTCAACTCATTCCCCTTGATCTCTTCTTCCCCGATCGAAAGCAGCCCCACGCGCGGCCGCCGGCTGCCAAACGTCGAGCGGTAATAAACCTCGCCCATCACCGCGAACTGCACCAGATGTTCGGGCTTGGAATCTACGTTGGCGCCCACATCCAGCAAAACGGAAACGCCGCCCTTGGCGTTGGGAAACGGAGCCGCCAGCGCCACGCGATCCACGGACTCGAGCGTACCAAGCAGAAATCGAGCTACGGTCATGACCCCGCCGGTGTTTCCGGCGCTGACAAATCCGTCGGCTTTGGCCTCGCGCACCAGCCGTGCGGCGACGTGCACGGAACTATCTTTCTTCCTGCGAAAGGCCTGCGCCGGGTGATCTTCCATGGTGATCACCTCGCTCGCCGGAACAATCTCAATGGGCAAACTTGGCGAAGCGTGCTTTGCCAACTCGGCTCGCACGATTCCCGGCTGCCCCACGAGCAACACCTTCACACCCAGCTCGCGTGCAGCCAGCACACTGCCTTCGACCTCGGGGCGGGGCGCATTGTCACCGCCCATGGCGTCAACGGCGATAGTGATCATGGGATTTTGCCCGCAGGCTTAGAGAAAAAGACCCGGCTTGCTTTACGACGCCGCTTCTTGCGCGGCTTTACCCTTATACACTCCGCAATGAGGGCAGACCTGGTGCGGCTGCTTCATTTCGTGACAATTGGGGCACTTGGCCAGCGCCGGCTTGGTCAAAAAGTCGTTCGCCCGCCGCGTACTCGTGCGCCTCTTGGAATGTCGTCGTTTTGGGTTAGGCATAACAATACTCCTCGTTCCCGTCGCTTAGGACGGATTGTATGGGCTTGACGCCCGGAAAACTATTGTTTTTTCAGCCAGTCCTGCTTGAGGCGCGCGAGAGGGGCCATCCGGGGGTCCGTCGCGTGAGTCTCACACCGGCACTCTTCGTGATTCAAGTTCGCGCCGCAGTTCGCGCATAAACCCCTGCAGTCGCTCTGGCAGATGACCTTCAAGGGCAGGGCTAGCAGAACCTGCTCCTTGATTACATCGGCCAGGAAGAGTCCTTCTCCGTCAAAAAATCCAATTTCCGTGTCGTCGTCCTTCAGCTGATCTTCCTTGGGCTTGTCTTCCTTCGGAAGCGGCGCGTAAAAGAGGTCAAAGGACCGGCTGACTTCTTCCACGACCGGTTCCAGGCAACGCGCACACACCAGTTCCACCTTCGTCTCGAGGTTGCCCTCGATGCGAATCTGCCCTTCCAGCAATTCTGCCGTCGCCGTCACTTCCAGCGGCTCAACCTGCTTGATCTCCGATGTATGGAAATCAATGCTCCCCGGGGAGTACGTCTTCCGGATGCGCAGTTTGCGGACGGCTAATTCCTTAACATCAAGGAACATCTCTTCAGCGCCTCCGGCGCGTACGCTCATGCCTTACCATTATTTCGTCGTGTGCCACACAAGTCAAGGCAGAGCGCGGCTCCGCGAGGGCATTTTGCGCCCTGTTCGTCACCGGCCCGGTCCAGTACTTGCACCTGAAAAAATTTCCAGGTTCCGCTGCCGGGCGAGTTCTCTTCTCATTTCTTTCTCCACCTATTCCTGACTGGCATTTCACTGTCGTTCGCTAACCATACCCGTTCCTATCTATTTGACATATGGAAAGCTGTTCACCGTCGACCGACAACGGTGCTCCTCATCCAATCGTGCGGACGGTCCGTATTACCAGCTGCAGGTCAATACGCGCTCAAAGAAAAATAGGAGAGAATACAATGAATAAGCTCGCACCCGTAGCATTAGGCCTTTTGCTCGCAGCAACGGCCGTTATCGCCAAGCAGGACCCCATGGTCGGCGGCGCCGCCATGTTCCCGACAAAAAACATCATCCAAAATGCAGTGAATTCGCAGGATCACACCACGCTGGTCGCCGCCGTCAAGGCTGCAGGATTGGTGGATACGCTCAGCGGACCTGGCCCGTTCACTGTTTTTGCTCCCACGAACGAAGCCTTCGCCAAGCTGCCTGCGGGGAGCGTGGATACGCTGCTGAAGCCGGAAAATAAGGACACACTGACAAAAGTGTTGACCTATCACGTGGTGGCCGGAAAAATGAGCAGCAAGGACCTCGCAAAAGCCATCAAGGCCGGAATGGGCACGGCGACACTGAAGACCGTCAGCGGCGGAACGCTCAAGGCCACGCTGAACGGCAAGTCAATCGTGTTGACCGACGAAAAGGGCGGCACCGCAACCGTGACGATTGCCGACGTCAACCAGTCCAACGGCGTCATTCACGTCGTCGACTCCGTCCTTCTCCCCAACTAAGAAGCCGTGTGGGCTTGCAGCGCGTCAATGCATAAGCAAAAGCTGGGGCACGATACATCGTGCCCCTTTTTCTTTTCCTCGAATCGATACGAATGATTTTGTCTCAGTGGAGAAAGTGCCGCATCCCGGTAAACACCATGGCCATGCCTAGTCGGTCCGCCGCGGCGATTACTTCCGAATCCCTGACGGAACCACCTGGCTGAATCACCGCCGTCGCTCCAGCTTTGGCCGCCTCTTCCACGCCGTCGGGAAACGGAAAGAAGGCATCCGAAGCGACCACACTGCCGGCGAGCGAAGACTGCGCCTTCATCACCGCGAGCTTCACGGAATCGACGCGGCTCATCTGTCCCGCGCCGACGCCTAGTGTCGCACCGTCCTTGGCAAACACAATTGCGTTGGACTTGACGTGCTTCGACACCTTCCACGCAAATCGCATCGTACTCATCTCATCCGCGGTGGGCGCGCGCTTCGTCACCATACGCAATTCCTGCCCGCTCAGATCACCGAGGTCCGGCTGCTGCACCAACATGCCGCCAAGGATGCGCTTGAGTTGCAGTTCGCGTTCGTGCTCCAGCCCGCCGGGAGGAAGTTCGAGCAAGCGCAAGTTTTTCTTCGCCGCAAAAATCGATTTCGCCTGATCGTCGAATCCCGGCGCGGCGATGCACTCCACAAATAGCTTTGCGACTTCTTCGGCGGTGCTCGCATCGACAGCCCGGTTGAACGCCAGCACCCCGCCGAACGCCGACACCGGATCACTCGCCAGCGCCTTGAGGTATGCCTCGCGCAGCGTCTCCTGCTCCGCAGTGCCGCAGGGATTGTTGTGCTTGATGATCACGGCGGACGGCTTGGAGAATTCCGCAGCGAGACTTCGCGCGGCTTCCAGGTCCACCAAATTGTTATACGAGAGTTCTTTTCCTTGCAGTTGCTTCGCTGCTGCCAGCCCAAAGGGTGCGCGCCCCGCGGGCACGTACAGCGCGGCGGCCTGGTGAGGGTTTTCTCCGTAGCGCAACTCTTGTTGCCGTCGCAGAGCAACGTGCACACGCTCCGGAAGACGGGGCTTGGCTTCGAGCACGACACTCCCGGCGGCCGCGGATAAACGCTCCAGCTCAGTGGTGATCATCCCGTCGTATGCCGATGTCGCGGCAAAAACTTTTCGCGCCAGTTCGAGACGCGTCGCGAGCGAAGTCTCCCGGCCCGCTTCGAGCTCTCCGGCTACGCGCGCATAGTCGGCGGGATCGCTGACCACCGTGACGCTCTCAAAATTCTTCGCCGCAGAGCGCAGCATCGTCGGACCGCCGATGTCGATATTTTCTATCAACTCCTCCGCGGTCAGGCCCGCCTTCGCCGCCGTGGCTTCAAAGGGATAGAGATTCACCACGACAAGATCGATGGGCGCGAGACCGTGTTCGGCCGCTTGCTTCTGGTCTTCCGAATGCTTCCGGCGGAAGAGCAGCCCGCCGTGGACTCTGGGGTGGAGGGTTTTCACGCGTCCACCGAGCATTTCCGGCCAGCCCGTGAAATCCGAAACGTCGCGAACGGCAACCCCCGACTCGCGGAGCAGTTTCGAAGTGCCCCCGGTAGAAAGAATCTCGATTTTCAACGCCGCGATGCGCTTGGCAAATTCCACGATTCCTGTTTTGTCGAAAACACTGATGAGCGCCCGCTCCACCACCATGTCGCCTCCGTAATTCAAAACACACCAGTGTAAGCGCCCGATGAAAATTCAGGAAGGGGTTTGATGTGGGAAACTTTTGCGTAAAGCTACGATTTGACGAGAGCTTTGAGCTTGACCTGCCCATCGACGGTTTCGACGACGTATTCAACGGCATTGCAGTTTTTCTGCTTCTGCAAGTCTTTGGTTTTCTTTAAAACGAATTCGTTGAAGCTGGAACGCGAGAGTTTGGCGGTCTCTTCGCCGGCTTGCTGCTTCGCTTGGACGAAGGCCTGGAAAAGTTGCTCGACCTTGTCGCCCTCCTTTTCGGGCGCGGAACACGTCATGCGAAATGCCGCGGAACCGTTGGCAGTGGCACTCGCCTCTGCTGCACCCGCAACTACGGGGTGCGCTTCTTCCATTTTCCGCGCGCGCTCGGCCTCGATCTCTTTTGCCGCCGCGCCGAAGTGGCGCTGAATCTTGCCTTCCTCTTTTTGTTGGACCTTCTTGCGGAAAATGTCTTTATATTTTGCGTAGGTTTGCGAAAGATTGCTGAACCGGAAGCGTTGCGCGAACTTCATGTCCCCGCCGCGCTCGCCGTAGCGCTTCACGATCAGCTCGATGCGCCACTCGATCTCCGAGGGCGGACGCTTCCTTCCGCCGCCAAAATACTGGTCGTATTCGATCTTCAGCTGGCGAATGTCGCGTTCGAGCGCGCCCAGCTCTTCGTCGATGGTAGCCATGCGGGGAGGAGTACCTCAAACTATCATGCTAGAAGTACGCTCGAACCGCGTCAACCGGATGTGCTCCGGACGCCCTCGATTTGCAACCGTTCCTCGTCCCATGGGCCCTGTACTTTCGGCCAGTACGTTCTCTTTGTCTTCGTCCTGGTGTTTTGCCGAGTTGCGGGGGCCGCGTCCATTGCGGCAATCCCCGCGCTGTGCTGAAATGTCGCTATGGCAGCTGATTCCAGACGCGTGGTGTCGCCCGAGCAGGCTGAGCTGCTGCGCCAAATTCCATCGGTGGATGAATTGCTCGCACAACCGCGGCTCGCCGGTCTCGCGGCGCGCATCGAGCGCGGGCTATTGGTGGAAATCACGCGGGCCGCTCTAGCGGATCTTCGCGCGCGCATCTCAGGCGAAATGAATTTCGCAGTCATCGCACTTGGTTCCTCTTCCATCGAAGAGCTCATCGCCTCGCAGGTCGAACGGCTTCTGGCGCGCTCGCTCCAGCCAGTCATTAACGCGACGGGCGTGATCCTGCACACAAATCTTGGCCGCGCTCCGCTGCCGGAGAGTGTGGTGGACGAGTTCCGGCGCGCGGCCACACAGTATTCGAATCTGGAATATGACCTGGAGGCGGGGGCGCGCGGCAAGCGCGACGTCCACACCAGCGAGCTTTTGCGCCGGCTCACGGGAGCGGAGTCCGCGATCGTGGTCAACAATTGCGCGGCGGCGGTTCTCGTGACGCTTGCCGCGCTGGCACGCGGCGGAGAAGCTATCGTTTCCCGCGGAGAATTGATTGAAATTGGCGACGGCTTTCGCATTCCGGAAATCATGGAACAGAGCGGCGCGATTCTGCGGGAAGTAGGCACTACGAATCGCACGCGCCTCGAAGATTACGAAAACGCGATTGGCGAAAAATCGCGAGTGCTCCTGCGAGTGCATCCCTCGAATTTCACCGTGACCGGCTTCACCGACAAGCCGGCGCTGGAGGAAATGGTGGCGCTGAGTCAGCGCAGCGCCCTTCCACTTGTTGAGGATCTTGGCTCGGGCTGTCTCGTTGATCTTTCCGAGCATGGCATTGCGGAGCCCACGGTGCGGCGAAGCGTCGAGGCGGGAGTGGGAATCGTACTATTCAGCGGCGACAAACTTTTGGGCGGGCCGCAAGCCGGAATCATCGCCGGAAAAAAAGACTTGGTGGCGCGCGTGCGGCGCCATCCGCTGTTCCGCGCGCTGCGCGTGGACAAACTAACGATTGCCGCGTTGGAGGCCACGTTAGGAGCGTACTTGCGCCAAGCTTGGGACGAGATTCCGGCGATGCGCATGATCCGAACGACGGCTGCCGAACTCAAGCGCAGAGCGGAGAATTTCCTTCGCGAGCTTCGTCCCGAACTGCCGCTGGATGAAGTCGAACTGGAAATTGTCGATGGCGAGTCACTGGCTGGCGGTGGTTCCACGCCATCGCAATCGCTGCCCACAAAACTCATCCGCATCGCCAGCGCGCGGTATTCGGCAGCCAAACTCGAACAGCGCCTCCGCCGCGCACCGTCCGGCATCTCCGTCATCGCCCGCGTGGAAGATGATCGCCTCGTGCTCGACCTCCGCACGGTCTTCCCGGAACAAGAGCCGTCCCTGGTCAAGGTTCTCGCATCCGCACTTCATTAGAAAAATTTGACCGATACCAAGGAGCCGGAGGTGCGTCGAAAAGGACAATGGGGTGCGTGCCCGCGAGTAGTATAGATAGCGGACCGGATTCCAGCCTTAAGGAAAAGGCCATGGAAAATCTCTTTCAAGATGTTCGCTACGGCATCCGCACGCTACTGAAGAGCCCTGGCTTCACCGCCGTTGCCGTGCTCACGCTGGCCCTGGGCATCGGAGCCAATACCGCCATTTTCAGTGTCGTACAAAACCTTTTACTGCGCCCGCTTCCCTATCCCCAACCGCAACAGTTGGTGGAGATTTGGAACACCTACCCGCCGCAAGTTCCCCGAGGCGGGCTTTCGCCTGGCGACTATGCCGATTGGTGCAAACAAGCTCAGAGTTTTTCAGAGATGGGAGGCTACGCGGAAATCCCGGATGGTTACAATCTCACTGGCGAGGCCGAGCCGCAGCGCGTGATGGCAGGTTACGCCAGCGCCAGCCTCTTTCCGATGCTCGGGGCGCATCCGGTCGCCGGTCGTTTGTTCACACCCGAAGAAGACCGGGCAGGCAATGCGCCGGTCGTTTTGCTCAGCCATCATCTTTGGCAGAGCCGTTTTGGCGGGGATCCCGGAATTGCCGGGCGCACCATCATGCTCGACAACAACCGCTACACGATCGCTGGAATTCTGCCCGCCAGTTTTCGCTTGCTGCGCTCCGCCGACCTCTGGATGCCTTTCGGTCAATTCCACGACGATTTGACTGAACATATTCATCATGCCTTCATCGCGATCGCTCGGCTCAAACCGGGCGCGAGCGTCGCGCAGGCACGCGATGAAATCGGAAGGCTCAATCAACAGGAAGCCATCGCCTACCCGGACGCGCACAAGAATTTCGGCGTTGTTGTCGAGCGCTTGCAAGACCGCGGAGCGGCCAGTCTGCGCAGCACGCTTCTGGTATTGTTCGGCGCCGTTGGACTTGTGTTGCTCATTGCTTGCGGCAACATCGTGAATTTGCTTCTGGTGCGTAACGCCGCGCGCGAGCGGGAAGTGGCCGTTCGGACGGCGCTGGGAGCCAGCCCATGGCAACTGGTGCGGCAATTGTTGACGGAGAGTATTTTGCTTTCCGTGCTGGGCGGCTCCTTGGGGTTAATTTTCGCGTTCGCGGGATTGCGGGCCCTGATGGCATTCGCGCCCGCGGACTCAGCGGTCTTGCGCGAAACAGGATTGAACGGCTGGATCCTGGGATTCACGGCCGCGATTTGCCTCGGGGCGGGAGCCATGTGCGGACTCTGGCCTGCGCTGCGCGCGCTAAATACCAACCTCTCCGGAGTCTTGAAACAAGGAAGCAAGGGCGCCGGCACATCCGGGCACAATCGAACGCACGACCTTCTGGTGGTGTCCGAAATCGCCATGGCGCTTGTTCCTCTCGTTGGCGCCGGGCTGTTGCTGCGAAGTTTTCAACACTTATTGGAAGTGGATCCAGGTTTCCGCGCGGACCACGTCCTGACCATGGAGATCGAACAACCGGCAATATCGTTTGCGGAGTACAACAAACTCACCCAAGACGAACAAACGAAACTTGGGGTGAAACAGGCCCTGCAATTCGAGGAAATCGCTGCAAACATCCGCGCCTTGCCGGGAGTAGTCGAAGTAGGAGGAATCGATGTTTTGCCGATAGGCAACGCACTTCGGCAGGCTTCGAGATTTGTGATCGAAGGACGGCCCCCTCTTGTGGCGGGCGCCCGTCCCATCGCGCAGACGCGCACCGTGAGCCTCCGTTATTTTTCCTCCCTGGGCATTCCACTGCGCTCTGGACGCCTTTTCTCGGAAGAAGATTGGGGCAACACCACCAACCTGGTGATCAACGATACGATGGCGCAGCGCTTCTGGCCGGGAGGAGACGCAATTGGGAAGCGGGTCAATTTTTGTTCGCTGGATCCTCATCCTTGCTGGTTTTCCATCATCGGAATTGCCGGAAACGTGCATCAGTTCGGACTGGACGCGGAGCCGACCTTCGATGCGTATCTTATGGGCGGATGGACGCCGTACCTCGTGATTCGCACCGCTTCCGATCCCGCCGTCATAACCGCAGCCGCAACGAATGTGATACACAAAGCCGATCCCCATCTTCCCGTGACCCATGTGATGACCATGGATAACCTGATTTCTGATTCCGTTTCGCCGCGCCGTTTTTCCGCAGTGCTGATAGGTATCTTCGCTGGGCTCGCTCTCTTGCTCGCGGCTGTGGGAATTTATGGTGTCATGAGCTACACGGTGAACCGTCGCGCACAGGAAATTGGAATTCGCATGGCGCTAGGCGCACAGATGGGCGACGTGCGCGGCATGGTTCTTGGGCAAACGCTGAAGTTAACGCTCGTTGGCGTTGCTCTTGGGTCTCTGGGAGCGCTGGCCCTTGTGCGCCTGTTGGCCAGCCTTCTTTTCGGAGTGGGCGCTTACGATCCTGTTACTTTTCTTGGCGTAGCGGGACTTCTGACTGTCGTCTCGCTCATGGCCGCCTATGTACCCGCGAGGCGCGCCATGCGAGTAGATCCGATGGCAGCTCTTCGCGAAGAGTGATTCAGTGCGCATCGTTAGTCGGTGGCCGCACAATTGTATATACGAGACTGAAAAGACCTCATGGTAGTGACGGAGATTTCCGCGTGCTCTCGTTTCAAGTTGCCGATGGAAATTTGCAAAGCGTTAAGAAACCGCTGCCTAAATTGCGCGAAGGCTGGGCGCTGCTGCGAATGCGTGTCGCGGGAATTTGCAACACGGACGTAGAGATTTTGCGCGGCTACCATGCGTTTCGCGGAACACCAGGGCACGAGTTTGTCGCGGAAGTTGCGGAAGTCGAGGGTGTTTCGAGCTCGGAGAAAAAGAGATGGATCGGCCGGCGCGTTACTGGCGAGATCAATGTTGCGTGCTCCGCATATGGCTACAAGCCTGTCTGTGCTTTTTGCCTGCGCGGGTTGAAAACGCATTGCGCGCGGCGCACGGTGCTGGGCATTGTAAACCTTGATGGAGCGTTTGCCGAATATTTCGCGCTGCCACTGGAAAATCTTCACCCCGTCCCCGATCGCCTGACGGATGAGCAAGCGGTGTTCGTTGAACCGCTGGCCGCAGCTTGCGAAATTCTTGAGCAAGTCGATGTGAAAACGTTTCGCGAGGCTGCGGTTCTCGGAGATGGAAAGCTGGCGCAGTTGATCGCGCTGGTGCTTCGTACGGCGGTGCCGCGTGTAGTGATGTACGGAAAGCATGAGAAAAAGTTGGCGATCGCACGGCAGGCCGGAATTCCGACAAAAAGAGTTCTCGGAGATGCGGCAGACACGAAACGCGTCAAAGAAACTTTTCCGCTGGTGGTGGAAGCGACGGGGTCGCCGAGCGGCTTGAGTCTGGCGCAGTCAATGACCGAGCCGCGCGGCACTTTGGTATTAAAGTCCACATTTCACGGCGCTGCGCCGGTGGAGACATGGCCGATTGTAGTGAAGGAACTCACAGTGGTCGGCTCGCGTTGCGGGCCTTTTGAAAAGGCGATGGCGTTGCTGCGCTCTGGCAAAGTTGACCCAACGCCGCTAATTAGCCGTGAGTTTCCGCTGGCCGAAGCTGCAGAGGCGATGGAATACGCGCAACGTCGCGGCGTGATGAAAGTCCTTCTTAGGGCGTGAAGCTCTGATTTATTTTGCTTACGACCGGTTGATGCAGGAAGCCACGCAGGCGGCTCCAAAGCCGTTATCGATATTCACGACGGTTACGTTGGAGGCGCAGCTGTTCAGCATGCCGAGAAGCGCAGCGACTCCGCCGAAGCTCGCGCCGTAACCGACGCTGGTGGGAACAGCGATCACCGGAGCGGCAACGAGTCCGCCGACAACGCTCGGCAGGGCGCCTTCCATGCCGGCAACGCAGATGATCACTCGCGCTTGCGCAAGCTCGGCGCGGTGTTCGAGAAGACGGTGGATGCCAGCAACGCCGACATCATAGAGATGGCTGGCGCGGTTGCCCATGATGCGCGCCGTGAGCAGCGCTTCCTCCGCGACGGGAATGTCGCTGGTTCCCGCCGAAACCACGAGGATCGCGCCCTTGCCGGAAATTTCCGTGTTGCGCTCGATGGTGATGACGCTAGAGAGCTCGTGAAATTTTGCGGAACGGCTCAGTTTCTTCACGGCTGAAAATGCCTTTGCGTCCGCGCGCGTGATCAAAATATTCTGGCGCGAGTCCTTTTGCCCAAGCATGGCTCGCACAATCCCCGCCACCTGAGCGGGCGTCTTCCCCTTGGCGAAAATCACTTCCGCGAATCCCTGCCGCAGCGCGCGATGGTGATCGACCTTCGCGAAGCCCAGGTCTTCGAACGGCAAATGCTTCAGCCGCTCGATAGCTTGTCCGGGCGCAAGTTCGCCCGCCTTCACCGATTCCAGAATTTTCAATAATTCCTGCTGGTTCATTTGCTTTGGCCGCAGCGAATTCTATCATCGCACGAGCCAAGCACGGCGGCTTGACTTGCCCCCAAGCGGCTGCGAGACTGAGTCTATCCGCGTGGAAAACATGAATGAAGCAAAATCACAAAATGTCACCGTAGGTGTGACCGGAGCAAGCGGTGCGATTCTGGCGCAAAAAACGCTCGAACTGCTAGAGGCCGATGCGCGCGTCTCGCGCGTGCACCTGGTCGTCACGGAAACCGGGCAGCGCCTTTTTGCCGAAGAACTTGCAATTTCTTCGGGAGATTTGAAGCAACTTCCCAGTCGCTTGCTGGGACGCCCCGCCGCAAAAATTGAAGTGCTGCCGAACAAAGATGTGGGCGCTTCGATCGCGTCGGGAAGCTACGAAGTGGACGCCATGATCGTGATTCCCTGCTCGATGGGCACACTGGGAAAAATTGCCGGCGGCCTCGCGGACGATCTTGTTTCCCGCAGCGCCGATGTGATGCTCAAAGAGAACCGCAAGCTCATCCTCTGCGTTCGCGATACGCCATTTAACCGGATTCATCTGGAAAATATGTTGCTGGCGCAGCAGGCCGGCGCGGTGATCATGCCCGCGATGCCGGCGTTTTATCATCAGCCAAAAACCATCGACGATCTCGTGACGCAGTATGTTTGCCGCGTGCTCGCGCAGATCGGTCTGCCGCAAGAAAAAATGTATCGATGGGCGGGAACCCCGGCGGCGAAAAAAGCGGAGGCGTAATTCAACGCGAATTCTGAAATGGCCAACCGCATCAAAATCGTTCTGGAGATGATCAAGTTCGAGCATTCAGTGTTTGCTCTGCCATTTGCGCTGACCGGAGCGCTGCTGGCGGCGCGCGTCACTCATCAAGGCGCGCGCGGCTGGCCGACGTTGCGCCAAATTTCGTGGATCGTTGTAGCCATGGTGGCGGCGCGGTCCGCGGCGATGACCATGAACCGGATCGCGGATTTGCGTTTCGACCGCGAGAATCCGCGCACGAAGCAGCGAGCCCTGGCCACCGGAGCTCTGTCGCTGCAATTTGCCTGGCTATTTACGCTTGCGGCGGTGGGAATTTTTCTGCTCGCGGCGTGGCAATTGAATCCGCTGGCGCTGAAGCTTGCCCCCGTGGCGCTGGCAATTCTATTCTTCTATTCGTTCACAAAACGCTTCACCAACTGGTCCCATCTTTTCTTGGGATTTGCGCTGGGGATTTCACCCGCGGCTGCATGGATCGCCATAACCGGTGCGCTCGATTTGCGCATGCTGATCTTGTGCGCGGCAGTGACACTGTGGGTGGGCGGCTTCGACGTGCTCTATGCCTGCCAAGACCTCGAGTACGACCGCACCGCCGGACTTTTTTCCGTGCCCAAAAAATTCGGCGTTGCGAACGCGCTGTTGATCGCGCGCGCAATGCACTTCGGCGTAGTTGCGCTGCTACTCTGGCTGGCGTACAGCTTCGGACTGCCCTGGCCGGCGTGGGCGGGAATTGCCGTTGTTGCTGCCCTGCTGGCCTACGAACATTCTCTTGTCAAAGCCGACGACTTGAGCAAGCTGGACGCTGCGTTTTTCACCATGAACGGTTATATTAGTATGTCGTTCTTATTGTTCTGGGGCGCGGCGGTAGCCGTTTGGCGCGTTTGAGGATTTCAGCGGATTCGAAATGAGTGAACTGACGATAACGGGTCAGCGGTTGAAGCCGATTGCGGAAAAAGTCCTGGCGGGCGAGCGGCTGACGCCCGAAGACGGTATTGTGCTTTACCGCTCGCCGGATTTGCTGGCTGTCGGCTGGCTGGCCAACCACGTCCGCGAAAAAAAACACGGCAACGTTACCTACTACAACGTCAATCGCCACATTAATCCCACAAACGTCTGCGTTGCCCATTGCAAACTCTGCGCCTTTGGCCGCGATCCAAACGCTCCCGGAGCTTACAATTTCGCTCTCGAAGAAATCTACCAGCGCGCCGAGCAAGGCGTCCGCGAAGGCGCCACCGAATTCCACATCGTCGGCGGCCTGCACCCTGATCTTTCCTTCGACTATTTCCTGGAAATGATCCGCGGCTTGAAACAGCGCTGCCCGGGCATCCACTTGAAAGCGTTCACGATGGTGGAAGTGGGCTACTTCTCCCGCATCGCGAAGATTTCGACAAGAGAAGTATTGTTGAAAATGAAAGAAGCCGGCGTCGATTCCCTGCCCGGCGGCGGCGCGGAAATTTTTCATCCGCGCGTTCGAAAAATTATTTGCGATCACAAAACCAGCGGCCAGCAGTGGCTGAGCATCGCGCGCCAGGCGCATGAAGTGGGCCTGCGTTCGAACGCCACGATGCTTTACGGTCACGTGGAAACCGAAGAAGAGCGCGTGGACCATTTGATCAAACTGCGCGAACTGCAGGACGAGACCCACGGCTTCGTCACTTTCATTCCGCTGGCGTTTCACCCTGACAACACCGGCCTCTCGCACATTCCCAAGCCTACGGGTTACGCCGACTTGCGCAACATCGCCGTCTCGCGCCTGCTGCTCGATAATTTCGAACACATCAAAGCCTACTGGATCATGCTCACGCCCAGCATCGCGCAAATCGCTCTGCGCTTCGGCGCCAATGACATCGACGGCACGGTAGTGGAAGAAAAAATTTATCACGATGCCGGAGCGAAAACTTCCGAGTTCACTTCGCTCTCTGAGCTGGAACGGCTGATTCGCGCTGCGGGACGCGTCCCCGTCGAGCGCGACACCGCCTACAATCGCGTCGATCGCTCGAAGATGCCGCCACTGCCGCCCGCAACGCGGTCGGATTTAGTAAGTCTCACCTTAAATCTCTAACTTTTTCCGGAAAAGCATTAGCCCTCAATGAACCGTGGCGAGCTTGGTCATCACTTTAGTGAGCACGTCTTCCGGCAGCGGCGCGTACCCTTCGTCCTGCGCAATTTTCTGGCCTGGGCCGTACACCCATCTCAGGTAGTCCGCGACCGCGCGACCGCGCTGCGGATCCTTCGCGGCTGCGGGAACATAAAACCAAGTGAAACTGCTGATTGGATAACTCTCCTTGCCGGGCGCGTTGGTCAAAGAAATGCGAAAATCGTTGCCCATTTTGTTTCCGCTGGCAGTGGCCGCCGCCGCGATGGACTTTGCGGAGGGCTTGACGAATTCACCAGCGGCATTCCGGATGCTAGCCACACGCGCGCCCGATTTCTCAGCGAGGTTTAGTTCGGTATACCCGATTGCGCCTCGCGTAACCTTAACCTTCTCCAGCAAGTCCTGCGAACGCTTGAAGCCAGTTCCCACCGGCCACTTTGGTGATTCTCCCCGCCCGGCCACGGCAAGAAATTCCGGGCTCACCTTGGCCAGAAAATCCGAAAAAATAAAATTGGAACCTTTGCCTTCGGTGCGGTGAAAAACCTGTATCGGAAGATCGGGGAAATTCATGTCGGGGTTGAGCTTGGCGATGGTTGGGTCGTTCCAATTCTTAATTTTGCCGAGGAAAATGCTCGCGAGCACCGGACCGGTTAGCTTGAGTTCGCTGTTTGCTCCAGGGAGCTCATAGACAACCACGATGCCGATGAGGACGGTGGGCAATTCCAGGATTGGCTTGCCCGAAGACTCCAGATCGCGTCCCGGGATAGGAGCATCTCCGCCGCCAAAGTCGCCCGTACCTGCCAAAACGTTTCGCGCGCTATCGGCCGTGCCACCGGGGAGATAGCGAATCTGGGTAGACGCTCGCTGGCTGTGGTACTGCTCGTTCCACACCTGATATAGCGGCTCCGGCATGCTGGACCCCGTAACGACTAGCGTAATGGTGTCCTGCGCCCTTATGACCAGCGGCAGCAGAAGCACGACCGCCAAAAGAGAAGTGGCTGCACTTCGAAACATTGACCTCACACCGGCCTCCAAAATGGTTTGGAAGTCTGTCCCAAACACGAGCGATAAAAAGAGTGCGTGCGTTTATAAGAGTTTACGAGAAACCTGAAACACCCGCGCCGGAGAGTGCGGAGGCTGTGCAGAATGCCGTATTAGAGAATTCCAATAATTGACGCACTGCTTACCCGTTCCGCTGAAACCGGCTATCAGTGGTGGCACGACTCCGAGGGAGCGCCAGCCGACCGCAACCTGCAAGCTGAGGCCGGCATATCATCGCGTACAATGGCGGCCTCGGGAGAGATGCCACGAATGCGCACAATCCTACTGCTGACGATCTCAAATATTTTCATGACCTTCGCATGGTACGGGCATTTGAAGTACCGGACCGAAGCGCTGTGGAAAGTGATCATGGTGAGCTGGGGTATTGCCTTTTTTGAATACTGCTTCCAGGTCCCGGCGAACCGCATCGGATCCTATGAATTCAATGGCGCGCAGCTAAAAACCATCCAGGAAGTGATCACCCTCTCCGTGTTTTCCGTATTCTCGGTTTTCTATCTTGGCGAAAAGTTCCGGTGGAATTATGCCGCGGGTTTTGCCTGCATCATTCTGGGGGCGTTTTTCGTCTTCCACAACTGGTAGGCCTTTCGCACGGATTTGGCGTATCTTCTTCAGTGCTCGGTGAATCCAACCAGATGCACTCGGCAAAGAGCGAATACTCAGGAGGAGAGTTCATGCAGCGTAAAGCATCAGCAGTGTGGCAAGGCGGTTTGAAGGACGGCAAGGGAAGCATCTCGACGGATAGTGGAGTGTTGAAGCAAACGCAGTATTCCTTCAGCACGCGTTTTGAAAATGGCGTGGGCACAAATCCGGAAGAGTTGCTGGCGGCGGCTCATGCGGGATGCTTCACGATGGCGCTTTCGGCCCAACTCGGAGGCGCCGGATTGACCGCGCAAAAGCTGGAAACGACTGCGACCATCACCCTGGACAAAGTTGGTGATGGCTTCAGCATCACCAAAAGCCACCTCGACCTCGTCGCGCGCATCCCCGGAGCCGACAAAGCGAAATTCGATGCGGCCGTGAAGGCGGCGGAGATGGGCTGCCCAGTTTCAAAACTCTTCAAGGCGGAAATCAGCGTCAGCGCCAAGCTCGAATCCTAAGCCCCGCGCCTCATCCGGAGGCGCATAATTGAGTACAATACCGCACATGGTTCCAGCTCCAGGCGCATTTGCTGCAGGTGTCGCGATCTTCCTGATCGTGCTGTGGGACGCGTTTGAATCCATCATTCTCCCGCGTCGCGTCACCCGAAAATTCCGCCTCGCGCGCCTTTTTTATCGCGTCACCTGGTCGGCGTGGAAATGCCTGATGTTTCTTGCTCCAACGCCAAAAAGACGCGAAGCGCTGCTCGGTTTTTACGGGCCGCTTTCTTTGCTCGTTTTGGTCGGCGTGTGGGCCGTCGGGCTCGTGCTGGGCTTTGGCCTGATGCAATATGGCGCGGGTTCGGCTGTGGTCACCAATGGCGGCCCCACCGGACTCAACACCGATATGTATCTGAGCGGCACAACCTTTTTTACGCTGGGCCTCGGCGACGTGATTCCGCATTCCGGATTGGCACGCGTGCTGGTCGTAACGGAAGCGGGCTTCGGTTTCGGCTTTCTCGCCGCGGTAATCGGTTACCTTCCATTCATCTACGGATCGTTTTCCAAACGTGAAGTGAACATCTCTCTACTAGATTCTCGTGCGGGAACTCCGCCCACCGCCGGGGAGCTCCTGAGGCGGCACAGTTACGAGCAAGGGCAAGAGGCTTTGGCGGAACTGCTGAAGGACTGGGAATTATGGTGCGCCGAACTGATGGAAAGCCATCTTTCCTATCCCGTGCTGGCGTATTTCCGCTCGCAGCACGACAACCAATCCTGGATTGCTTCGCTCACCGCAATCCTGGATACTTCCGCGCTGGTCATGGTGGGCGTGGAAGGCGCCTGTGAAAAACAGGCGGAACTCACGTTTGCGATTGCGCGCCACGCGGTTGCCGACCTCTCGCAAGTATTTGGCACCGCGCCTGCCCCGATGCCGCAAGAGCGCCTGACCGCCGACAATCTTCGTCACATTCGCGATGTCCTGGCACGCCACGGCATGAAACTCCACGACGGCGCGGAAGCGGACCAGCAGCTCGCGAAACTCCGCGGCCTGTACGAGCCCTACGTCTATGCTCTGGCGACCTATCTGAACCAGACGATTCCGCCGTGGATTCCGCTGAAAAAGGGCAAGGACAACTGGCAGACCACCGCCTGGGGGCAAAGTGCGGGCCCCCTGGAAAAAGAGACCGCCGCAGTGCACACCGACGACCATTTTTGACCCCCGACGTTTCCGGATGCAATTCCTGGGAGAAAGAACATGAAAGCCATACGGGTTCATGAGTTTGGCGGACCAGAAAATTTGAAGTGGGAAGAAATTCCGACGCCGAAAGCGGCTGCGGGACAAGTCCTCGTGCGCGTTCACGCGGCCGGCGTAAATCCCTACGACACCTACATGCGCGCGGGAATGTACGCCGTGAAGCCACCTTTGCCGTATACCCCCGGCTCCGACGCCGCCGGCGTGATCGAAGCGGTCGGCGATGCCGTAAAAAAAGTGAAACCGGGCGACCGCGTTTACACCGCCAAGACGCTCTCCGGTGCCTATGCCGAATACTCGTTGGCGCTCGAAGAACAAGTCCATTCCTTGCCGGAAAAAATCTCTTTCGCGCAGGGCGCGGGAGTTTGGGTGCCCTACGGCACCGCCTACCATGCCCTGTATCACTCCGCCCAGGCGCGCGCTAGCGAAATGGTACTCATCCACGGAGCCAGCGGCGGCGTGGGAACAGCGGCGGCGCAGATCGCGCGCGGAATAGGTCTCACCGTATTCGGCACCGCCGGAACACAGAAGGGCCTCGACCTGGCCAAGCGTGAAGGTGCCCACCAAGTTTTCGACCACTCCAAAGCGGGCTACCAGGAGGAGATTTTGAAGGCCACGGGCGGTCGCGGCCTCGACATCATCCTGGAAATGCTGGCCAACGTGAACCTCGCACACGACTTGAAACTTTTGGCCACCAATGGCCGCGTGATCGTCATCGGCAATCGCGGTGAAGTGACCATCAACCCCCGCGACCTCATGGGAAAGCGCGGCTCGATTCGCGCTTTTACCTTGTGGGCCGTCACCCCTCAGGAAGAAAAAGAAATTCACGCCGGGATAATCGCCGGCCTGGAAGACGGCGCGCTACGTCCCGTCGTGGCCAAAGAACTTCCGCTCTCGGAAGCTGCGCGCGCTCACAAGGAAATCCTTGAACCCGGTGCCGCGGGAAAAATCGTCCTGGTTTCCTAGGCCGGCGCGCACTGAGTTCGGCGGGTTATGCCGTATAATCGGGGTTCGCAAGAGCGGCTTCCAAGTCACCTGTGTGGCCGCAGCTAGGCGCGTTAGAAGACATCCATCGTGCAAACGGCCCATCTCATCTCCAGCATTCTCGCGGCGCAAAACGCTCTCGGCCATTACTGGCACAAACTCACCGACCGCACCTTTGCGGGCGTGTATCACGCGAACGGTTTCGATCTGGCGATGATGATTCCATATTTCATCGTGCTGTTTATCCTGGCGTTGTACGGAATGCATCGCTACTGGCTGGTCTACGACTATTTCGTGTATGCAAAAAATGTCCCGGCCACGCCGCCGCCCGTCGAGAAGTGGCCTCGCGTTACGATTCAGCTCCCGATTTTTAACGAGCGCTACGTGATCGAGCGGCTGGTCGAGGCTATCTCGAAGTTCGATTATCCGCCGGAACTGCTCGACGTCCAGGTGCTGGATGACTCCACCGATGAGACGCAAGACGTCGCGCGCGATTGCGTCGAGCGCTTTGCCGCCAAGGGCATGCCCGTGGTCTACATTCACCGCACCAACCGCGCAGGATACAAAGCAGGCGCGCTCGAGAATGGGCTGAAGACCTCGAAGGGCGAATTCGTAGCCATCTTTGACGCCGATTTTTTACCCGATGCCGATTTTCTCCGCCAGACGATTCCCTACTTCATGAATCCCGATGGCGGGGAAAAAATTGGCATGGTGCAGACGCGCTGGACGTATCTCAACTCGGATTATTCGCTGCTCACCAACGTCGAAACGATTCTGCTGGACGGCCACTTCGTCGTCGAGCATGGAGCACGCTCCCGCCGTGGCACATTTTTCAACTTTAATGGCACCGCCGGCGTCTGGCGGCGCGCCGCTATCGATGCCGCCGGCGGCTGGGAGCACGACACCCTCACCGAAGACACGGATTTGTCCTACCGCTCGCAGCTCAAAGGCTGGAAGTTTTTATACCTGCCGCACATCGAATGCGCTTCCGAGCTGCCGGTCGATATGAACGGCTTCAAGGCCCAGCAAGCCCGCTGGGCCAAAGGCCTGATGCAGACCGCCAAGAAAATCCTGCCCAAGGTCTTCCATTCCAATCAGCCGTGGCACGTCAAAGCTGAAGCGTTTTTCCATCTCACCGCAAATATCAGTTACCCGCTCATGGTGCTGCTCTCCACTATGCTGTTACCGGCGATGATCGTGCGCTTTTACCAGGGTTACTTTCAGATGGTTTTTATTGACTTGCCCCTATTTTTGGCCTCCACCTGCTCCATCTCCAGCTTTTATCTGGTTTCCCAGCGAGAACTGCGGCCCAAAACTTGGCCGCGCACCTTTCTCTATATGCCGTTCGTGATGGCCACGGGAATTGGGATTTCCGTGCGCAACGCGCAAGCCGTAATCGAGGCCATCATCGGCAAGAAGAGCGAATTCGCGCGCACCCCGAAATTCAATATCGCGGGCAAGCAAGGTACGTTTGCTAAAAAGTCCTACAGAAACAAAGCTGGCTGGATGCCGTACGCGGAAATTTTGCTTGGCGTCTACTTCTCGCTGACCATCGTCTACGCAATCCTCAATGAGAATTACGCGACGGTTCCCTTCTTGCTCCTCTTCGTCTGGGGTTACCTCTACACCGGCTTTATGTCGCTTGGGCAAACCTACTTCGCGCACCTGCGCTTTGGCGTGAATGCCCCAGAGATGCGCCCCGCGGCTTCCGGCGCTCCTGGTTTCTGACGCCCCTCGGTAAACCTGCAAGGTTGTGCCAACGCTCCGCAGCTGGGACTACTATTTCTTGTAGGACACCCTCCCCAGAGAACTTTCAAAAGCGGTCATTCCAAACCACCCCGGTCGGAAGTCAATGTCTTTTGCCCTGATACACCTTTGCAAATACTGATTCTAATGAAGTTGCACTCGCTTGCTGTTGTCCAATATTTGCCTTGACAGTACCATTATCCCCTGCTATAATTCGTTGTAGTTAAAAGTGTCTCTCGCTTCCCGCGAGATCCCCCTAAATATCCAAATTTCTTCCGATCCGGGGTTTTCTGCCCCCCCGGATGCACCACCCTGAGTTGTTCGTCATTCGCGGCCATAGGGCGCCCCTGTTGCTCGCGCGAACTTGTCGTTGTGGATTCTCTCTTCTAACGCAAGCAATTGCTTTGTTGGGGATTTAGCACGAGGAGCCGACTAGACGTGCGCTGCTGTTGGCACTTGGCAGGGATAGGTTGCGTTGTAGGGCTGTGAGGAGCGGTCGCCTCCTGGATCGGCGCCTTTCTGCAGTTCGCGAGAGCATCCTTTGTCGGCTGGCGCCTTCCCTCGACCTGTTTACCTTTCTCTAACCCCCACGGGAGCTATAACCCATGTAGAATGAACACTTCCAAAAGTGTATCAAAACAAAGGGCTTTATCCCCCTTTAGAATCAACACTTATGAAAAACGGGGGGGGAGGCCCCCTGCTAAGAAACTGTAGCCCCACGGACCTGGATCGCTGGCGATTACTAGATTCCCGGCCTCATTCTCCGATCGTAGCCGCCATCCAGCTTGGCCCCGATTCCCATGCACCAAAAAATAAGGACACCCCTCTTTTGGAGATATTTGACACTTCACGTATAATCGGAGATTGCCTCGCGACCTAGCGACGCGGCCGTAGTCCCCTGACCTTGTCGGGGAGGCCGTGCAGACCGGACGCGACAAACTGGAGCCTCATGAAACCCGGTATTCACCCCGACTATCATCCCGTTACCGTGCACTGCGCTTGCGGTCACAATTTCTCCACTCGCTCGACCATCAAAGGCGACACCCTCAAGGTCGAAATTTGCTCGAGCTGCCATCCCTTCTTCACCGGCAAGCAAAAGCTCGTGGACACCGCTGGCCGCGTCGAGCGCTTCACCAAAAAGTACGCTGACGCCGCCGCCAAAGCCACCGCAACGGCCGCCGCCAAGAAGTAGCCACCTGCGCGGCAGTTCCTCGCCGCCTGCGCTTGCAAGCCATCTCAAAGGGACAGGCCACAAAGCCTGTCCCTTCTTTTTTTCTGCACTCACGCCACCGAAGCTTGGTTCGGTTCGATAAAGTCGGCTTGGTTCGGTTCGATAAAGTCGACGAGCTTCTTTCAGTGTCACACTTTTTTTCAGCTCTTTTGTTTTACTGTCGGCTGTAAGCTGTCGACTGTCGGCTTCTTTTGTCCTCTCATCCGTGTACAATAACTTTCCAACGTGGCCACTCAATCCCGCATGTTCGAAGGCGCGCGCCCCGGCGAACTCGTCGAAACCGCTCCGCCTCGCGTCACTCTCCGCAACTCCTTCGACCATCCCTTCGATTCCGCCATCGCTGCCGCCCGCACCTGCTACTCCACTCGCCTCATCAACCACGACGAAATTACCGACAAGCAGCGCCTCAATATCGGCGCCGCCACCTTCTACAGCGGCCACCACACCGTCTACCAGCACGCCCATTTCGAGTTCGGCCTCGAAAATGTCAGCCGCCAATTTACGTGGTCCTTCCTTCACGCGCATCCCTTTTACAATTCCGAACAGCAAAGCCAGCGCTACGTCCGTCTCGACCGGCCGCAAGCCTACGTCCCGCCCGAATCTCTTTTCTTCAACGAATCGCATCGCGCCGTCTATGAAAACGCCGTAGTCCGCGCGTGGAACGCCTACCGCGAACTTTCCGCGCTACTCGTTTCGGACGCCCGCACCATTCTCAACGACATCTGGCACATCAGTCCTATGTCCAATCCGAAGCGCCTCGAGAAAATCGAGCGCTCCGCCGAAAAGCGCGCCATCGAAATCGCCCGCTATGTCTTGCCGCTCGCCGCTTTCACGACCATGGTTCACACCATCTCGGGAATCGTTCTGCACCGTCTCTGGCGCATGAGCGCCGCATCGGACACACCCAGCGAATCCCGCGCCGTGATCGGCGCCATGGTCTCTCTCGTAAAGGAAATCGATCCTCAATTCTTCGAGCGCTTCGGCACCGAACCTCTCGAAGAACTCCCCGAACTCAAGGATGCCGCGCCAAACGTTTCCACCGGCGAAGCTTTCGCCCGCGAATTCGACGCCAAACTCGCCGGAAAAACCTCCAAGCTCCTCGACTATTCCCCCAACGCCGCCCGCGTCATGGCCGATTCCTACCGCGCCGTCGTCGGCCTCACCGAATCGCAATGCAGCAACCCGGAAGCTATCGACCGCCTGCTCAATCCCGCGCGCAACCTCTACCGCCTCGAAACTCTCAACGTCGGCGTTCATGCGCCCATGATGCGCGCGCTCCAGCACGCCAACTACACCTTCGCCAAAAAAATCAGCCACACCGCCGACAGCCAGGACCAGCGTCACCGCATGGTCCCCGGCTCACGGCCGCTTCTCACTCTCGCCGATACGCGCGAACCCGACTACATCACTCCCGCGCTGCTAGCGCAAAATCCCCGCGCGCGCGAAATCTATGAACGCGCCATGCACGACGCCTGGACCGCGAAAAACGAACTCCTCGACCGCGGCGTTCCTCCCGAAATCGCTCTCTACGTTCTTCCCAATGCCAAATCCATTCGCCTCGTCGAATCCGGCTCGCTCCTCCATCTTCTCCACAAGTGGACCATGCGCACCTGCTTCAACGCCCAGGAGGAAATCTACGCCGCCTCCATGGACGAAATCGCCCAGCTCCGCGAAGTCCATCCCGAACTCTCCCGCTACATCGGCCCCCCCTGCCACCTTCGCGCCGGAATCACCACCCCCATCTGCACCGAAGGCTCCCACTTCTGCGGCATAAAAGTCTGGCTCGACTTTCCCAACATCCAGCGCCGCATATGAAGCGGCGGAGTCTTCCATAGTCATTCCTGAGCTCGCCTGCCCAGGTAATGTTATTCTTGCGCTACTAGCACAATGAAACCTTGAAGTTACTCGTCCCGTCTATTGCTACAGCGGGTGAGCTAAAATTACTCTGGGTGCGGACCAGGCCCTTTACCGAGGAGACCCATGCGCTTCCTTCTGTCCTTATCCAATGCGGATGCACCGGAAATTAGGAATCTCACGAAATTCCTATATGGGCGCGGGGCATTCCTGTTGCTGCTTGCCGGCGGCACGCTCGGTTGTGGCTCCGGCCAGATGCAGGTTGTGAATTTAGCTCCTCAAATCGTCACTCAACCCGGCAGCCTGAGTGTTCCCGTCGGCCAAACTGCCTCCTTCACCGTGGCTGCTTCCGGCACTGCTCCTCTCAGCTACCAATGGAGCGAAAGAGGCACGCCCATCGCCAATAGCAACAGTGCCACCTACACCACCGCCGCCGTTGCTCCCGTGGACAGCGGCGCCATATTCACAGTCACCGTCATGAATTCCGTGGGCGCCGCCACCAGCAATAATGCGACGCTCACCGTTGGCCCGCGTTCTCCCAAAGCGGGTGACCTCCGCTTCCAGCAGGTTAGCGCAGCTTCCACGCTTACGCCTCCTACCGGCAGCGGGCTCCATTCCAACGTGGGCGCCGGAATTGCCCAGGGCTTCCAGAATTCGATCGGATCGCCGCTTACCGTTGGTGGCGTTTGTGCTTCTCCCCCCACTGGGAACCCCTATAGCTGCTCCTGGTTATTTTCCTCGTTCCCATTGCCCACGGGCTTCTCCGGTCTGAATATCAACTATCAATCGACGAACAGTTACAGCAACCTCGATGCGGATCTCACGTCGCTCGCGCTTCCAAACACCATCATTACTTCACTCGATCTGGAACCGGCCTCCGATACCTACGCCATCTCGTCGATCCAAACTTCGCAAACGACCGGCTTCGATCTCGCCCGCCAAACCGCACTCCCCGCCAGCTTCCCAGTGGCGGCTGCACAAGCCGGCGCGCAGAGCCGCGTCATCACCGCCGTCTCCTTTGACGCCTCCGGCCAGGTCTATTTCCTCTCCTACGGTTGGCAAGGCGACACCACCACGATTTATGAGACTAAAGTATTCGCCGATACCTTCGACAACGTCTCGGCCGACGCCGCCACTCTCGCCGCCCAGGGTTACATCATCACCGCCATCGGCGGAAATTTTACCAACGGCTTCATCCTCGTCGGCACTCGAGTCCAGGGAGACAGTCTGCCCCGGCCACTGCTGGCAATACCTTTGCAAGGCCCCGGCTCGAACCTCGGCCAGGCATTGCAGCAGGGCTACTCCATAATTGGCTATCTCGTCAGCGCCGATGCTTCCAACGAGTTCATGATCGGAGAAAAATAATCAATTCAATCCGTTCCGCCTTTTATGTCGCGAACTTTTAGCGATGCCTCGATGCATGCTCCGGTATTCGCGTAGATGCGGCATTCTGCGCGTCTTCCGGATCCGGTGTCTTGCGGAGGCGGACGGCGTTTATAGCCGGCTTCCAAACTCGCGCACCCCTCATCGCTGTTCTGAAACTCCGGTGCCTTCCTATGCATCCAACACCCAGGAGCCTCCCATGCTCGCTACCTTGCGCCCAGCGCTTTCTCTTCTAATAGCCGTCGCGCTTCTCGCGCCTGCTTCTTTCGCCTTCGACATTCCTTTGTCCGATGAGGCTATCCGCGAGGCCTATTTTCTCGGCCAGCGCCGCGACGAAAAAACCGCGCAGTTTTTTGAGAAATATAATCGCCGGCTCAGTCCGCCGGAATCGGGACCGTACATTTCCGATATCGCGTTCTTCACTCCGTACGCCAACGCCGTCGAGCTCTCGCGCCAGAATTCGCTCGGTTACAGCGCCCAGGACGCCCTCCAGGCCTACAAAAAACACGGCGACATCGTCAGCGTGGTCATCACGATCGTGTTCACCGCCAACTACGGCGCGCTGCTTGAAAAGCCCATCAACTCCCGCTCCGGCTCCACGCACGGCTACCAGCTTCGTTCTGCCAATTTCTGGCGCGATTTCAGCTACCGCCTCTTCCAGCACGACGAACTCATCGAACCGCTCGACATCTCGGGCCAGGCCACCTACGCTGGAAACGGCGACTCCTCCGGTTCCTCCGACCTTTCCGGCGCCGTCATCACTCTCACCTACGATGCCGCAAAAATCTCCTCCGCCGCCGACGCCGACGTTGTAGTCGACACCATCGCCGACCACCAACTCGTCACGACCTTTGATCTTGCCGCACTTCGTTAGCATCAAGGAGATGAGTAACATTCCAAAACTCGCGCGCGCGATGCTCTCGATCTCGCTTGCAACGCTCCTGTGCTCGCAATCCTCCTCGGCTTTTCAATCGCCGCTCTCGGACGAATCGGTGCGAGAAGCCTATTTCCTCGGGCAGCGCAACAACGAAACTACTGCAGCCTTTTTCGCACGCTATGTGAGATCACTACCGGCTCCCGAGTCCGGCCCGTTCGTTTCCGAAGTCGAGATTTACACTCCGTACACGCAGGTGATCGAGCGCTCCCGTATTAACAGCGTGGGCTACAGCGCCCAGCAAGCGCGCCGTGACTACCGCCGGCGTGCGGACTCCGTCTTCGTCCGCGTGCGCATCGACTTCACTTCCACGTACGGCGCCCTGGAGTTGTACCGCTCCTCCCGGAGTTCGGAGAACGCGAGCCGCGAGGACCGGGATCGCAAGGATCATCCCGGCGATTTCGGCCGCGATTTTCGCGTGGGACTCACACAAAAGGACCAATGGGTCGAGCCGCTCAGCATACAGATCGCTGCCACGTACTCGCCCCCCATCGGTCACTATGCTTTTCTTCCGCCTGATGGGTCCGCAGTCCGCTACTCCGGCGCCTACGGCAACGCGTACTACTATCACTCCGGCTCGACCGCTTGCGCCCTCGGCTGGCTCGTCTGGCTTGAATTCGACGCCCAGGATCTAGCCTCCGCCGATTCTCAAGTCGAAGTCCTCACCACCGACGGCCAACACGTTTCCGTTCCGTTCGACTTGGCTTCGCTTCGTTAGGCGCTTTCTTTCACTGGATTCTTAATTTTTTACTTCGCGTCCGGGCGAAACGTTTTTCCGTTTCTTTACGTCTTCTTCGCGACTTGTTTCTGATACTCCACGGGCGAACACCCTACGATGTCCCGAAAATCATTGATGAGGTGCGCTTGATCGAAATATCCCAGATCCAACGCGAGCGCCGCCCAATCCAGTTGCGCGCCCGACTGAATTTGTTCCGTCAGCTCATGCAATCGATATCTGCGGATCACCCATTTCGGATTTACGCCGACGTACTCCCGGAAAACTCTCTGAATGGATCGCTTGCCGATTCCCGCTCGGCGAACCAAATCTTCGACGGTTTTTATCTCGCGCTCGGCGAGAATGCGTTGCACCAGTTGCCTCGCCAAAAACATCGTGTCATTCGCCGCAGGCAGGCGATTTCGGAAAAAGTCGTTTGCGAGTTCGGCCATCTCCGCTTCGTTAGCGCAAGACGCGATAATTCGCGCTAGCGGCAACACGTCTCCTCCAAAAATGCGCTTCGCGGAAATCGTGCGATTCATCAATGCCGACGCGGGCCCTTTCAAGAAGGCCCGAAAGGCCCCCACGTGGAACTTTATGCCAAAGACATGCGAGGCACCGACCAGCTTCCGCGAGAATTTCCCGAGGGAGACACCGCTGACCGTCGCTTTGCCATCTTCAAACACCAAATGAAAGCTCGGATGCGGCAGTGTCTCCGCAACGTAAGGGTCGAGTCCGCGCAAATCCCACTTCACCATCCAGTAGTTCTCGATCCAGACCGACAGTTCGGCGGGCGGCGCAACTCGTCCATGGCGGAACTGGCCCGCAGGAGGCGGGCGCCGCAATACACCGCGCGCTTTTCCCACCGCAGCGTCGAAGACTTCTTCCGACTCAGCTGCCTTTCGTTGTCGCGTTTTTCCAATCTTCGCAGCCACGAGCCGCCTATACTTTCCCCGAAGTGAAAAAAGACAAAACAGAGAAGCAGAAAGACGAGTGACCAATCATGAGCGAACTTTTCATCCAGCAATCGATCGATGTCAATGCGCCAGCCACAACCCTCTGGAAAATCCTTACCGACTCCAAATTCATCCAACAATACATGTTCGGGTGCATCGCCGAGACCGATTGGAAGCCGGGTTCTCCGCTGCTATGGAAGGGCGCTGCCGACGGCAAACTCTACGTGAAGGGCCACGTCGTCGCGTTTGAACCGCCGCACCGCCTCGTCTACACAATCTTCGATCCCAACTCCACCATTCCCGACACCCCTACAAACTATCTCACGGTAACCTGCGCGGTGAAATCCCTGAGCGATCGCGCCACCCATCTTGAATTCTCCCAAGGCGACTTCTCCAAAGTAGCGGACGGCCAGAATCGCTACAACCATTCCCACGACGGTGACAACACCATCTTGAAAGGCATCAAATCTCTCGCCGAATCCCAAACTTGATCGAGGGCTGTATTTTCGTTTTACCGAGAACTGAGGACTGAAACGCGGGAACCGACAGAACGCCGTTAGTGCCCGACGTTTGCTCCTTCGGCCATTTTCTCGGGCAAGGCGAAAGCGTACATGGAATCCTGCACCGCAATGATCAAGTACTGTCTTCCATCGATCTGATAGGTCATGGGCGAGGCATCGAGTTTTCCGCCGAGATTCAAATGCCAGAGCGTTTTTCCCGTGGCGGGATCGAGGGCCAGTAGATTCCCCGCGTTATCGGCGGTGAAGAGAAGTTTCCCGGCGGTGGTCAGAATTCCGGCGATACTTTCCGATTCGCCAAGCTCGTGGTTCCACAGCACTTTTCCGGTGCGATAGTCCAGCGCACGGAGCGTCGAGTTGGCCCACAAACTATTGTCCCGGCCTCCCCAGCCTTCCGCCTTTCCAGTCACCGTGTTGTAATAAATACTGAAGATGCGCCGCGCGTTGACGTAAAACAATCCCGTGTCCGGATCAAAACTCGGCGCCATCCAATTCGTCGCTCCATCGGAACCCGGTTCCACCAACGCTCCATCCGGCGTCGGAGTCGCTTCCGGCTTGGCCATCGGCCGCCCGCGCGAGTCAATCCCCGAAGACCACGTCACGTCGATGAACGGCGCGGTAACCAAATGTTTTCCATTCGTGCGATCCAGCACGAAAAAAAATCCATTGCGGCTCGCCTGTGCCAAGAGTTTTTTCTGCTGCCCCTTAAATTCACCGTCGAACAAGACCGGCGTCTCCACCGCGTCCCAATCATGCACGTCGTGAGGCGAGGGCTGAAAATACCAAGCCAGCTTTCCAGTATCGGGATTGAGCGCGACAATCGAACACGTATATAGGTTGTCTCCGAGCCGCCCATCGCCCGCCAGCACCGGATTCGGATTTCCCGTTCCCCAATAAAGCAAATTCAAACCGGGATCGTAAGTTCCCGTCATCCAGGTCATCCCGCCGCCATGCGATATGGCATCGCTGTTTTTGGGCCACGTTTCCGATCCCGGTTCGCCCGGTTCCGGTTCGGTGTACCAACGCCATTGGATTGCTCCGGTTTCCGGGTCCATCGACTGCAAAAATCCTCGCAAATCGGTCACGTCTCCCGACACGCCGGCGATGACATGATCGCGCACAACGAGCGGAGCCATCGTCGCAAAGTAGCCCAGCTTCGCGTCGGCCAGTTCCACGATCCAGCGCACGGTTCCATCTTTCGCATCGAGGCACACCAGGTGCGCGTCCGGCGTCGTGAAGTACAGCCAATTCTTGTACATCCCCAAACCGCGATTGCCGATGTGGTCGCCTTCGGAGGCGCGGTGGTAATGCCAGATTTCCCGCCCGAACCGCGCATCCACCGCCCACACGTTGTCCGGCGCCGTGAAATAAAGAACGTGGTTCACTTCAAGAGACGTCGATTTGATGTTGGCCCCGCGCGCGCGGAAAATCCACGCCAGCGTCAGCGAGCCGATATTGCCCGAATTGATTTGATCGAGTGTGCTGAACCGCCGTCCGGAATAGTCGCCGTTGTAGGTCGGCCAAGTATCCGTTGGCGGCTTGAGCGAATCCGCCGGGTCCAGTCCCTGCGCGGAGCTGCGGGAGGAACAGAAACTCAGCGCGAAAATCAGCAGCAGAATCGCAGACTTTGCTTTGGCGGCTGCCATCGCAACTCCTCTTTTTACTTTCACAGAATTGTTCCAGCTATTTCAGGCTTTCCAGATACGCAAACAGGTTGTGCACGTCGGCTTGCGTCAGGTTCCCCAGCATTTCCTGGTGCGCCGCCAGTGGATCGTGTATCTCGACCTTCACGTGTTCCCGCGAGAACGAGCGGTACCAACCGGAGGCGTCGCGCAGCGCGACCACAAAATCATCCTGGTGCACGAGCGGCCCTTTTATCTGCTCACCGGAAGCCAGCGTGACCACGGCAGTTTTCTTTTGCGGCCCCTCGGGATAAAGCATCCGGGCCTCAAGATCGAGCGGGGGATACCTGCCAGCGATACCCGCCAAATCACCCGTGGAAGAGTGGCACTTTTTGCAGCCGCCAGCGCCATCGAAAAACGCCTTGCCCGCCGCCACATTTCCAGTCAACAGCTTTTCGACCGGATATTCTTTCGGAAGGCCGGAAGAGTTCAGCGCTTCCTCCGCGCGCGAATGCAAATATGCGGCGATGTCGCTCACCTGCTCGTCAGTCATCGGCATGGCCGGCATTCCTTTATCGGCGCGCCCGCTGCGAATAACTTCGCCGATCAAGTTGCCCTTGACGTCGTGAGCCACGAGCGGCGAGCGAACCAGGTCGGGCCCGCGCGCTCCGGTGGCATCCGCGCCATGGCAAAATCCGCAAGTTTGCACAAAAAGATTGTGCCCGCGCTCGACTGCCGGGTCCTTCGCCTTGGGCTCCGCCTGAGCCGCAGCCGAAACGGCGCGCAAAGAGAAACCAAATAGAATTGCAGCCGCAGCACAGATAACGGACGCTTTTCGATTCATTCCCGGCCCTCCGCAAACTTTTTGGAGTCGCACCCGAACAAAAGCGGAACACGGAATACGACGTCAAGATCTCCAGCGCAGCGTCACCGGCCCGGACATGGGATGGACCATGGGCGTTCCGGTGCGGCGGGACTCAAGCAAATTTGCTTTCAACGCGAAATACCATTTCGCGGGACGGTCGGCGTCATCAATGAGCATCAAGCGCGGATTGTGCTTGAGGCCTTCGGACTGCTGGATCATGGTCTGCTGGTCCTGGCGCAAAAATTCTTTGGCGAAGGCGCGGAAAATGGAGACGACTCCGGGAACGGCGCGCGCCAGGTTCCATGCCGCCACGAAATCGATGCGGCAAAGATCGCGGCGCAGCGGCGTGACCGTCGCGCGGCTGGAGAACCAGAGATGGCCGCTGCGAATCTCTTCGAGGCGCATATTTGGAAGAACGAAATCGATCATCGTGGTGGTGGCTTCGCCGGAGAAATATTTCAACACTTTATAGGGAGCGCTGTTCGACGAAGGCTCATGCTTGCTCATCCGGAAACCGTCGGGAATGGGCTCGAAATGTTTTTCTTTTTCGTGGATGCTGCGCTTGCTTCTCCAGAACCACGATTGATGGACGAAGGGGCCATGCGCCGGGTCCATCAACCCGATAATCCCGTGATCGACGTGCGTGGGCATGTCGCACTCGAGATGGGTGATTTTGTATTTTTTGCTGAAAACCGGCAGCGCCGGCGCCGGTGGAATCGTGTCGCTTGCTCGCGCGCCGGGTGTGCTGTCGCCCATCGCGCGTCCGCGGGACGTCATGTAAACCCAGACGTAACCGTCGCGTTCTTCGCAAGGAAAGTGGCCGGCGAAAACACGGTCGATTTTTATTTTGTCCTGGCTGGAGAGCGAGGGAATTTCCAAACATTGCGCGGTGCAGGCGTCGAATTTCCAGCCGTGGTAGCTGCACTCGACGGCTTTGCCGTCGAAGTGGCCGTAGGAAAGCGGGATGCCGCGATGCGGACAGGAGTCGCGCATGGCGAAGGCTTTTCCATGCGAAGTGCGGCCCAGCACGAGCGGAACTTCCAGGAGCATGGCTGTGACCAAGCGCTGGCCAGTGATTTGACTGCTCCGCAGCGCCGGGTACCAAAAATCCCAGAGAAAGCCCGGATCGGCATCGCGGGAGGTTTCTCTCGCGACTGCCGCGCCGCCCTGCAGAATCGTTTGTGCCGCTTCGCTCATCGGATAGTTGGCGAGGCCTCCGCACCGCATCGTAGTATAGCGCCCAACTGGCGGGCAACTTCGAAGCACAACGGATTGCGGGAAACTCAAATCGGAGCTATTCTTGGGATTGGAAATATCGATGTACGCTGCGTTCTATTAGCTGACTCGCCTTCTGCTCCCGTTCCGGGAGCCCGTATTTTTTCGCCCGCTGAAAATGAAAGTAAATGGCTCTGTTATTTTTGCTTCTCTTCCTTCACCGAAAGCTGTGAATTGAAGACTGGCGACTTTTAAGGATACTTCGATGGCCGTGATGACGTTGTCTGAAAAACTGGATCAGCTGGGAACGCGCTACGACGAGCTCACGCAGCAGCTTTCGACTTCGGAGCTGGTGTCGGATTCTTCGCGGTTTCAGAAAGTGGCGAAGCAGCACGCGGAACTGGAAGAGATCGTAGCGAAGCACCGGGAGTTCAAGCAGATTGAAAAAGATCTGGCCGGTGCGCGGCAGATGATAGCGGAAGCCGAAGACGCCGAAATGAAACAGATGGCGTACGAAGAAGAAAAACAGCTGGTGGCGAACAAGGAAAAAGCCGAGCGCGAATTGAAGCTGTTGCTGCTGCCGAAGGATCCGAACGACGAAAAGAGCGTCATCGTGGAAATTCGCGGAGGCACGGGCGGCGACGAAGCGGCTCTTTTTGCCGCGGACCTTTTCCGGATGTATTCGCGATATGCGGAAACGCTGGGCTGGAAAGTGGAAATCCTGGAGTCTTCACCTTCTTCGCTCGGTGGGCTGAAAGAAGTGGTGGCGGCGATTCAAGGCGACAAAGTTTATTCCAAGCTGAAATACGAGAGCGGAGTGCATCGCGTGCAACGCGTTCCGGCGACGGAAACGCAGGGACGGATTCATACTTCGGCGGCTACTGTCGCCGTGCTGCCGGAAGCCGATGAAATCGACATCAAAATCGAAGCCAAGGATTTGCGGGTCGACACGTTCTGCTCTTCGGGTCCGGGCGGGCAGTCCGTGAACACAACGTATTCCGCGGTGCGCATCACGCACATTCCCAGCGGGCTCGTCGTTTCGCAGCAGGACGAAAAATCGCAAATCAAGAACCGCGCGAAAGCGATGCGCGTGCTTCGGGCGCGCTTGTACGAGCAGGAGCAGGAGAAGCGGCAGGCCGCCCTTTCCGTCGAGCGACGCGGGCAGATCAAAACCGGCGACCGCTCCGAAAAAATTCGCACGTACAATTTCCGGGAGAATCGCGTAAGCGATCACCGCATCGGGCTCACGCTGCATCAATTGACCGAAGTCATGGATGGCAAACTCGGGCCGCTGGTCGACGGCCTCGTTTCGCACTACGAAGCCATCCGCCTCGAACAAGAACTCGCCGGCGTGTGATGTCTTTTCACTCATGCACGTGCCGCCCAAATCCGTAATTCCCAGCCCAGGTAATTCCGAGCCCAGCGAAGACTTTGTCCGCTCCCGCCGACATTCGCACAGCGTTAAAAAGAGGCGTCGCGCAACTGCGCGTTGCGAATGTTTCCTCGTACACGCTCGCGGCGGAGCTGCTTTTGCTGCACGTCATTGGGCGCGACCGCACGTGGATCTATTCCCACCCGGAAGAATTTCTATCCGAAGAGGATACCCAGAAATATTACGCGTTGATCGCGCGGCGGGCGGCCGGCGAGCCGGTGCAGCATTTGACCGGGAAACAGGAATTCTGGGGGCTCGAGTTTGAAGTGTCGCGCGAGGTTTTGATTCCACGTTCCGAAACGGAACATGTGATTGAAGTTGCGCTGGACCGGCTGGCGGTGCGGGAGATTCGGGCGGGGCGCAAACAGACTTTGACGGGTGATGGATTGCAGATCGCCGACGTCGGCACCGGCTCCGGTTGCATCGCGATTGCGCTGGCGAAAGAGTTGCCGGGCGCAAGGATTCTGGCTACGGATATTTCCCTGGCCGCCCTCGCCATCGCAGAACGTAATGCCACGCGTCACGACGTCGCCGAGCGCATCGAATTCAGTAAACGCAACCTGCTTGCCATGGCGCGCGGAATTCCTCTATTCGATTTGATCGTGAGTAATCCGCCGTACGTAGGGCACAATGAAAAAGACTCACTCGAACGCGAAGTGCGCGACCACGAGCCGGAGCTGGCGCTTTATGGCGGAGAAGAAGGCTACGAACTTTACGCCGAGTTGATTGCGCAGGCCGCGCGGCATTTGAAGCCAGGCGGTCTCCTCGTTCTCGAACTCGGCCACAATAGTCTCCCCGCCGTGCAACCACTTCTTGGTGCGCCTGACTGGACCGCCGTTAGCGTTACCAACGACCTCGCAGGAATCGCCCGCGTCATCGTCGCGGAAAAAACCTCAACGAAATAACGCGGCGGAAAGAAGCGCTCAATTCACCCATAGTTTCTTCATTGTGGCCCTACCCAGACGCATGTTTTTTCCAAGAAGATTTCGCTGTTGTTTCCATTTCTTGATCATTAATTTTGCTCTTGCAGAGTTTAAATCTAAACCTACCGAAGTCTCATGAAGTCGGCGTTTTTCGGATTCGGTCTTAGTTTTCTTCACATAACTTGAACCGGAAATATCGGGTCCGATAGAAATAAAATATGCCTTATTCACGCGCATTTTGCGCAATGCCTTGTTCAGGCTCCGACGGTCTTTGGTCGACATTGCTTTTTTGTTCCATTTGATTTCAATCGCCAATCGCGGGCGTTTCTTTCGCAGAAGTATTAGGTCGATGTAGTGCCCTGTGTGACGAGCATATTTGCGAGCTAGGATTGTCCAATATCCGTTGGCTGGGATTGTCCTTCGCAGATGGTAGTAGATACAGCACTCAGCATCGGCTTCCTTCGTGATTCGCAGCTTACGGAGATCGTTTCTGAGCTTCTCTGGAAGCGAATGACGCATAAAGCGTTCCAATTTTGAGAGCGTATCTCTTTTCATTAACAACTCCGAAACAATCAGGAATTTGGCGAAGCCTAACAAAACTATCCTGAAGTAGCGAACTCTAATTGAGCGGCGTAGGCTAGGGGCATGCCGGAGCTGGCAAGGTTTCGGGCGAAGCGTGGGGTGTTCGAATCGGGAGATTCGAATGCGGTGGCGTCCATTTTGCACGTGGATATGGACGCGTTTTTTGTTTCGGTGGAGTTGCTGGAGCGGCCGGAGTTGCGCGGAAAGCCGGTGGTTGTAGGCGGTCGGCCGGACCAACGCGGAGTGGTTTCGGCGGCAAGCTATGAGGCGCGGAAGTACGGGATTCAGTCGGCGATGCCGCTGCGAACGGCGGCGAAACTTTGTCCGCACGCGATTTTTCTGGATGGACATCACGCAAGATATTCGGAATGGAGCGATCGCATTGCGACGATCCTGGCGAAATTTTCTCCCGTGGTGGAAATGGTCTCGGTGGACGAGGCTTATCTGGATTTAGCGGGCACGGAGCGATTGCACGGCCCGCCGCTGGCTGCAGCAGACAATCTTCTCCGCACGATAACAAAGACCACCAATCTGCCCTGCTCCGCGGGGCTGGGAACAACGCGACTCATAGCAAAGGTGGCGTCGGAACAGGCAAAGCCGAAGGGATTGGTGTGGGTGGCGCCGGGGAGAGAAGAGAGATTTCTGGCTCAGCTTCCCATTCGAAAGATACCGGGGATCGGCGAAGTGACGGAGCGTGCGCTGCGCGCGCTGGGAATTGAAATTGTGGAACAGATTGCGGCTGTGCCGCAGGAGAAACTGGAAAAGATTTTTGGCCAGTGGGGTACTGCGCTTTACCGCAAGGCGCGCGGGGGAGATTCCTACGAATTCGTGATCGACGCGGAGCCGAAATCGATTTCGCACAATCACACGTTCGGCGAAGATACGGACGATTTGAACGAATTGGCGGCGATGCTGAGCCATCTTTCGCAGAAAGCTTGCAAGCGGCTGCGTGAAGCGGGGCTGGCGACACGAACATTGACGCTGACGATTCGTTATGCGGGATTTGACACATACACGCGATCGAAGACGCTCTCCGAGCCGGCGCAACTAGACGCAGATATCTTTCGCGTGTTTCACACGCTCTTTACGCAGCATCGCAATCCGAAACGAAAGATTCGGCTACTTGGTGTGGCCTTGAGCGGTTTCTCGCATGGCGAGGGGCAACTCGATCTGCTGGAAGCAGAGCGGCGCGAAAAACTGGAAAAGCTGACGAAGGCGACGGACAAATTGCGCGACCGGTTTGGATTCGGAAAAGTGCAATTCGGCGGCTCGCTGCGCGCGGACGGCTCCAGCAACGAGCGCGAGGAATAGCGCGGCTCCGCACCGTTTTCCCCGCGAATAATCTATACTTTGCGCATGAGCACTATCGTTCCTTCCCCGGCCGTCGATTCCCGTGGGCGCAAGCGCGGCCGCTTTGGCCGCTTCTGGCAGAAAATCAGCGAAGGCCGGGAGCTGCACGAATTGTGGTCGCAGTTCCGCGCCGATGCGCAGGCCAGCTACGGCTTTTACATCAAGGATACGGACGAAGAGGAACTAAATAAGCATCGCGGCCCGCGCCGCTGGTATAGAACATCTAAAGCGCTATTTTGGGCGCTGGTAATGAGGCTGACTCCCGCGCGGCGCGTTCTGCTGCTGTTTGCGATTCTTCTGCTGGTGCTTTCAGCGATGTCCTTTCATGCGGGCGACGTGTTTGTATTCGACGTGAAGTTCGAATTCGTAGCCATCGTGATGCTGCTGATGCTGCTCTCTCTTGAACTGGCCGACAAAGTGACCATGAAGCGCGACCTGGAGATCGCGCGAGAGATTCAACTGTGGCTGGTGCCGTCGCAGGCGCCGGAAGTTGCTGGGGCGGACATCGCGTTCGCCACGAGGCCGCAGAATTCAGTTGCGGGCGATTATTACGATGCGTTTTATCCCGATCCGGAGAACAAAGAAAAATTGCTGCTGGTGATCGCGGACGTGGCCGGAAAGAGCGTACCGGCTGCGCTGTTGATGGCAACGCTGCAAGCGAGTTTGCGAACGATTGCGGGGGAAGGCGTTTCGCTGGGCGAGCTGGTGACTCGGCTGAACCGTTATGCGAGCGCGTACAGTCTAGGTGGGATGCGGTTTACGACAGCGGTGCTGGGCCTCTACGAGCCCGGTTTGCGGCGGCTGACTTACGTGAATGCGGGACACAATGCGCCGATCCTGCGGAAGGCGAACGGGGATCTGCTGCATCTGGATGTGGGCGGATTGCCGCTGGGAATTCAATCCACTGCAACTTACGAGACGGCCAGCGTGGAGCTCCAATGCGGCGACGCGTTGATTCTCTTTACCGATGGTGTGGTGGAAGCTTTCAACGAAACCGGCGAGGAGTATGGAAACCCGCGATGGGAAGAAGGGATTCGCGCGTTGCCAGACTGGAAAGCACAGGAGACGCTGCAGTATTTAATGAAGCGCGTGGATGTTTTCGTAGGCGCGACGCGGCAGTCCGACGATATTACTTGCTTGGTTTTCCGCAGCACGTAGTGGGCAGTTAACATCCCATACGACACTTCGACTCCCCTGCGGCGGCGCGAATGCCGCATAATCGCAATGTGACTTCGCGGGAACTCGCCAATTCGATTTGCGCCGTGCTGCTCGGCAAAGGGTACGAAGCACTGCTTGTGGGCGGGTGTGTGCGCGACCTGCTGTTGGGGCGCAAGCCTGCGGATTACGACGTAACGACGAACGCGACGCCGGACCAGGTGATGGGAATTTTCCCCGAGAGCGTCGCCGTAGGGGCGCAGTTTGGAGTGATATTGATTCCGCATGATGGGATGAAGGTGGAAGTCGCGACGTTCCGGTCGGACGTCGGTTATTTGGATGGGCGGCACCCGGACCGGGTGGAGTTTGCGAGCTCGGCGCGCGAGGACGTGCAGCGGCGGGACTTTACGATCAACGGGTTGCTGATGCGGCACGACACCGGCGAAGTGCTTGATTACGTGAATGGTCAGGCGGACTTGAAAGCGGGAATCGTCCGCGCGATTGGTGAAGCGGAGCGGAGATTTGCGGAAGACAAGTTGCGAATGATGCGCGCGGTGCGGTTTGCGGCGCGATTCGGGTTTGAGATGGAAGCGGAGACGTTTCGGGCCGTGCAGCAGCGCGTGGCGGAGATTCACCAGGTTTCGCCGGAGCGGCGGCGCGACGAGCTGACGAAAATGCTGACAGAGGGCGCGGCGCGGCGGGCGTTCGAACTGCTGGACGAGACATGGCTGCTGGGGCAAGTACTCCCCGAAGTTGTGGCCATGAAAGGTGTTGCGCAGCCAGCGCAGTACCATCCGGAAGGGGACGTGTGGACGCACACGTTGCTGATGATCGAAGGGCTTGCCGCGGGAGCTTCGCCGACGCTGGCATGGGGCGTTCTGTTGCATGATGTGGGGAAGCCGCCCACGTTCGAATCGGCCGCAGAGACAGGGGACCGGATCCGCTTCAACAATCACGTGGAAGTCGGCGTTCGAATGGCCGAGGAGATATGCAAGCGGCTGCGGTTTTCGAACGAAGACACCGAGCAGATTCTGGCATTGGTGTACAACCACATGAAGTTCGGATACGTCACAGAGATGCGGGCATCGAAATTGAAGCGCTTTGTGCGGCAGCCGCGATTTGAGGAGCACATGGCGCTTCACCGGCTGGATTGCCTGTCGAGCCACCGGAAGCTGGACTCCTATGAGTTTGTGCGGCGGTTTCTGGCGGAGACACCGGCGGAGCAGGTGCGGCCGCATCGGCTTCTGACGGGAGATGAACTGGTGGAGATGGGGTATCTACCAGGACCGCGGTTTGGGGAGATCCTTTCCGAGCTGGAGGATGCGCAACTGGAGGGGCAGGTGAAAAGCCGGGAGGAAGCGCAGGAGTGGGTACGGAGACGGTTTCAAGCGATAGGCGCAAAGGCGTGAAGAAAGTAGAGAACGGGCCGAAAGGCGAGTGGGAAAAGTTAGGCGGTCCGGACATAGTGTAATAATAAGCGCATTGCAATGAATAGTTTACATGGAAGTTGTGGAGTTGCGCAAGCAGTGCTAAGATATGAGTTTAATACGCTAAGATTTTATGCTTAGCGCGATCACATTTTCGTGCACCATTTCTTTCCATCCCGCATCTAAACTTGAACAGCGCGTCTCAAAGAGGTATGGCGCTTAAGACTGGGGACATCATGGCTGACAAAAAGTTTGTGGTGCCAGAGGTTCTTCCGATCCTGCCGGTACGCGACACGGTGCTGTTTCCGGGCGCGGTGTTGCCGTTGACCGTAGGGCGGGAGAGCTCCCTGGCGCTGGTAAATGCGCTGCAGGGGGAGGAGAAGCTGCTGGGCGTGGTTGCGCAGCTGGATCCCCGCGTGGAAGACCCTGCGGCCGCCGACCTGCACAAGGTGGGGACGCTGGCGAAGGTACATAAGACGGTAAAGATGCCGAACGGGAACGTGGTTATTTTCCTGGAAGGCTTGCAGCGCGTGCAGATCAGTGAGCTGATCGGGCTGCGGCCGTATCTGCGGGCTCGTATCGAAGCTCAACCGGATATCATCGGCGAAGCGGACTCCGAGCTGGAGGCTTTGCAGCGCAATGCACAAGACCTGTTTCGCGATGTGGTGAGCCACTCGCCGCAACTTTCCGACGATTTGCAGACCGCGGCGATGAATATCGATGATCCTGGACGGTTGACGGACTTTGTGGCCGGAACGTTGCCATCGCTTTCGACGCTGCTGCGGCAAGAACTGATCGAAACGCCGAGCGTGCGGAAGCGGCTGGAAATGCTGATCCGCGAACTCTCCAAGGAGTTGGAGGTTCTTGAACTGCGCTCGAAGATTCACGAGCAGGTCCAGGAACAGGTGAGTCAGAACCAGAGGGAATACCTCCTGCGCGAGCAGATGAAGGCGATCCAGAAGGAACTGGGCGAATCCGACGACACGATGCAGGAGATCGACGAGCTGCGCAAGAAAGTGGAAGATGCAGCGATGTCCGCGGAAGCGAAGAAAGAGTGCGACCGCGAGCTGAAGCGGCTGGCGAAAATGACGCCGGCGTCGGCCGAGTACATGGTTTCGCGGACGTACCTGGAATGGATGACCTCGCTGCCGTGGAGCAAGAAGTCAGGAAGCGATGAGATCGACATTCCCAAGGGACGGACGATCCTGGACGAAGACCACTACGACTTGGAAAAGGTGAAGGAGCGCATCCTGGATTACCTGGCGGTGAGGAAACTGCAACCGGGGATGAAGGGGCCGATCCTGTGCTTTGTTGGACCTCCAGGTGTGGGCAAAACTTCGCTGGGGAAATCGATCGCGCGGGCGCTGGGCCGCAAATTCGTGCGCATCGCGCTTGGCGGCATGCACGATGAAGCGGAAATTCGCGGACACCGCCGTACGTATATCGGTGCGCTGCCGGGGCAAATCATTCAAGGGTTGAAGCGCGCGGAGAGCAACGATCCAGTGATGATGCTGGACGAAGTCGATAAATTGGGACGCGACTTCCGCGGCGACCCGTCTTCGGCGCTGATGGAAGTCCTCGATCCGGAACAGAACAACGCTTTTCGCGATCACTATCTGGACGTGCCGTTCGACTTGTCGAAGGTGCTGTTCATCGCGACGGCGAACTGGCTCGATCCCATTCCGGAGCCGCTACGGGACCGCATGGAAATCATCGAATTGCCCGGATATACGGGCGAGGAGAAGATTCACATCGCGCACAGATACTTGATCCCGAAACAGGCCGCGGAGCATGGATTGAAAGTCGGCGAGCAATTGGAATTTACAGACGAGGCTTTGCGCGAATTGATTCACAGCTACACGCGTGAAGCGGGCGTGCGCAACCTGGAGCGCGAGATCGCGACGATCACACGCAAACAGGCACGGCGCATCGCAGAAGACAAGACGGAAAAAATGGTCGTGACGCCGGAAGTCGTGCGCGAGTTCCTGGGCGTGCCGAAGTTCCGCACGGAGAAGGAAGTCGAAGAGCGTGTGAAGCGTCCGGGCGTGGCGGTGGGGCTGGTGTGGACGCCAGTAGGCGGAGACATCATCTTCATCGAGGCGACGCGGATGCGCGGCGGAAAGCAGTTCACGATGACCGGGCATCTCGGCGAGGTCATGCAGGAATCGATGACCGCGGCGTTGACGTGGGTGCGCGCAAACGGAGAGAGGTACGGGATCGATCCGGACTTTTTCCGCAAGCAGGACATTCACATTCACGTGCCGTCGGGCGCGGTGCCCAAGGATGGACCTTCGGCGGGCGCGGCGATGGTCACGGCGCTGGTGAGCCTGCTGAGCGGGCGTCCTGTGCGCGACCGGCTGGCGATGACGGGCGAGATGACGCTTTCGGGCATCGTCCTGCCGATCGGTGGCGTCAAGGAAAAAGTGCTCGGCGCAAAACGCGCGGGAATCAAGGAAGTGCTCCTTCCCGCGGACAACGAGCCGAACGCATTGGAAGATCTGACGCCGGAAATACTCGGCGACATCAAGATCACTTACGTGCGCACGCTCGATGAAGTGCTGGAGAATGCGCTGCAGAAGGATCCGGTTGCTCCGCCGATTGTGACGGAACCGAAAGAGAAGCGCACGGGGCCGGATGTGCCTCGGGCGATTCACTAAGATAGGTTGAAGTTGCCTCGACAACGGCGCGGCGTGCTGCGCCACTACGATGGCGAATGCAACAGAGAGAGCCCGGCAGAGATTGCCGGGCTCTTTGTTTTCGTGGCGCCTGTCTGAGGGAAAATGCGAGTCTGCTAACATGGGCTTCTCTTGATGACCGCGGAAAAGCAAAAATCGGCGGATGGTGCCGCGGAAATGGCGGTGCGTCTGGCGGAAACGCTACAGCGGGAGCGCTGCGTTCCGCGCTTCGTGGATTCCTACGTGGTGGAGCATGCGCGGCATGCGTTGCAGGTGCACGCCGCGCTGTACCGCGATTTGCTGGGGATTTTGCAGCGCGAGGCGCTGCTGGCGGCATGCGTGAGGACCCTGGAGATTGTGTGCAGCGAGCCGGAGTCGACGGGCAAAGCGAAGGCGCGGCCGATGGCGCGAAAGGATGCCGCGGTGTTTCGGCGAAAGTTTTTGACGGCGCTGACGCACGCGCAAAAGTGGAACGCGGGAGACGCCCTGGATTTTCAGTCGGATTTACAGTTGTACGAGGAATTGATATCGCGGAGTTCGAACGCGCGGCGAACCAGGAAGCCTTTCGAAGCGGCGAATCATCCGTTCGTGGACCGTTGCGCGTTTTTGCTGGATTCGTCGTTTATGGAGAAGGCGCGGCTGGCGGCAAGCCGGGCGCTGGGCGACATTGAAGAGTTGGCCGCGCACGTTGTGGCCGAGTGCAGCGACACCGTGCGGGCGCCGAGCACACGCGGGCGGACAGGGCGCTAGCCGTCGAGAATATTTGCTCCGAGGATAGGCTTGCCGGCGCGGGCCACTTGAAATCCATAAAAAGCGACGAGGAGGATTGCGGCAGCGCCGATGACGCCGCCTTCGGCGTACCACGCGCTGAGAGGCGTGGTAATGGGCATGTTGTTGGAGAGCTGATCGGCGAAGAAAAATGCGGCTAACGCGAGCAGGCCAAAGCGATGCAGCACGACGAAAAAGACCAGGATGACGGGCACACTGAAAATGAACTCCACGAGCGCGTGCTCCTCGCCAAGAGCGGGGAGAGAGAAAAGCAGCGTGGCAACAATCGCGGCAAGCCATGTTTTGCGAACTACACGGCCGACTAAAAAGAAGACGAAAAAAATCAGCAGCGCGCTGGTGAGCGACTGCGTGGCTTGATAAAAGATGGTCGCGAGTGAACCGCGCAAACCTTCAAGCGTGTAAATCGTAAAACCGGTGGGACGCGAAGGCGACAGATGCAAAGCGTGCTCGACGACGGGCTGCACTTGCTCGAAGATGGCGGTAGCAACACCGATCAGCGTGCCGGCCAAAATATCGCGGCCGAGAACGGGATCGCGAAATTGGCCTTTTAACATGCGGACCCAGGAAATAATGGTGTTGGGCCAGTAGCGGCGGACGTAGGGTTCGATGGCCACGTAAAGAAGCCAGGTGATGCTGGCAAAAAATAGGTTGACGCTCACCGCCAGAACCGCGAGTACGTATTCGAATGTCGACGCGACATGATGCGCCAACAGCGCCCAATCGACAAGGCCGATGATCAGGGCAAAAAGGGCCAACCGCATAGCGCCCGGAAAATCGCCACGGCCCATGCGAACGTTGCGCGCGGCGATCCAAATTCCGCCAGCCAGAATAACGAGCAGCAAAACGATGCTGAAGATTTGTCCGACACGATTTTGGCGCGCGTTGGCGCTTTGCGCCATTCGTTCCGGTTTATTCCACGGAGAAATCAAATCGAAATAGATCGGTTTGCCGCGGTAGGCGGCAGCTTCGACGCGCAGCGGAATGTCTGGTCGCTGAGGCCAGGTGGTTTCCCATGCGGCCCGCGTGTCGCCCCAGGCGAGCGGAAACCATTGGGGATCGACTGGCCTGCAGCGTCCGGGGTCGAGGCCGGCGGATTGCAGGAGCGGAGTCCAGTCGGGCGCTGGGGCGGGAGCTTTGGTGTCGTCAATTTGCGGGGGCACGGCTTCGAAGTGGAGCAGGCGGCCGTTGGGGCTTAGACCCACGAGCGTCATGCCGGAGATGTCCATGGCGGGCTCGCCGGTGGTCACGCGGCCGTAGATGAGGTTGTCAACCGGGGCGAAAGGCGTAAGCAGGCGGGGGCTCTCGCGATACCAAAAATGGATCGAGGGCGGCTCGTCGTCGCGCAAAACGTCCCAGCGGGAAAGATTTTTCTGCGTATCCTGCACATAGCGCAGGTAGCTGTTGTTGAGAGTGAAGAGAGAAGCGGAGTCGGCGGGCGCGGCCGTGTAGCCGAAGCGGGCGATCATGTCGTGCGCTTTGCTAGTGAGGACTTCGGGGCTCTCGCGAAGCGGGAGAACGGAAATTAATTTGATGTGCTTGGAAATGGCGAAGAGGGTGAGGACAGAAATAATGACGCCGAGGAGGCAGAGAGCGGCGATTCTAGGATTCAGGCCTTCGGTTTCTCCCGCCGCGGCCACCATTTCTGGCGAAGGCGTTTCACCGGCAGCGAGAGCCGCAGCCATAGGATCACCGCCGGGTAGAGCGGCGGCGACTTGCAGCGCGGAAACCGGGCGCTGTGAAGGATCTTTTTCGAGGCAGCGCAAAACGACGCGTTCCAACAGCGGATCCAAATCGCGCACAAGGGTGGACGGGCTCGCGAGCGCGCCTTCCTCGCGGGCCTTCATTAATTCCGGAAGCGTGGTGGAATCAAACGCGCGTTTGCCGGTGAGAATTTCGTAGAGGACCAGGCCCAGCGAGTAAATATCGCTTTTGGTGGTTACTTCCTTTCCGGCGAGCTGTTCGGGCGCCATGTAAGCGGGGGTTCCCGCTCGAACGTCGGCTCCGGAAATATTCGCGGCGATAGCGGCGAGGCCAAAATCGGTGACGCGGACTTTCCCAGCGTCGTCGAGCATGACATTGGCGGGCTTCAAATCGCGGTGGATGACGCCGCGTTCGTGTGCAGCGGCGAGACCGGCGCAGATTTGGCGAGCAATTTCCGTGGCTTTGTCGGGAGAGAGCCGGCCGATTCTTCGCACGAGCGAGGCGAGATCCTCTCCGGCCACGTACTCCATGGTGAGGAAAGGAATTCCCTCGGCGTCGCCAATGTCGAAAACGCGACAAATGTTGGGATGCGAAACCTGGCGCGCGATGCGCACTTCGGAATGAAAACGCTGGAGGGCCGCGGGGTCTTGCGAGAGCGTTTCCGGTCTTGCGAGAGCGTTTCCGGCAAAAATTTAATGGCCACAACCTGGCTAAGCTTGAGGTCTTCGGCGCGGTAGACCTCCCCCATCCCGCCACGGCCCAACAGCGCCACGATTCGGTAGCGTTCAGCAATGATCAGGCCGGGAGTGAAGCGGCCGCCGCCGATGGGATCGGAACTAGTCAAGGGATTTACGCCGTGTGAAGTGCGCGGGACGCGCTGGGAGAGAGGAGGAGCGGAAGGAGCTTTCCGCGGCGGAACCGTGGCGGGTGTGATGGTCTCGTCGCCTCCGGCAGGCATGTTGCCCACAATTGTAGCCCCGGTGTCCACATCCACGGACGCGCCGCAAGTCACACAAAACTTGGCCGCCGGTGACATCTGTGCGCCGCACGAAGAACAGAACATGGGAGCGGAAGTTTACCATTGCTTGGCAAATTCACGCATGTCAGGAAAAAGGAGGTAGCGGTTCTGTTCCTAATTTAGCCAATCGTTGAGATTCATCTTTATTCAGCGGCTCTCGGTCTCGCGCTTCGATTGGGCAGCACTGCCCAAGGTGTTTGGGGAGTATTCCAGAATTGCACCCGAGCAGCCGACTAGCAGTCGGTCTCCTGATTTCTCTGGCATTGAGGCAATCCCGAGGCAGGAGTCCGCCAGAATCTCCTGATATGCAATTCCCCCTTCAGAATCATAAAGAAGAAGCATTGAGCGGTCCCGAGGTCCATTGTTTTGCAAGACGGCGTAATTAGCAGCCCCATTTGGAAAGTGCACGGGCGTCCCATGCGTTCGGTCCATTAAATCGCCGAGAGGATCGTCGAAACTAGTTACGGCCTTACCTTTGGCATCCAATATCAAAATGACGGGCCTACAGCAGTCGCCGTTAGTCTCTTTAGACGGTATCAGAATGTGGCGGGCCTCCGATTCCGTACCCCATCGCGTCAGCGCAAAATCCGAAACATAGTGGCCCGGCAAATAACGGTCAATTATTTCTCCATTCGCGTCCCGGACAATCAACTGACCCCGCGCATTGCTATGAAGTATCTCCTTTCGTCCGTCCCCATGGATGTCCAACGTTTCAACATGCCAGACGTTCCCGTCCGCCTTTTGCCAGATCTTCTTTCCCTCACCGTCGCTGAGAACAACTCCGCCTTTTCCATTGAACCCGATGACCACTTGCAATTTCCCTTCGCCATCCAAGTCGCCGCCAACCGAATCGTCGATGGCTGTTAGGGCACCTCCTGAATAGCTCCATCGCTCCTGTCCCTCCTTGTCAAATAAAGTCGCGTTGACGGCCCAACTCTCCGAGCGTGTCAAAAAGCCGTACTCGCCGCTCGCGTCTAACCTTGTGACTTGGATCGGACACCGGACGTTTTTCAAAAAGTGGACTTGCTTCTTTAGTAGGCCACTCCCGTCCAAAAAATGAGCGCCGCGATTCCCAACGACGGCGAGGGTCGCATCTTCGCGGTCCGCCGGCCAGCCCACAAGGATCTCCGACACTTCGCCGAGATCCGCTCCTTTGTAAAAGACGCTTTTCTTAAATTGCGCCTCGCCGGTTATCACGCGCGGCTTTAATTTCTGCAGTTCTTCCCTGGAGTCTCGCGCTAGTTGGGACTCGGCTCGATGCAAAAGGTAGGCGCCTGCCCCTGCGAGGGCGATGACGAGAAGCGCAAGAGCAATGAGCATTTTGCGTAGCATACGTTCTTAAGAGTGTAGGTGTCGGGCGCTTTTGTTGACACTTCCTTGTCAAAAACTGTTGCCTAGACAGGCAGCAGTACGGCAACTCTCAGTTAGTCGGGCAGTCCGACATGGAGTCACGACCAAAAATGGAAAGCTATTTTTCCAGGGCGTCGATCGAGAAGATGGGCTGTCCGGCGAGTGCAGCGCGGAAGCCATAGATCGCCAGGGCTAAGATAGCGATGATGCCCGCCAGCGCGGGAGCCGCGTACCAGCGCGAAAAATGTGACGTGACGGGATAAACGACGAGAATATTTTGAACCACCAAGCCGACGACGAGGGTAAGCAAGCCGAACTTTCGGAGGACCAGATAGATCGAAAGCCAAATACCCGCGGAAGCAATGAAGGTCACGATCAGGTAGTCACCACCGGTATTGGTGACCGAACCCAGGAAGACAATGACGATCGCGGCGATCCAATCTTTTCTCACAGCCAGCCGAATGAGGAAAAGAAGAAACGAAATCATCAGCGCGTACAGAACGAAAATCCACGTGTACTGAAGAACGGAGCCGAATGCCTCCCGCACGCCAAGCAAGGCGTTCGCAGCTGGAATTACAGGCTGTGGAGCGAGTTTGCCAAACAGAGGAAGAAGGATACTGTCCGAGGTTTCATAAAGACTGAGCAGGACGCCGTAAGTGGCTCCAATCAACAAATCGCGGCCGACGAGCGGATCGCTGAGCTTCCCGCCGAGCAGCCTGCTCCAGGAAATCAAGGTATGCGGATCGTTGCGGCGCACGTAAGGCTCGAGCGCAAGGTAAAGAATCCGCGCCAGGGAAGAAAGCAAAGCCGCCCAGGCGAGCGCGAGCACCAGGACATCAAACTCTTGCACCGAAGGCAGATGGTGGGCCCGAAGCAACCACATGCCCAGGAACGTAAGCAAAACGAAATTGGCGAGCCGCGAAGCTCCGCGCATGTCGCCGCGATTCAATCGTACGTTGCGGCGCACAATAAAAATGCTCGCGATGACGATGCCTAAGAGCAGCACAACGAGGGTAAGCACGGAAAATCTTTCGTGAGCGCTGGGAGTGTAAGGCACATCGCGGCCCGCACTCGTCCAGGGATAAATCGTATCGAAATAAACGGGCCGGCCACGGTAAGCCGCCGCTTCAATGCGCTCGGTTAAATCCGGACGTCCGGGAACTGTGCCAATCCAAGCGACGCGAGAATCGGCCCACGCGAGGGACGTCCATTCCGGCTCTGCACTATGGAAAGACGCAGCGTCCAGCCCGGCGGCCGAAAATAATGCAGCCCAATTCGGAGACGGAACATTTTGCGCTGGAGCGTCTTTTTGCGGGGGAACCGCCTCGAAGTCCAGCAATCGCCCGCGCATATCCAGCATCAACAAAATCATGCCGGTCCCGTCATTCGGAGGGTCATCCGTAGTAACGGCGCCGGAACCACCCGAGGAAAAAAAACGCATGGCTTTAAGTTCGCGAGGGCTCTGCCGATACCAGAAGACCACTGCCGGTGGACTGCCGCTGGCCAGGCTTTTCCAGCGGTCTCGTGATTTGTCGTGGGTCTGAATGTAGTTCAAATATCCACCGTAGGAAAAAAATCCGAAGGTGGAGTCCACGGGAGGCGTGGTGTATCCCAATTGTTGAATGATTTCGTGAGCGCGCGCGGTGAGAACTTCCGGAGGATTGTCCAATGGCGTCAAATTGGTGAGCTTGTAACGATCCGATGTGAAAAGATATGCAACGATTCCTAGCACAACGAACGCAAGCAGTGTGACCGCTATTCGCGGCCGCATTCCTTCGGTGGCGCCAGAGGCCGCGACCATTTCCGGCGAAGGCGTCTCTCCCGCGGCCAGTGCTGCAGCGAGGGGATCCCCGCCCGGCAGCGCAGCGGCCACCTGGAGCGCCGATGCGGGGCGCAGCGCGGGATCGCGATCGAGACAGCGAAGAATGACGCGCTCGATCAGCGGGTCCAGTTCGCGCACCAACGTGGAAGGATTCGTGATCGTGCCTTCCTCGCGAATCTTGATCAATTCCGCCAGCGTGGCTGCCTCGAACGCGCGCTTGCCGGTGAGAATTTCGTAGAGAATGAGCCCCAGCGAATAAATGTCGCTCTTGGCGGTGACTTCCTTTCCGGCGAGCTGCTCCGGGGCCATATACGCGGGAGTACCGGCGCGAACATCCGCTCCCTGAATGGCCGCGGCAATTCCCGCCAGTCCAAAATCCATCACGCGGATTTTTCCCGCGCCATCTAGCATCACATTGGCGGGCTTCAAATCGCGGTGAATAACACCGCGTTCGTGGGCCGCGGCCAGGCCGGCGCAAATTTGCCGCGCTACCTCAACGGCTTTGTCGGGAGAAAGCCGTCCGATGCGCCGCACGACGGAAGCAAGATCCTCGCCGTCAACATACTCCATGCTGAGAAACGGAACGCCATCCACGTCGCCGATGTCGAAGACGCGGCAAATATTCGGGTGCGAAACCTGCCGCGCGATGCGCACTTCCGAATGAAAACGCGCCAGCGCGGTAGGATCCTGCGAGAGCGTCTCGGGCAGAAATTTGATGGCCACGACCTGGCTCAGCCGCAAATCTTCCGCGCGGTAGACCTCGCCCATTCCCCCGCGTCCCGCCAGCGCCACAACGCGATAGCGTTCCGCGATGATTTGCCCTGGAACGAATCGGCCGCCGCCGATGGAGTCCGAACTGGGGTGCAGGCCGCCGCTGGGTGTGCTGCGCGGAGTTTTTGCTTGTGGCGCGGAGGAAGGGGTTCTGCGCGCCGTCGGCGCTGCCGTGGGCGCCGCTGGCGCAATGGTTTCCAGATTCGCGCCTGTCTCATTTCCCAAAAGAGTCGAAGCCGTGTCTACATCCACGGGCGTGCCGCAGGCCGCGCAAAATCGGCCATTGGACGACACTTGGACACCGCACGAAGTGCAGAACATAGCAGCGCGAATCTTAACATCGCACAGGCTTGCGCGGCGACACCCCAACGAAAACTTTGATCCCTAGGCGACGCGTTCCACCTGAACCGCAGTGCCGTATGCCAACACCTCGGTGACGCCCTGCATGACTTCGGTGGCGTCATAGCGCATACCGATGACGGCATTCGCTCCGTGATCGGCGGCGTGCTGGAGCATCAATTCATACGCGTCCTCGCGGGTCTTTTCGCACAGATTTGTGAGGATGGTGATGTTTCCGCCTACAATGGTCTGAAGCGCCGCGCCCAAATTCCCGATCACGCTCCGCGACCTGACGATAATCCCGCGCACAATGCCGAAATTTCTCACGATGCGGTAACCCGGCAGTTCCAGCGCCGAAGTGACCATCGACGAATCCACACGTCCTGGCATGGGAATCTCCCTTTCGAAAGAGACAGTAACGGGTGCGATTCTACCCGTACAAGTGCCCACGCGCGAGCATTCTTCCTCTGCTATGCTCGACAAACGTGGAGACTCTTTTTTATTTCCTGGCCATCGTCCAGATCCTGATGGGTCTGTACCTCATCGTGCAGGGCCTGCAATGGCTCGGCTACGCGCGCCGCCGCTTGCTTACGGACCCCGGCTTTCATGCGCCCCACACCGCCGTCCTATGCCCCTGCAAGGGCATGGAAGCGGGCCTGGAGCGAAATCTCGTTTCGCTCACGGAATTCGATCACCAAAACTACGAAATCTTCTTCATCCTGGCTTCGGCTTCCGATCCCGCGTACAGCATCGCGAAGAGAGTAGCGGCGAATTCCAAGCCCAAGGCGCATGTGATCATCGCGGAGAAGCCCGACGGCTGCGGCGAAAAGGTGAACAACCTGCGTGTGGCCATCGAACAACTTCCTCCGGAATTTGAAGTCCTCGTGTTCGCGGATTCTGATGGACGGCCCGGAAAGTCCTGGCTGCAGAAACTCGTTGCTCCCCTGAGCGATTCGCGGATCGGTGCGGCCACGACCATGCGGTGGTTTATTCCCAACAGCAGTAATTTTGCCACCGCCCTGCTGGCCGCCTGGAACGCGCCAATCGTCACTATGCTCACCGAGAAGGGCAAGAATTTTTGCTGGGGCGGAGGCACCGCCATCCGGCGCAGCATCTTCGATCAAATCGGCGTGATGGACGAATGGAAAAATTCCGTAAGCGACGACTACTCCATGACCCGCGCGCTTGAAAACTCCAATAGAAATATTTTATTCGTGCCCGAGTGCTTGACGCCTTCCTTCGTCGAGACCGACTTCGAAGGACTTCTGGAATTTACAAATCGTCAAATTTTGATTACCCGTATTTACGCCGAAAAAATGTGGGCCATGGCCGCGGCCACCAACCTGCTCTACTGTCTGACTTTGCTTCTCGGCGTTTACGTCACGCTTGGCGACGTATTCGCTGCCCGTCCGGCATTTCACTTAATGACGCTTACATTTCTTCCCATGCTGCTCTCCGCAATCCGCGGAGGTCTCCGCGTGGCAGCGGTAACCGAAATCCACCCCGCCTGGCGCAAAGAAATTATGGCCCAAGCTTGGATCTATATCGTACTGACAGTGATCGTACCTTTTCTTTACATCGTGAATTTTGTCCACTCGCTCACCACGCGAAAAATCCGCTGGCGCGGCGTGCAATATGAACTCAATGGGCCGGACCAGACCAGGATTCTGGTCTACTAAGGAGCAGCAATAGCCCCTTCGAAGCACTTTTTTCCACAGCCAGTACTCACGCTACTGTCCCTTCAAAACCAATCCAAAACGGGAATTGCCTCCGAATCTCGTCCACATGCTTGTTAAAGTCCATTCACGAAACCAGCATGGCTATCAGGGAAAAATTTCGTGCACCGTGCAATTCCTACCTGTAAGCCCCTCTCCGAATCCCACTCTGGGGCACGTAAGTGTTTCATTCCAGTGCTACTTGTAATTCCCTCCCTTCGGCAGACAATTTGCACGGTAGCAGTGGTTCGGTGGAAGGTCGCAGGCTAGCTTTCAGGGAGCTCCTTCTCGTGCCTCGGCGTTTTCCGTTCTGAGGGTAAGAACGCCGGGTCATCAGCCCTCTGTCTTGGCTTCTCGCCTGATTGCTTGGCTTGTCTGTGTATCACGTAACACGCCTCGCCAAGAGGCGAACAAAAACTAAAAACAAAGGTACGCCTCGGGGGTCCACGAGGCTGCATTTGGAGGGGTGCACGTGAAGGTAATCCGCAGAGGTGATCAGCCGCATCAACTTAGCAGTCCCCGCCCAGTTCTTCCCCGCGATCATTTTTATTTCTACGAAAAAAGCACCGGTGTTTCGCACTTTCACGTCGAGGCGGGTCCGGACGGACGCTTTCCCGTGGAGCAAGCCGCCGGTCTTCTGGCTATGCACTGCATGGTCCGCGGGCAGTCGCCCGAGGATTACGTCGTAATGGTGCAAGCCGAAAACGACCTCCTCGAAGGCCTCACCGAGAAGGCGGACAAGCTGTTGCAGGCCGGGCATTCGGTCAGTTCTTCCGTGAAATTAACACGCCGCGAAGAGGAAGTTCTCAGCGGGCTGATGCGCAGCCTGGCCAACAAGGAAATTGCCGCGACGCTCAATCTCTCCGAACGTACGGTGAAATTCCACGTCTCTTCCTTGCTCTCAAAATACCGCGTCCGTGGCCGTATGGAACTGGTTCGTGAAGCCTCCCGCCACACCGGCGGCGCTATGCCCATGGCCGCACCGGGGCCCGTGGCCACGCGCGAAGCCAGGACATATGGGCAGGCGAGCCGTGGTTACAGCAACGTTCCGCGCCCGGCAGCGGTGCTGCCGCTCGCCAAGCGCCAATTGATGGCCTAGCTTCCAGAATACTTGCATGCAAAGACAAAAGGCCTGCTCCGCGCGGAGCAGGCCTTTTCTTGTTCGAACGGGTCGTCGCAGCTCGCTATTTCGCAGCGGCGTACATTTCGGCGGCTTTGTCCCAGTTCACCACGTTCCACCAGGCCTTGATATAGTCCGCGCGCACGTTCTGATACTTCAGATAGTAGGAGTGCTCCCAAACATCGAGTCCCAGCACGGCTTTGCCCCCGAGAAAATACGGCGTGTCTTGGTTCGGCGTGGAATCGATCGCCAGCTTTCCATCCTTCACAATCAGCCAAACCCAGCCCGACCCAAAGCGTCCGAGTCCTGCCGCGCCAAATTTTTCCTGAAACCCGGCCAGGGAGCCGAACGCTGCGGAAATCGCCGCGCTGAGCTCGCCCTTGGGTTCTCCGCCTCCACCCTTTTTCATCTGCGTCCAGAAGAGCGAGTGGTTCCAGTGCCCGCCGCCATTGTTGCGCACCGCGCCACGGATATTTTCAGGAACGGAATCGAGCCCTTTCAGCAGCTCATCGATTGATTTGGCTTGCAGGTCGGGATGACCATCCAAAGCCTTGTTGAGATTGGTGACGTAGGCGCCATGATGCTTGTCATGGTGGATTTCCATCGTCTTGGCATCGATGTACGGCTCTAGTGCGTCAAACGAATACGGCAACGGGGGCACGGTAAATGCCACGGGTTTGTCCTCCAGTGTGAGATTTGAATCCGAAGCTGTGCCAGCGCGCAACAAGCCGGGCGTTGCGTTTCCTGCCCCGAGCAAACCCGCACCGACGATACCTGTATTCACCAGAAACTTCCGGCGATCCATGGGATCTCCTGCGGCGCGGTGGGCTAGTCGACCTGCGGCCAGGATTATACCCCTAGTCCGCGCGTGATGGTAACGAACCGGCGCACGCTCCCCGCACTTCAGCGCTCGTGGTCGCGCGTGCCGTCAACTGCTTGGATGCGCGACAGGGCCCATTGGGCAGACTCGGCAACGCTCGCTTCGCCAGACTCCGCGAGCTTGCTGAGAAGCCTGCCAACGCGCTCCAAGGCCGTCTTATCGCCCGAGTCTGCCGAGTTGCCCAGCGCGATGCAGGCATTCCGCACCAGCCCTCGCCATTTGGCGCGCTTGATCGGACTGCCCCGGAACAGCCTCCTGAACTCTTCTTCGCCAAGGGAAGCCAGCCATTCCAGCCTTGGCAAGAAAAGTGAGTTTGGATCGAGCGAAGCATCGCTGGCCGGGCGATGCGCGAGGGCTGCGGTCTGTTCTCCTTCTTGCACAAACTCGCGTGGCTGCCAGTCCACCGATTGCGTCACCGGAGCCTTGCGGTTCCAGGGGCAGACATCCTGGCATATATCGCAGCCAAAGACGTGCCGGCCCATGGGCGCCCGCAACTCCTCAGGGATGCTTCCCCTCAACTCAATGGTTAGGTAGGAAATGCAGAGTCGCGCATCCATCACGTAGGGCTCCAGGAGCGCCTGCGTCGGGCATTCCTCGATGCATCGCCGGCAAGTGCCGCACAAGTCCGCAGGAGGAGCCCCAGAAGGGGCCAGCGTGGGCTCTAAATCGAGCGTCGTGAGAAGAACGCCAAGAAAAAAGAAGGAACCCAGCTTCTGATTCAGCAAGAGCGTGTTCTTGCCGATCCAGCCCAGGCCTGCGTACTTCGCCAGCACCCGCTCCTGAATGGGCCCCGTATCCACATACGCGCGGGATTGCCACGTGCCGGGGATCCGCGCTTTCATCTCCGCCTCGAGCGACTCCAACTTTTCGCCCAGCACTTCGTGATAGTCGCGTCCCCAGGCGTAACGCGAAATCCACCCCCGCGGATCGCTGCCATCCTGTTCCAACGGTGCTTGCGTCGAGAAAGGCTTGTCCGTGTTGTAGTTCAACCCGCAAACCACGACGCTGCGAATGCCCGCCATCACCGACTGCGGATCGCTGCGGCGCGCGTCGGCCAGGTAACCCATCTCGCCCGCAAACCCGCGCGCCAGCCACTCTTCGGAACGCGCCAGCTCCGGAAATTTCTCCGCGCGCACCACCCCGCACAAATCAAAGCCCAGCGCTTTCGCGCGTTCCGCGATCCACTGCGAAGACGTGGTGGTTTGCATTGGCACTATTGTGCCGGAGGCGAAAAATGGAAGCGAGTGGAAGAAAGGCTCGCCTGGCCCTGCGCGAGAGCTGATTCGTAAAGCGCCGGGCTAATTGAAGCTGCGAAGCGCGCCGGCTTCGTCCGAGTGCACGTCGAAGACCGTGAAGAGCTTCGTAATTTGCAGCAAGTCCTTCACTTTTTTTGTAAGGTGCAGCAGTTTGAGCTCCCCGCCGCGGTTTTTCACCGCGGTATAAGCGCTCACCAGTTCCCCGATCCCCGAGCTGTCTATGTAATCCACGTCCGCCAGATTGATCAGCAGCAGGTAACGCTCCTCATCCAATAGCGCGCGCACCGTCTTGCGCAGCAGCGCGCTCCCTTCCCCAAGCGTGATGCGTCCGCTGAAATCCACAACCGTAATGCTCCCCGCGTCCCGGTGCGTCGCCTGCAGTGCCATCGATTTGTCTACGCTTCCTGATGCGGCGCAGCGTTCTCGCCGCTCCCGCCGTTCGACGGCGAACTTCCCGGCGCCGGCAATTTCTTGGACATCACTATTTCCGCGCCCCCGGTTTTTCCCGGCACAACGTCAAACTCATCCATGAAGGCGCGCATCAGAAAGATGCCCCGTCCCGAAGTGCTTAACAGGTTTTCCTCGGCCAGCGGATCGGGCACATTCGCAAGCGTAAATCCTTTGCCCTCGTCCAGTACGTGAATGATCATTTTTTCTTGCGTCAGGTCCACCGCAAGATGAATCTTCTTCTCCGGGCGCTCTTGGTTTCCGTAGTGAAACGCATTGATCACGCCCTCCCGCACGCTCATCCCGATGCGGTAGCAATCGTCCTCGCCAAGTACCGCCATCCCGCCGCCTCCGCCACGCGCAGACACATTTCCTCAGCGAGATTGACGCTCTCGACCTGCGTCTCCAACGTAACTTCGAGGTGCTTAGTGTCTGGCGCCATGGATGAGGTGGCTGCGAACCCAAAGTGCCTCAAATTTGGGCGTCTTATGGTTAACACAGCGATGGAAACGGAGTCAATGGAGCAAGCCTGTGCGGTACTGTGTCAATTTGGGAAAGAAATGCAGAGGAGCCAAGAAACTGTTTCCGAGAGCGCCGCCATTCGGGCTGAAACAGCATCATCCTGCATACTATCGATAAACACTGGCAGCCGCCCAATGCGTCGACTCGTGTCATCTCCAACGTCTCTCGTTGCCCCCGCAGCCAATCCTCCCCCATTCAAAGTTTCGACAATCTACTTCACTTGGGCATGACTCACCTGGATCGCACGTCAGTGCTCGTCCATGGGGGCTGCCGTACCGTCCGACCACTTGGCGACCGGAATCAGAAACACGGTCAGTCGCTCCGATGTGTCGGTAAATGCTGCCACCACCGGGGAACCCTGCGAGCCTGCGCCCCAACTTGCAGGCTCCGCGTGTGGAACGAAAAACATCAGGTGCGGACGCCAGTGCCCGTCACGATCGCTCAAGTGGCCTTGCTTGGACAACATGTAACACATAGCGCCGGATTCCAGCGCCGGTAATTCCTTTTTATCGAGAGCGGTAATTCCTTTTTATCGAGAGCGCTGCTGATGTCCGCGAACATCTGAGTCTTGGTTCGTCCAGCCAAGACCAGCTCGGTTCTCTTGATCGTGAGTGGGACGTTGAATCGCGCAGCCGGCGGATTGAAGCAAATCGGCGCGCGCTGCTTGGGATTCCAGAATTCGGGATCGTCGATTCCGGCGGCCCATGATCGCCACACCATGCAGACGAAACCGTTCTTGCCTTTCGCCGCGGTTTCGTAACCATGCCGTCCCAGAACCATGACCTCGGCATCCCCTGAGATGGATTCCGGGGCAGCAGTCCGCGCCATGGCTATCTCCGCATTCCGATCCGCAATAAGGTATTGGTCGAGCGGGGCCATGCTTGGATACGGTGTTTTAGCGTCCTGTGCTTTCGCTTGCCACCCCGAGCCGAGCACGACAATCAGCGCGATACCCCTGAATGCCCTCGTCTTCAAAATCTTTCGCTGCATTGATTTCTCCTCAGATGCGGGATTCTTCTGGTGATCCAAACCGTACGGCGCCGATTGCTTTCCTTTTCCTGCTACTTGGCAATATACGTTGATATCAATATAATCTATCCATGTCAATCGGTTCGCGCCCTCCTTTAGGAACTACGCTACTGGTCCGCGACTCTTGTCTCTGTCTTCATGTCCAGCGGGCGGCCAGGTCCCTGGCACGGCGCTTCGATGACGCGTTCCGCCCACTGGGCCTGACAAACGGGCAATTCTCGTTACTTATGTCCCTGAACCGTCCGGAACCACCTGGTATGGCGGCCGTGGCGTCCCTGCTCGCAATGGATCGAACCACCTTGACGGCGGCTCTCAAGCCCTTGCAGCGCCGCGCACTTCTCAACGTCACTTCGGACCCGGCGGACCGCCGCGGCCGTCTGATAAAGCTGACGCCAAAGGGGCGAAGACTGCTTGCCCGCGCCGTTCCCATCTGGAAGAGTAACCACCACGCGGTTGAGCGTCTCCTTCGCAATGGCGACCCCGACAGCTTCCGGAACAATCTGCGCGCACTCTCCTGATCGTTCCAAAGTGCCGCGAATCATCTCGCTGTGTTCATCCGTTCGATCTGCTTCAGAGTGCTCGGCACTCCGGAAGAGATCCATGGTTAACCTGCCAAACTGACCCAGCACCGGCCCGCGAACCTGAGCCTCGTTAATGCACTTTATGTAGAGGACTGGAACAGTTAGAAACGATTACCCGCCGCAGCTAGGCCCAATAACTCCGGTCCAGCGTGCGATATTGAATCGCCTCGCTGAGATGCTTCGGCTCGATCCCCGGCGCGGCGTCCAAATCGGCGATCGTGCGCGCCACTTTGAGGATGCGGTCGTGCGCTCTTGCCGAGAGCCCCAGCCGCGTGATGGCGTTCTCCAGCAGCTTTTCCCCCTCCGCCGAGATCGCACAATGCTTCCGCAAATTCTTCGGCAGCATTTGCGCATTCGCATAGGTCTTCTTTTCCCCCTTGTACCTCTCCAGTTGCCGCTCCCGCGCCGCTATCACGCGCTGCCGCACCGTGGCCGAATCCTCCGCCGAAGATGGCCCGCGCAGCTCTTTATACTTCACCGCCGGCACCTCGATGTGAATATCGATGCGGTCCAGCAGCGGCCCCGATATCTTCGAAACGTACCGCTGAATCATCGGCGGGGTACAGTGGCATTCCCGCATCGGATCGCCAAAATACCCGCACGGGCAAGGATTCATCGCCGCCGCCAGCATAAAGCGCGACGGAAACGTCACCGAAATCGCCGCCCGCGAAATCGTCACCGATCCATCTTCCAGCGGCTGCCGCATCACTTCCAGCACGTTCCGCTGAAATTCCGGCAACTCGTCCAGGAAAAGCACTCCGTTGTGCCCCAGCGAAACCTCACCCGGCCGCGGCACCGCGCCCCCTCCAATCAAGCCGGCATCGCTGATCGTATGGTGCGGCGAACGATACGGCCGCGTTCCCACCAGTCCGCGGCTGTCTTCCAACACGCCGGCCACGCTATGAATCCGCGTGGTCTCGATCGCCTCCTCCAGCGACATCGGCGGCAATATCGTCGGGATGCGCTTCGCCAGCATCGTCTTCCCCGCCCCCGGCGGCCCGATGAACAAAATGTTGTGTCCGCCCGCGCACGCCACTTCCAGCGCGCGCTTGGCCGCCTGCTGCCCGTGGACATCCCGCAAGTCCACCGCGTACTGCGCCGCCTCCGAAAGCATCTGCCGGGCGTCCACCTTCACCGGGAAAAAAGACTCCGGCGAATTCACCAAATCCACCGCCTGCGGCAGCGACTTCAACGCGAACACTTCCACTCCCTCCACCACCGCCGCTTCCTTCGCATTCGCCTCCGGCACCGCAATCGCCTTCAGCCCCACTTCCCGGGCCGCCAGCGCCGCCGAAAGCGCTCCCCTCACCGGACGCACGCTCCCATCCAGCGATAACTCCCCCAGAAACATCGCCTGGTCCAGCCGCTTTCCAAAAAACTGCCCCTGGCATCCCACCAGTCCCAACGCCATCGGCAAATCAAATCCTGATCCCTCTTTGCGCACGTCCGCCGGCGCCAGATTGATCGTCACTCCCTGCCCGTGCGGAAACTCATACCCGCAATTCCGCAGCGCCGACTTGATCCGTTCGCGGCTCTCCTTCACCGCGTTATCCGGCAACCCCACCACATTAAAGTCCTGCATCCGCGCCGATCCCACATCGACCTCCACCTCCACAAGGTAGGCGTCGATCCCGTACACCGAAGCGCTGATTGTCTTGAACAACATTTCGATTCCGCTTGGCATCCTTCTCAAAAAGCGATTCGGCCATGTGACCGCCGGGAAGCGTCTCCAAGTCCGCCCGAAGAGTAAATCAAATGGGTTATGTTACGCAAGCAGTAAACATAATCCTCGGCCCGGGCGTGCTATTCTTTTCTCTCGCGAAGTATGGCTATTCAAGTACTCCTGCTTTTGATCGGTGAGGGGCAAATGTTGCGACGCGGCCGAATCCCATGGATCTCTCTGCATCTCACCTTTTTCTTTCTAACGCTGTTGGC